>Ga0187782_10002591_pt1 | contig 13339 bp, 11 predicted proteins | sample 0715_SJ02_MP15_2_FD_132454 | JGI IMG/M metagenome (GOLD analysis project Ga0187782, IMG submission 132454) | Tropical peat soil microbial communities from peatlands in Department of Meta, Colombia - 0715_SJ02_MP15_20_MG | ecosystem: Environmental > Terrestrial > Soil > Wetlands > Peat | place...
ATCGCCAATAACAGCAAATGTCAAGAGAAATATTTCATATACATGACTACAAATAAACACTCGAAAACGACCAAGCCCTCTGGGTACAATCACATCACCAAATTGGTATAAGGAAGATCCGTCCAGAGCTTCGCTCTGCGCCAGCCCCGATCACCGAACAGCTCTCCACCCCAGTCGCCGCTTTGGTAGATGGCACGAGCGCCGGTGAACTTTGACGAATGCCAAGTGGGAAATACTGCCCTTTCGCTGGGGCTGGGCATGTCCCACATCTTTGGCTGGGCACGGAGGGTTCGAAGTGAATGAACAGCCCTCTCCCTCGGGGGGAGGGTGGCCCGCTGCCGGCGCTTTCACCAGCCGGAGCGGGCCGGGTGAGGGGTCTCTGCATCATCTGGCCCATGGGGCGTCACGGGCTTGACTCGCAACGTCACCGGGAGTCTAATTTAGGCAGTTGCTGGTGCGAGTCGGCTGATGATCTCCCTCTCATTTTCAATGAAGGTAAACATTCCGGACTTGGATCGTCAGTCATTTGAGGTTGAGTGCCCAATGTGCCGGCTTCACACATGGGCCACGTGGGGAGAATTCCGCCGGAGAGATTTCGTGATCTGCCGGGGTTGCCACGCTAACATCATGTTTGAGGATCATCTGGGCGGGCTTCAACGGTTCATGCGCGATTTCGAGCAGATGCTGAAAGAAATGGGAAGATAGCTATGGACCCACAGGTCATTCAGCGGACGAGATACGTGTTGCGCATTCGAGTCCGCCGTGCGCAGACATGCCCGCTCGCCCTCTTCCCGTCGGCGTGCGAACATCTGCTAGCCTGGCTGGAGAGTCATCCCGTCTTATCCTCACTTGTCCCCAGGCTTAAATCACCACCAGCCGAGGCCCGAGAACAAATCGAAAAAATAATCGCTGACGCGCCGACGAGTAATCCGTATTACCCATACTTCTCCTACAGCGCCGCTTCTGCGGAGGAGCATGCCGCCCTTTGCTTACATGTGGTGCGAGCGGTCATAAGGACAGCGGCGATGCAACCAGAGTCCAGGGAGACCGCTCTCATTTGCCTAGCCGAATATCTGAGCGGGCAACTCTTTGATAGTGCGCAGGAAGCTGTCAAGGCTCTACGTGATGTACCAGTTGATGGGACCTACGAGTATTTGGACGAGCAAATCGATACTCGGAATGTCGTCTACAGTATTCTTCTGAAGTACAAACAGCGATCCGAGTGGTTCCACAGGAGCAGACTTCGTGCCATCGCAGACGAGGGGCTGGAGGGAGCCAAGGGTGAGCGAAGTCTCGCCCGCGATCTTCAAGAGTATGTCTTCAGTGAGCACGTCGAGTTCATAATTGAGCCCAGATCGTCGAGCGGCGAAGCTGACCTGATGCTACGAGAGCCTTGCGGGCGTTACCTCATCATCGACGCGAAATATGTGCCGGCGGATGCCACGCGTAGTACCATTCGCGATCGAATTGCCTCTGGGTTCCACCAGGTGGCCCGTTACTGCGAGGACTTTCGTGAACCAGAGGGTTTTTTGGTGTCCTTCATACGAAGTCCGAAGAGGATAAGCCTTGAGCTCGAGGAATCAGACGGGCTCAGTTTCCTCAAGCTCGGCGGGAAGGCAGTCTACTATCTGGCAGTGCAGATTTCAGATGAACCCTCGGCAAGCAAGTCCGGAAAGGCAGATGAGGTCATTATTGCAAGAGGGGAACTCGTATCTCCAGTACCGGAGTAGCGCGTCGCCACGCTCATGGCTTCTTCGAGCTTGGTCTTTTCTCCGCAGGCAAATGAGCCTAAGGTTCAAACAACGCCAAGGGCCGACGCCACCTCCTAAAGGTGATCAAATGGGAATTGGAACAGCGATCTTCTTGGGGGCAGGTGCTTCGAAGGCTGAGGGGGCGCCTCTTCAGGGCGAATTGTTTCGTGAGTACTTTTCATCGCCAAGTTACAAGGGCAGTTACAACGACATGGACAGGGAATTGGCCACGTTCTTCCTCCTGATGTTTGGGATTGATGTGGATCACGACGACCTCTCAAAGGTTGCCTTCCCAACGTTCGAGGAGGTGCTAGGACTGACGGACCTCGCGATACTCCGTAAGGAAGCGTTCAGAGATTTCGACATTGAAAACCGGGCCGCGAACAGCGGGCGATTAAGGTTCGTAGCTCAGTACCTAGTTTTCCTTGTAGCGAAGGTCCTGGACGCGAAGCTCCGAGGAGCCGCAGCCATCCACCTGAGGCTTGTGCGTGCGCTTCAGGCCGCGGGAGTGCTAAGACAAGTTGCCTTCGTTTCCGCGAACTACGACATTCTCATCGACAACGTCCTTACAGAACTGTATGACGACGGTGTCCATCTTGACTACGGTGTGGAGTTTCGCAATTTCGAACGTCCTAGTGACTGGAAGCGGCCGAAGTTGTCGAAGCGCATATATCTCTTCAAGCCGCATGGGTCCCTCAATTGGCTGTTTTGCCCAACGTGCAACGAACTAGAAATAACACCCAAGGAAAAAGGGGTTGTTACGAGGCTAATCTCGGATTTCACGAAGGCAACATGCCCTGAGTGTGGCAGTGTTTATCTGCCACTTATCGTTCCCCCAACCTTCTACAAAGACCTGAACAACGTGTTCCTGAGTTCGGTTTGGAACCGAACAGATAACACGCTTCGGAGGGTCGGCCATATAGTCTTCTGCGGATACTCATTCCCCGATGCCGATATGCATATCAAATACCTCGTGAAACGCGCCCAGATAAACGGAGCGCTGCACCCAAGGGTAACCATAGTCAATCATTTCCCGGGGAAACGGGAGAGCGTGTGTCGCGAGGAAGAGTACCGGTACAGACGCTTCCTCGGAGGCCACGTGAATTACACGAATTTGTCTTTTGAAGAGTTCGCCGACGATCCTATCGCAACGCTTCGCTAGAACCAGCAAGCGGGGAGCGCAGACCTGTGCCTCTTGCAGGCCTGTCCCCATGGGCCTTCGGCCCGCGAAAGCTTATGAAAAACGGTCACAATGACGTGCCGAGCCCTATTTGCGCTATCCCCTTTGCTTTCAGCGCGAACTGATTCTGGGCCAGTGGTTTTTCGACCCTGCGGCTGGTAAAGATCGGCGGCAGGAAGAGCCGCAGATCTTGGCCAACAGGTCTCCGCTACGCGCTTTCCATGGCCACGGAGGTAACCCCTCACCCGTCCCGCGACGGCTGGTGAAAGCGCCGTCGCGGGACACCCTCTCCCCACGGGAGAGGGCTGCTTACTGACCTCAGCCCCGGTGTCGCGCAACGCACGGCCGTGTCACCGTGACATAAGATTGAACGAGTTCCCTCAAGGATGGTAGCGGCTCACTTCTTGTGTGGCCGCCGCTTGGGAGATTGCAGATGCTTGACCTCGATCGCGTGGCCCTGCGACGACCAATGTTGCACCAGCATTTCGGCTACCAGACGGCGATGACAATTGTCGGCTTCGGCCTCCGAGCAAAGAAGCGCTACCTTTCCTTCAAATAAGCTGGGATCTACTGCCTCAAGAACTCTCCTTTGCTTCATCAGTTCCAGAAAAGACTTCTCATATTGCGTCCAGTCGCGCGTCCTGCGGTAGGCATCCCTAATCTCCGGGCTGGGGGCGAGGATGGGCTGGTAGTCGTACGCAATCCCTGCGACGCGATCGAGGAAGAAAGCAAGGTCGGGATACTTGGCAAACCCTGCAAGTTGTCCGACACGATTCTCCCGGATATCAATCAGCTTCCTGACTCGGGCGTCTTGAAGGAGCCTGAAAAACTCTTCGGCGCTCTTCTTTGTGAAGCCGATGGTGAACATGGTTGAGGTCATCGGTCATCCTACCAAGGTTCGAGCGCGAAGGGTTTGACCCGAAAGGCGGACTTTTCGGCCTGAAGTCGATACGCATCCTCCAGCGACTCGCTGCGAGCTTCGGGGAAGAGCGTGTTCGCTGCGACTGCCGTGAAGCCGTTGACCGCCAGCAGCCGGTTCTCAGCCTCTTCCTGCGTTTCGATTCGCCCCCCCTTGCGGATGTGCAGCGGGTGAATCCCTAGCTTGACGAGTTCGGGGCAGATCATCAGAAAACGGTGACACTCCAACGGGTCTTCCTCCGCGCACATCATCGCCATCGACCGCCCCTCCAGCTCCTTCAAAAGCCGCTCCACTCCACTCTGGAAGGCATAGGATTTGCGGCGTGCCTCATAGTCAACGACTCCGTTGGGCCGATAAGCATCGACGTCGTCCGGGCGACCTCCCAGCTCCTCGCCGAGGAAGAGGTACGAGATATCTTCGGCGCCTAGCAGCTTCTCGAAGGCCGGTTGGCTGAAATGGGGTAAGCGCGCACTTTGAGGTAAGCTGCGCACATCCGCCACGAGCTCGACCCCGCAGTCCTTGAGCAGCTTGGCGAACTGCTCGAAATCCAGAATAGAGTGACCTATGGTGAAGAGTGGCCGCAAGCCACCTGAGGCAGCGGGGAGAAAGTTCGCAGACTGCACGCTGGCTCCTCCTTCACGCCCATGCTATCAGAAACCGCCTGCCTCGGCATGCACTTTTCACGTTACTTTTCACGTTGCCTCTCCCCGTTGACTAGTCCCGCCCTTTGCCACACATCACGCGTGGCGCGGACCTATACTTTTTGTGAGACCGATTAACCGAGGTATCGCGCCGCCTAGGCGACGCGTCTAGGGAGTACCCTCACGTGGACGAGACCAGGGGGCTACATCAGTCTCGAATTTGACGTCTCCTGCCAGCGGGGTTTCCCTCCTCGGTAATGAGGGGGGATGGTTGGTCCGTCAGTTGACGTACTTGATCCTGAAAGGCAGGAATTGTGCGCTACCAGCCCGCGCCTACCAAGCGACCATGGCCTTACTGAAAATCCGTGCCAAGTCTTCGGGCTCAAAAGGGCGGGGTGAGAGCTTGGTGACGCGGTGTTGCGGCAGCGTGCCTTCGACGAGGGCGGGGATGTCTGACGATTGATAGCCGAGCCCCCGCAGCCCATTGGGGATGCGCAGGTCCTGCATGAAGCCGATAATCTGGTCCGCCAGAATCTTCCCGGCGTCTTCCCGGCGCGCGCCGCTCACCTTGGCGCCGAGAATTTCAGCCGCCTTCAGGTGGCGCTCGGGACAGGCGGACGACGTGAAGCGAAAGGCCGCAGGGGCGTTGAGGATGACCGAGACACCATGCGGCACCAGGGGATGCCCAACGAGGTAGCCCGGCGGCCTATAATCCCGCACTTGACCCGATACCGCATAGGACATGCCGTGCGGCAAATGCAGACCGGCATTCCCAAATCCGATCCCGGCGTACGAGGCGGCCAGCAGCATGGCGGCTCGCGCCTCGTTGTCAGCCGGGTCCGCTACCGCGCGCCGAAGATAAGTCGCCACCAGCCGCAGAGCTTCCAGGCTCCAGACATCGCTGATGGGGTTCGAGCCCTGATAGGCGGGGCGCAGGATCGGCCGCGCCGGCAGCGGGCGCGCGTCGAAGGGCAGCGTGGTGTAGGACTCGACAGCGTGACTCAACACATCCAGCCCGGTCGAAGCGGCCACAGCGGGCGGCAGCGTCCGCGTGTTCTCCGGGTCGAGGAAGCCCAGCGTGGGTTTCAGGCGGCGATGGGCGATGCCAGTTTTGGCCCGCATCCGCACGAAATCAAAAATGGTCACTCCGGTGGTCTCGCTCCCGGTGCCCGCCGTAGTGGGAATCGCGATCAGGGTTTTGAGAGGCCCAGGGATCGGTTTGCCCTTGCCTATGGGCGGATTGACGTAATCGAGGAAATCCGCCGGATAAGAGCTATAGAGGTTGGCTGCCTTCGCGGTGTCAATTGTCGACCCACCACCGACGGCGATAAAGCAATCAAAGTCGTCGGCTTGGGCGGCAGAAATTGCTTCGCCAAAAGATTCGTCGGTGGGCTCCACGCGGACGCGGTCGAAGATCGAAAAGCGGATCTTGTGTTCTTCGAGAGATTCAAGCACCGTAGCCACGGGCGGCAAGGAACGCAAGTTGGCATCAGTGAAGACCAAGGCGTATTGCTTGCCCTGATCCGCCAGCTCAGCGCCCACTTCGCGCGTTACGCCAAAGCCGAAGCGGACGGCCGCGGTAGCCATCTCGAATGCATAGTCGTGGGGCATGGCTTTATTGGATCATTGATTCATTGAGCCATTGAAAGGTCGGACCCAAGCTCTTCCAATGAGTCAATGACTCAATGACCCAATGAGTCAATCATACAATGGATCAATTAGAATTGCCGCTTCCACTCGCGCGGCCAGCGCTCGATCACAACTTTGGTCTGGGTGTAAAACTCCACGCCCTGGCGCGCCTGGGCGTGCAGGTCACCAAAGAAGCTCTCACCCCATCCGCTGAAGGGAAAGGTTGCCATGGGCGCCGCCACGCCGATATTGATGCCCACATTGCCGGCGCTGACCTCGTAACGGAAGCGCCGCGCCGTGGCGCCATCGCTGGTGAAGATACAGGCCATGTTGCCATAGCTGCGAGCATTGACCATTTGAATCGCCTGGTCGAGCGAGGGAGCGTGCATCAGGCTTAACACGGGGCCGAATATTTCGGTGCGAGCAATCTCGCCCTGTGGTGGAACTTCATCCAGGATGGTGGGGAAAACGAAGAAGCCCTCCTCGTAGTTCTTTACCTTCCTGCCCCGTCCATCCACGCGCAGGCTCGCTCCTTCGCGCTCTCCCCTGGCGATCAGGCCTTCTATGCGTGCCTTACTCTCGACCGAGATCACCGGCCCCATCTCCACTCCGGGATCCAATCCGTAACCCACCTTGCGGCTGCTGGCCGCTTCAACCAACTGTTCTGTCAGCGGTTTTCTTGCCTCGCCCACAGTGATGGCGACCGACGCTGCCAGGCAACGCTGCCCGGCGCAACCGAAGGCGGAGTCCGCCAGGATCTTGGTGGTCATTTCCAGATCGGCATCCGGCATCACCACTACCGGGTTCTTGGCCCCACCTTGGCATTGAGCGCGCTTACCGTTGGCCGCTGCCCGGCTATAGATGTGCCGCGCCGTCGCCGTGGAACCAACAAAGCTGATCGCCCGAATGGCAGGGTGATCGAGCAGCGAGTTCACCGTCTCTTTGCTGCCGTTTAACAACTGCACTACGCCGGGGGGAAAGCCCGCGGCCTCCAATAGATGGAAGAGTTTGTTGGAAGTCAGCGGTACTCGCTCGGAGGGCTTCAGGATGAAACAGTTGCCTGTCGCCAGGGCATAGGGCATGAACCAGAACGGGATCATGGCGGGAAAGTTGAACGGCGTAATAGCCGCCACCACCCCCAACGGCTGCCGGATCATGTGCTCGTCGATCCCAGGAGCTATGTCTTCGTTGTTGTAGCCTTGCATCAGGCAGGGGATGCCACAAGCCACCTCCACATTTTCAATGGCGCGCCGCAACTCGCCCACGCTTTCGGCGTAGGTCTTTCCGCACTCCTCGGTGACGCTGCGCGCCAAGTCGTCCAGGTTCTCCTCCAGCAAGGTTTTCAGTTTGAAGAGCGGTTGGATCCGCTCTCCAGCCGGTCTGCGCCTCCATTCGGGAAATGCCTTCTGGGCCGCCGAAGCCGCTGCATCCACTTCGACTGGCGGCGAGAGCGGCACCTCCGCCAGGAGCTGTGCCGAAGCCGGGTTAAGCACCTTCAAAGCCTCTACCGCGCGCGAAGGGCGCCAAGCGCCCTCCACGAAGTTCTCCAACCGTTTGAGCATTCTCCTCTCCTTCCCGGTGTGGGAGGGGTCCCGCAGGCGCGGGACGGTCACCCCCCGCGTAAAAACGTGGAAACTCCCCGGGGCGGCAACATGGGCCTTCCTTACAAATCCGGCAGCGACCGTTCAGCAAACGTGCGAATGACGATTCCGCAAAATCGTTTGATTTCCGTCCCCCCAAGTCATTTTACGCCGTGGAAAGTCAGACTCTAAAGTATTATTCTTCCAGTGGCTTCTCTCGGGTATTGTATAATCGCATAACTTTTGGGTTCGAGGGTGGGCGATGGCGATGAAAGCGTTGTTCCTTGAAGGCGTTCATGAAGATGCAGTCGCAATATTCTCCCGCGCCGGCTACGAAGTCAGGACCCTGCCCGGCAGCCCGAATGAGGGCGTACTCGTTCAGGTCCTCCAAGACGTCAATGTGCTCGGCGTCCGGTCCAAAACAAAAATCACCAAGTCGGTTCTCGAGTCCTCTCCTGAATTGCTTGTGGTTGGCGCGTATTGCATCGGAGTCGAACAGATTGACTGCGCCGCATGCACCACAAGAGGCATCGCGGTGTTCAATGACCCCCACAGCAACACCCGCTCCGTGGCGGAGCTCGCGTTGGGGGAAATCATCATGCTGGTGCGGCGGGTTTTTCACAGCAGCCTCGCCCTTCACCGTGGCGTTTGGCACAAGACCTCAAAGGGCTGCCACGAAGTTCGTGGCTTGACGCTCGGCATTGTGGGCTACGGAAAGATCGGCTCGCAACTCTCTGAGCTGGCAGAGGCTATCGGCATGAAAGTCATCTTCTGCGATGTGGCGGAGGTCCTGGCACGAGGGAACGCAAGGAACTGCACCTTTTCGGAGCTGCTTCAAACCGCGGATGTGGTTTCCCTGCACGTTGACGGCAAGCCACAGAACAGGAATCTCTTCGGCGAAGAAGAGTTTCGGATGATGAAAAGGGGATCGTATTTCCTTAACCTGAGTCGGGGTTTTGTGGTCAATCATGAAGCGCTCGCAGAGAACCTGAGGAGCGGCAAGCTGAGCGGAGCGGCCATCGATGTCTTCCCCGAAGAGCCGGGCAGCGGGGACCTTTTTTCCAACTCACTCCAGAACCTTCCCAACGTCATTCTGACCCCGCACGTGGGAGGAAGTACCGAGGAAGCTCAGCAAAGCATTGGACAATTTGTTTCGGCGCAGATGCACCGCTACCTGCAAAGCGGCAACACGCGGCTGTGCGCGAATTTACCGCATTGTCAACTGGAGAGTACCCCACAAACCCACCGCTTGGCACACATCCACAGGAACATTCCCGGAATGCTGCTGGCTATCAACCGGGTGTTCGCGGACCGTGGCATCAACGTGGAACGACAAGTCTATGAGACCAAGGGGGCAGTCGGGTATGCCATCCTGGACATCAATCATGAATGGGACGACGGCCTCATCCGCGCCCTCGAGAAAATACCCGACACGATCAGATTCAGAGTCCTATAGAACCGCCCAGGGCGACCACAACGGGCGCCCCTACGCCACTAACGGAGAAGCACAATATTCGAACCCGTTTGGGCGGAGTCTTGGGGGGCAACTTGGCTCCTAATCAGATCAAGGAAGGCGCGGCCCTTGGGGCGGCCATTGGCACGGAGGGCGCCGAGCTGGGTAAGGTATATCAGCGAATCCCGGAGGTCACTGTTCCGTAAAGTGACCAATCCTTGCCTCTGAGCTTGGATGCGCTGGAATTCTTCTAAGGTCGTCTTCAGCACCTGGTAGAGTTCGCGCTGGTAGAGATAATCGGGAGGCTTTTCGTAATAGAGGCCGCTCGTAAGCGTGCGATAAGACTCGGCCAGCGCCTGAAGCGCCCCAATCGCGTCGGTGTCCACCACCTGGCGGTGTTCGCGAGCATATCCCCAGATGGAAGAGATCAACGTCATCAGGAGCACGGCGTGGCTTTGGGCAAACTCATTTGAGATGTGGACATCCGAGAAGGGAATGTTCGACCAGTCGACTTGGCGGCGACCTTCGTCGTACTTGCGGCTGGCGACGAGGTGCGGGCAATCGGCGGGACAATCGATGGTCACTTCCCGTTCGGTTCCACAACAAACCGCGCAGATGTTGTCTCCCCTTGCGGGGCAAAACCTCTTCACTTTGCGTTTATGGCAAATAGGGCAGGTCAATTGTTGCTCCTCGCGCTACACCGTCCACCATTCATGCGAATAGTGTCCTCACGTGAGCGTACGAGTCGTGTTAGGAGACTATCTCGGCGTTAGTCCAAGGCTGAATTATGACACAACTTCATGGAGTGCGGCAGCGGAGCTTGCGGACCTGCCGCACTCCAACGCATAGTGATACAATAGCGGCTATGGCGACTTCATCGAGTTCTTCGCACACCGCCGATGTGATCGTTATCGGAGGCGGCTTGATCGGCTCTTCCATCGCCCTGCGCTTGGCGCAAGGCAAGCTCCAAGTATCGGTCTTCGACCGCGGCGAGCCTGGAGCTGAAGCCAGCAGCGCGGCCGCGGGAATGATCGGTCCCCAGGGCGAAACCGCTGAGCCCGACGCATTCTTCGCCTTGTGCGTCGCGAGCCACGCTCTGTTTCCGGACTTCGTTGAGGAGATTGGAGATTTAAGCGGGCAGGACGTGGACTTTCGCCGCGAAGGAAGCCTGCTGGTTGCGGTTGAGGAAAAGCAAGTGGCGCAACTTGAAAAGCTCTTCTGGAACCAGTCGCGTGCGGGCCTGCCGCTAGAAAGACTCACTCTGGCCAGCCTTCAGCAAAAGATGCCAGGACTTTCGAACAAGGTCCGGCTTGCTCTTGGCGCATCTGAGGACTACTGGGTGGACAACGAGAAGTTGACGCGGGCCGTAATTGAAGCTGCCCAACGTCTGGGCGTGAGATTTTACGCCCGCCGCCCGGTCGAGCATCTGAGCGTTCGCGATAACCATGTGGAGGCAATTCAAGCAAGCTCCGGCCTTGCCGCCGGCGAACCAACGCTCTTTTCCGCAGGATGTTTTGTGTTGGCGGCAGGCTGCTGGTCGGGAGGACTTGCCACCCAGGCAGGCCTGCCGCTCTCCATGCAACCTTGTCGCGGCCAAATGCTGGAATTCGAATCGCCCCGTGAGATCCCCTACGTGGTTCGCGCCGGAACCCATTACTTGGTGCCCCGCTCCGCCCGACGGGTCGTAGTCGGCACGACTGCTGAGTATGTTGGGTTCGAAAAAACCGTCACGGCTGAAGGGCTCCAATCCATCCTCAAAGGGGCAATGAGATTCGCGCCTTTCCTGAAGGACTGCGTTTTCCTTCGCGCCTGGGCAGGGCTGCGCCCGGACACGCCCGATCATCTGCCCGTCCTAGGTTATGGCAAACTGGATAATCTCATCCTGGCCACCGGTCACTTTCGTCATGGTATTCTTTTGGCTCCCATCACCGCTCAGCAAATCTCCCAACTGGTTCTCACCCACTCCACTTCTCTCTCCCTAGAAGCTTATCGGCCCACCCGCTTTGCATGAGGGCATGGGGCTGCGGCGTCCCAGCAGAAGCTACAGGGTGCAAATAAGGAGGAACAAGTCAACTGGCGAGTCACAAGAACCAAAGATCACGACGGGGTCATCGAAAGGACATTGCTAGGCGACAAGGGTATCGAAAGAGTTAATCCCGTGAGAGTTAATTCCCGTACTTTAGCACAAGGTACCTCCGTACCATTGTCGCTCTGTTGACTTGGCAGTTTTAATCCACTAAGATTTTCACAAGTCGATATGCAACCAACTGCTGATGAACCCGATATTCCTGGTGTGGTAGGGCGGCGTAGCGCTCGCCTGTCGATCATAGTTCCTGTAACGGTGCACGGCACCGACGCGGCTGGGCAGTCCTTCAAAGAGAACACCTGGACGATCAGCGTTAACAAGCACGGTGGCAGGATTGCCACTTTCCATCGGCTGGCCGTCGACGACCAGGTTCTTATCGAGAATCCCCTGCTGGGCCGGACTGCCAGGGGCCGGGTCAACAGGGTTTGTGAAAAGCGTTTTGCTGAAGATCCCTTCGAAGTCTGCGTTGAACTGCTTGAAGCGCAGAACGTATGGGGAGTCAAGCTTCCCCCTGGGGATTGGGAGAAGGAGCGGGAGGTCCCCGTCGAGGAACGGAGAGGTTCGAATCTGCCAACGGCGCCGCCTGCCCAGGACACGTCCGTCGCAACCGTCAAGGAAAGCGGGCAGGTGGAATCGGCGCCCCCTCCGCTCGAAGGACCGCCGGCGGAGGTGGAAGAGCATACCGGAGGCATCAGCCAATTCAACATGGCGGTCAATGCCTTGTCCCGTTTCGCCGGCGAGGCGAGCGCCCCGCCGGTTCAACCCGCACCGCCTCGAGAGGAGACTGTAAGAGTTACCCAAGCGCCCGCTGGGTATGCGCAAACCTCGGACCTGGGGGCGAGCCAGTCTCTACAAAAAGAGATAGATGAGGCACAGTCGCTCAGGAAGGAATTGGGCGTCCTTCTGGAGCGCTTGCAGTCTGTGCGGGGGGAAGTGGAGAATCTCCTTTTGAAAGCGGGCGAGGCGCGGCGCGATGGAGCCCTTGAAGTCGAACAAGCAGTCAAGCAAATCGAAGAGGCCAGTGGTACGAAGCTCCAATCGTTGCTCTCCCGGCTGGACCAGGAAGTCGAGCAAAAGTTTGGGACAGCGGCGCGTTTGGCCGGTGAAACACAGCAGCGTTTGCAGGCGGAGGCCGCCGGCATAGTCGAGAGTGTCACCAAGGATTTGGGCGAGCGCCTCTCACCGCTGGCGCAGGAGAACCTTTCCGAGGCGATCCGCGAGTTTGAAACTCAGTGCAAACGCGCGGCAGAAGGGGCCAAAGCTGAACTAGACGAATTGGTGAAGGATGCGACAGCCGCTGCGGACGTGCGCATCCGGGAGGTTACGGAGGAGGTTTCACCTCTACTGAGCGGCCAATTCGAACGGTCGGCAGAGCAGGTGGCGCGCGAAAAGCTCGAAGAATTCAACGCTCAAATCGAGAGCGCCCGCAGGAGCAGCGAGGATGCCATCCAGCAGAACCTCGAAGCAATGCGGCAGGCAATCCGGGCGGACACCCTGAACGCCGGAACCCAGGCCAGGCAGTTTTGCAAGGAAGAATGCGAGACCGCAGCCAAGGCAATTTCCGTGTGCGTGGACTCGGCCGTGGATTCGTTGAATCGCGCCGGCGACGAAGCCGCCGGGAGATTGCAGGGCGCCCGCCAGACCCTGGAACTAAGTTTGAAGAATGCGGAGGAGAGCCTCCCACGCTTAGCCGGAGAGTCCGCATCTGTGCTCGAGAAGTTTCGCGCCGCGGCACAATCGATCGTCGCCCAAATGCAATCCCAAGTGGAATCCACTGCCCGCGAGTCTTCGGAGAGAGCAAGCCGGGAGATGTCGGAAAAGCTCCAAGGCAATGTGGAAGCGGCGCTTGAATTACTTGTCGGGGACCTTAACAAACAAGCCGAAGATGCTCGGGCAGCGCTAAAAGAGGGACTCCGGTCGGCTCACGATCAGTGGGTGGGGGAGACACAGCAGCAGTTGGCGGCGGTGCGGCAATCGGCTTTGGCCTCGCTGGAAAACGAGGCGGCGGAGAAGTCAGCGTCTTATCGCGAGCAACTGCGCGCGGCGCTGCAGGAGATGCAGGCGCAGCAAGCGAAGGAGATGGAGACGGGGATCCAAGCC
>Ga0187782_10002592_pt1 | contig 13333 bp, 11 predicted proteins | sample 0715_SJ02_MP15_2_FD_132454 | JGI IMG/M metagenome (GOLD analysis project Ga0187782, IMG submission 132454) | Tropical peat soil microbial communities from peatlands in Department of Meta, Colombia - 0715_SJ02_MP15_20_MG | ecosystem: Environmental > Terrestrial > Soil > Wetlands > Peat | place...
GGATTCGGCGCGAAGAAATTTGCGGCGAGCGGGGGTGTTGAAGAACAGATCGGCGACGGCGAGAGTGGTTCCGCGGGGAAGGGCGGCGTCGTCAACGTGGAGCATTTTGCCGCCGGCGATTTCGATGCGCGTGCCTGTGGCATCTTCGCCGGATGCGGTCTCGAGCGTGACGCGAGCGACGGAGGCGATCGAGGGCAATGCTTCACCGCGAAAACCAAGAGTGGAGATGGAGAGCAAGTCGTCGGCGGTGCGGAGCTTGGATGTGGCATGGCGCTCGAAGGCGAGCAAAGCATCGTCGCGATTCATGCCGAAGCCGTCGTCGGCGACGCGAATGAGCTTGCGGCCGCCGCCTTCGACTTCAACGCGAATGCGCGTGGCGGAAGCGTCGATGGAGTTTTCGAGCAGCTCCTTGACGACGGAGGCAGGCCGGTCTACAACCTCGCCCGCGGCGATCTGGTTCGAAACCTGATCGGAGAGGATGCGGATGCGGCCCATAAGAGATCAGGGTAAATCAGAAGAACAAGGAATAGGGACTAGGGAACAGGGAACAGCCAAACGAGAAGCGGGAACAAGGCGCGTGGTGCGCGGATTTACGGGTTTGTGGTAATCGATTTTGTTCATCAACTTGTAATGAGGAATGCTCGATTGCGATGCGTGTAGGGACGGGTTTTACGACGTAGGTCTCGTAATCAGGGACAGCTGCCCGTAGTGTGATCTAAGGCACACGCGCATCTGCGGGGCCGGGTAACAATGAACGAGAGGCTGGGCGAGTAGCAGATGCGCCGGCCGGGGAGAAAAACGATTCATGAGCGATCTTGCTACTCTGGCTGAAGCGGTTACCGTTGACCCGCTAGTGGGGCATCCTGCCGATTATCACGTTTTCCATAAATTCATTGCGCGCTGCAAGGGGCTACCGGCGATTACCACGGCGGTGGTGTGGCCGTTAAGCGACGTGGCGCTTCGCGGAGCGGTAGAAGCGGAGGCGGCACACCTGATTGAGCCGACGTTGATCGGTCCCGAGAAGGCACTGAAAGCGCTCGCCGGCAAGATCGGGGTGAATATCAGCCGGTTTCCGATCCTGCAGGCCGATACCGAGGCCCAGGCGGCCGAGGCGGCGGTGGTGAGGTGCCGCTCAGGCAATGCACTGGCGCTGATGAAAGGCAGCCTGCACACAGACGATTTGCTGAAGCCGGCGATGCAGCGCGACACGGGGTTGCGCACGGCGAGGCGGATTTCGCACGTGTTCATCATGGATACGCCGGCTTATGCTCGGACGCTGCTGATTACCGATGCGGCGATCAACATAACGCCGGAGCTCGAAGACAAGGTACACATTGTGCAGAACGCCATCGACTTAGCGCATGCGCTAGGGATTCCCGAGCCGAAGGTGGCGCTGCTTTCGGCGGTGGAGACGGTGAATCCGAAGATCAAGTCAACGCTCGACGCGGCGGCGTTGTGCAAGATGGCCGACCGCGGGCAGATCACGGGCGGGATTCTGGACGGGCCGCTGGCGTTCGATACCGCGGTGAGCGCGAAGGCGGCGAGCATCAAGAAGCTGGTTTCGCCGGTGACGGGGCAGGCGGACATTCTAGTGGTGCCGGACCTTGAGAGCGGGAACATGCTGGCCAAGCAGCTTGAGTATTTGGGCGGCGCACAACTGGCGGGCATCGTACTGGGTGCGCGGGTGCCGACGATTTTGACCAGCCGTGCGGATTCGGCGGAGACGCGGTTGACGAGCTGCGCAGTGGCGGTGCTGCTGCACTATGCGACGCATCCGGCGGTGAAGGTGTAGCGCCGCTATTGACGACTACTCTTGGCTGACACTCGCCCCCTTCGCAGATTCGTCGACCTGCTACTGCGGTCAAGGTAAAAACAGAGAGTCGATTACGAAGAGGATGTATCCGTTCGTAATGTCACGATGCGGAACATCCACTTGATTTCTTTCGCCGCGGGGGTAATGTAGTTGTCAATTTCCCCTTGAGGTCGTGGGTTCTTGCCATGCCGTAGCCATCGGACCGCCCTCCCCGTCCGGATGCGCGTCCGATGACCTTTCGTGTGAACGTTGCGCAACCGAAAGGATATTTAAATGGGCATTCCGATCTCTCGCGCCACGCAAGATGCGTGGCGTTGCTTTCACTCGAACACTCTTTATTCACCGCTCACTTGTGAGAATCAAGCGGCGCCCGGGGGAGCCTCGATGGCTCCCTCGGGGAACCGTTGGAGGCAAATTATGCCGAAGAAGTTGTTCGGGTCCGTATTGTTCTTGCTCTCCCTAGGCACGTTCGGCGGCGGAGCCGCCCACGGGCAGACCGACGTTGCTGTAAGTCTCTTGGGAGCCTTCGGCAGCGCAACCAATTACAACATCGGCCTTGAACACCAGCGGTCAGCCAACGCCGCGGGAGGTCTCTTCGAGTTCCGTCAGGTCCGCAATCCGATCGTTGGCTACGAAGCTACGTACTCCTTCAATCGCGCCAACCAAGTGTATAGCTACACCGGCACAACTCCGGCCTGCCCCCCAACATCCGAATGCGTCGATGCGCCCAACGTTGTGTCGGCCAATGCGCATGAGATCGCTGGCGACTGGCTGCTTTCCGCTCACGTTGCGAGGTTCCGGCCCTTCGCGCTGGTAGGTGTGGGTGTCCTGTTCACCGAACCCACCAGCGCCACCTTCGGGCTCAACACTACAACCTCATCCGAGCCGGTCTATGTTTACGGTGCCGGACTCGACTGGAGACTGGCTCCCCGAATCGGATTGCGCTTGCAGTACCGCGGCTCTGTGTACAAGGCCCCAAACGTCACACCGAACGAGGGCTCGAACGGTGACTATATGCACATAGCGGAGCCGATGATCGGAGCTTACTTCAGGTTTTGAGAACTTAATGGGAGGCACCAAGGCAACACTTCGGCAAACGTCCCGTAGTCGTTGTGCAGGGATTACGGCCCGTCGCCGTCTTCCCTCAACGTGAGTTTCAACAACTTTTGGCGCATTGGCTGCGACAGCGCGAACCTCTGCCCAGGTAGCGGCATCGAAAGGTGTACGAAGTTGCGTGGCCGCTTTCCAGTTGGGCCGATTCGGAAGCGCCGGGTCGCGCACGCGTCGAGAAAAAGGAGGGTCGATGTCTACACATACGAGCCAAGAATCGAAGGCAGCTAAGGTCAGCAATCCCGATGGATTCGCGCCAGAGCAAATCAAGAACCTATCAAGCGTTTTGAATGCGTTGCTGGCCGATGTTTTTGCCCTTTACATCAAGACCAAGAACTTTCACTGGCACATGAGCGGAGCGCACTTCCGCGATTATCATCTGCTGCTCGATGAGCAGGCGGACCAGATCTTCAAGATCGGCGACGACATCGCGGAACGGGTGCGCAAGATTGGCGGGCAGACGATTCGCTCGGTCGGTCACATCGCGCGCTTGCAGCGTATCAGTGACAACGAACAGGAGTTTGTGTCTGCTCACGACATGCTGGTGGAACTGCACGGCGACAACCGGGCGCTGGTGGAGAGCTTGCGCGCAGCGCACGAAGTGGCGTCGAAGGCCAACGACTACGCGACAACCAGCCTGATCGAAGTATGGATCGACGAGGCGGAGCGGCGGGCGTGGTTCCTGTTCGAATCGACGCGGTAAGGCGAAATGCGAATTGGGCGGCACAGCGGGTTAAGAGGCGCCGAGAGGTATTCTCTGCGCTTAATGACCGGATGGGCAGGGTAGTTGCGGAGGGGTGAGCCACTGTCGTAAGGTTGGCGTCAAAGGCGTCTAGACGGGAGGACGAGCAAGCCGATGTCCACCACTGCGGTATCCCCCATTGCTGCGGCAGGCGGCGGAAGTTTTCTGATCGAGTCGCGCACGCCGGACGAAGTTTTCACACCCGAAGATTTGAACGAGCAGCAGCGGCAAATTGCGGCCACGGCGGCGAGGTTTGCCCGCGAAGAGATTGTGCCGCGTGCAGCGGCGATCGAGGCCAAGGAACCGGGCGCGATGGCGGCGCTGCTGGGCAAAGCCGCGGAGCTGGGATTCACTGCCGTGGATGTTCCCGAGGAATACGGCGGGCTGGGGATGGACAAAATCAGCTCGACGTTGGTGGCCGACCATATTTCGGTGCTGGCCAGTTTTTCGACGGCGTTTGGCGCGCACACCGGCATCGCAACATTGCCGCTGGTGTGGTATGGGACCGAGGAACAGAAGGAGCGGTACCTGCCCAAGCTGGCGACATGTGAGTGGGTTGGGGCGTACGGGCTGTCGGAGGCGAGTTCGGGGTCGGATGCAATGAACATCCGCACGCGGGCGACGCTGACGGCCGATGGAGCGCACTACATTATCAACGGCGAGAAGCAATGGCTGACGAACGGCGGGATCGCGGGGCTGTACACGGTGTTTGCAAAAATCGTCGATCGAGAGACCGGGGGCGAGAAGTTTTCGGCATTTTTGATCGAGCGCGGCACGCCGGGCCTGACAGTGGGCGCGGAGGAACACAAGTTAGGGATTCGCGGCTCGTCGACCTGTCCGCTGGTTTTGACGGATTGCAAGGTTCCGGCGGGAAACCTGCTGGGCGAAGCGGGCAAGGGACATCACATTGCGTTCAACGTGCTGAACGTGGGGCGATTCAAGCTGGGCGTGGCGTGCGTCGGTGGGGCGCGTCAGGCGCTTGCGGCAATGATCCGTTACGCCAAGGAGCGGCGCGCATTCGGCAAGGCCATTGCGGAGTTCGGACTGATCCAGCGGAAGATTTCTCTGGCGGCGACGCGGCTGTACGCAGCAGAGAGCATGGCGTACCGCACGGCCGGGCTGATTGACGCGAGCCTGGCGGGCCTGGCGCAGGCCAACGAGGAGACGAAGCAGAAGGAGACGCCGCGGGCGATCGAGAGGTACGCGGTGGAGAGCTCGATTTTGAAGGTGTACGGATCGGAGATGCTGGCGGTGGTGGCGGATGAACTTGTCGCGACCATGGGCGGCTACGGGTATGTGGAGGAGTATCCAGCCGAGCGCTATTACCGAGATGCGCGCATCAATCGAATTTTTGAAGGGACGAATGAGATTAACCGGCTGATCATAACCGGATGGCTGATGAAGCAGGCGATGAGCGGAAAGCTGCCGTTGCTGGGGGCGATCAAGCGCGTGATGGATGAGGTGACCGAGCCGCCGTCGTTTGGCGGCGACGCGGAAACCGGTGAGCCGCTGGAGCGCGAGGCGGCGATTTTGGCGGCGGTTAAGAAGCTGGCGTTGTTTGCGGCGGGCGTGGCCAGCCAGCGGTTTATGACGAAGCTCGACGAGCAGCAGGAGATCATGGGTGACTTGGCGGATACGATCGCGCGGGTGTTTGCGCTGGAGTCGGCGTGGCTGCGCGCGAAGAAACTTGCGCGGGCGGGGCGTGGATCGGCAGAGACCGCAGCAGCGATGACGGGCTTGCTGGCGGATGAGGCGATGGGCGCGGCGGAACAGGCTACGCGGCGCGTGCTAGCGGCATGCGGTGAGGGGGACGCGTTGAAGACGCAGTTGGCGATACTAAGGCGGCTGGCGCGCTTTACCCCGGCGGATACGGTGTCGTTAAGCCGTGCCGTGGCGCGGAGTGCGATTGCGCTGGAGCGATATCCAATGTGAGAGCAGGGAGCAGGGGAATGGAGAGGCCAACAGGGAAAGTTTCTGCTTGATCTGGGAACTAATCGATGACTTTCGCAGCCGCCAACAACTACAACATGCTGAATGCTTCATCCTCGATGTGCTTCTGATTTAGGGGACCGACCAAGACTTCCTTTGCGGCTGCCTTCAGAAGCTGCCGAACTCCCAGGGCGGCACCTCTGCAAATCAGAAAGACAGTTGCCAAGAGCATTCCGAGCCAGAGCATCGGCGAACCTAGAAGCAGGTGTTTAACGGCGGTATTCACTGCCCGAGAATAGAACGCTTGGAGATCGGCTCGGGCCTTTTCGCTCTTGACATTCGCTAACGCCGGTTCCCACGCTTCTTCCCAAGATTGATGGGGACCGCACTCGCAGATCAGAGCCGCAGCGCCAGTTAGCATCATTCGAAATACCGTTATCTGGTGTCCAAAGCGGATGAGGGCATTCATTTGCCGACGCAGGAGTACATACGCTGGATCATCAAAGGACACCTGTCCGCTATGCGCATAGTCGAAAAGCTCGTCACGTACCGCAAACATCTTTTGACGAAACGAATCGAGACGGACAGTAGGAAGCATTTTTGAAAACACGAGTAGCCACAGCGATGCAACCGCTACGAATTGCAGTACATTCGCAACCTGTAGTGCAGTCATTAGAGGTCCCTCGAGTGTGTTGTTCCTTGGGTGGTCAATCCACTTGATGAACGGTTCGGGTCAATCTTAAGCTCCAGCATTGTGATCCGCCCCGTTAAACGTTCCCGGGTTTTTCGATGGCGCCGGTACTCATTGGCCCAAAGGATGCTCGTGACACCTGCCACTGAAACGCTTCCTACGACGCTCGCATTCAAGTGCGCAGCCAAATCGACGATGAAACTTGCTGCCGATGCTCTTCCTGCAAATGCCCGAGTCGTCGCCGCCAATTCGTGGATCAGGTAAATTGCGACACCCGCCCAGATAATCGTACTACCAAACTGCCGCATCAGTCCGAGCAATTGGGCGCATACTCAGCGAGCGGTTAGTGAATTACCGTTCTTCGCGTTAGACGCTTTGCGAGGTCGTTTTGGCACCCGGTTGCACCAGTATATCTGAGGATGCCTTCGAGCCTATCACCTTTTTCGGCCGATGGCGCGACAAACTTCAGTTTTGAGAATCATTTCTCATAACTGGTCCATGTCGTTTTAACTACCCAGGGACTCTTTCCCTGCAACTTCCGTTGGAGACGCGGTGAACTGAAAGACAGTCCCCCTACAACTTGCGTGGACGCGGGGGAGAATGGCGGTGCGGCGGATGGCGGCGAGAGGAGCTGGGCGACGATGAAAACCGCGGGGACAAGATAAACCACGGATCCAAGAACCCACATGAAGGCTCCGGCGGCGGCTTGATCGTTGAGTGCGCTCAAGGCCAAGGGGCGCGGGATTTCTGCGTAACTTGGATAAAGCAAGCGGCCGGAGAAGCATAGGAAAGCGGAGACAGCGGTGTTGACCACGTCGGCGAGCAAGAGATAAGGGACGAGCGGCCAGCGCGAGTGCGTCGCGCGGGCAGGCCACGGCTGAATGACCGGCCACCAGAACATGAGATTGGTGAAGAAAAAGCAGGCGTGTTCGAAGTTGTGCCAGCTTTCCGAGGCGAGCGCAAACTCGTATGCGCGGGGAATGTGCCAGCCGATGTAAGCGGCGTTCATAGCAAGCCACGCCACGCGCGGGCGCGTGAAGAATCGGCCGGCCGAGTGAAGGACGCGCGTGACGAAGAGCGGGCGGAGTGCCCGGATGGCAAAGCGCGGAAGCCCGCGCAGCATGGGAATGATGGGCGCGGCGAGGACGATGAGCGGAGGCGCTACGGACATGAGCAAGTAGTGCTGCGCCATGTGCATGAAGAGAAGCGATTCGCTGAAGGTGTCGAGGGGCGAAGCGACGGCGACGAACATGAAGAGGATGCCGCCGAGGAACGCGGCGAGACGCCACGCGGGGAATTGCGCAGAGCGCGTGCGGCGAATGCGTATCCAGCCAAGTGCATAGATGAACGCGGCGAATGCGAGTGCGAAGGTGACGCCCCGAGGGATTTCCCAGCGAGTGAAGAGGTCCGCGACGGTGGTGGTGTCGATCATGGGCGGGGGTCTGAATTGGCGGTCGAGGTCTGTCTGGATTTGGGGGCGGGTGGAATGGGCGGGGCGGAAGAATCAGGCTGAGACTGCGAAGTTTCGACGGCGCGGCGCGCGGCATCGTAGGCCGGAGGCTCGTTAGCGGGGTGGAGAGTTTCCAGGAAGCTGACGAGGGCTTCGATTTCAGCGGGCGAGAGGTTTTTGCCGTAGGCAGGCATATTGCCGCCGCCGGTGACGACTTTGAAACGCATCTGATCGATGGTCATGCGCGTGGCGACGTCGTCGAGCGCGGGTCCGCGTTCGCCTCCGGCTCCGCCGATGGAGTGGCAGTTGTGGCATTGCTTGGCCTGAAATACGGCCGCGCCCTGGCGGACGAGTGGTGTGGCGTTGCGGAGATAACGAACGGGGATGGGATTGCCGCTCCAGGCGCTCATGTGGGGGCTCCACGGAGTGGTGGTTCCGAGATGGGTGAGCACGGCCCAAGCAACGGCGACAAGCGAGACCGTGAGGACGGCGACAGGACGGCGATGCCAGCTCTTTTCGCCTTCCGCGGCGTAGAAGGGAATGGCGAGTAGGACGGCGATGGCGAGGATGGGGACGATGAGGATAAACGGCGTCTCCATCGACGGCGGAAGGTAGGAGAGGATGGAGTAGATCCAGAGGAAGAAGAAGTCGGGCTTGGGGACGGTCTGAATGATAGAGGGGTCGGGCTGACCACCGGGGCCGAATGGGCCGAGGACAAGGGCACAGACGGCGACCGCGGCGAGAACGGCGCCGGAGAAGAGGAGATCTTTCCAGAATGCCCCGGGGACGAAGGGAATTCCGTCGGTGTGTGCGAGGTGGTTGTACTCTTCGATGTAGGTGGCGCGGTTAACGAGGCGACCGGGCATGGGCCACTCGTTAATGCCGAGTTTGAGGACCATCCAAACGTGAAGGAAGACAAAGAGAAGCATTGTGCCGGGGATGACGAAGACGTGGAGCGCGAAAAAGCGAGAGAGGGTTGCACCGGCGATGATGGGGCCGCCGAGAAGGAGATGAACGAGGCCGCCGCCGATGACGGGCACGCGGCTAAGGATAGATGCGCCGATGCCGAGGCCCCAGTAAGCGTCCTGATCGAAGCGCAGGACTTGGCCGGTGAAGGCCATGCCGAGGGTCATGAGAAGGAGGAAGACGCCGAGGATCCAAGTGAGCTCGCGGGGAAATTTGTACGCACCGAAGAGAAAGACCTGCGCCATGTGGATGAGGACGATGGCGACCATGAAATTCGATCCCCAGCCGTGGAGCGCACGCAGAAACCAGCCGAGGGGAATTTGGTGATTGAGGACGTTGAGGCTATTCCAGGCTTGGCCGGCCGCTGGCACGTAGACAAGCGCGAGAAGAATACCGGTGAAGATTTGCAGAAAAAGCAGCGTGAAGGCGGCGCTGCCGAAGACGTAGAACCAACTGGTGGTAGAGCGCGGGACGGGATGCAGGACGGCGTCTTTGACGGGCCCTTCGAGTTGCAGGCGGCGCTCGAGCCACGAATAGATGCGCGAGGTAGCGCCCTCGCGGGTGGGGCCTTGTCCGTCGAGTGGATGATTCATCCGCGGCATGAGCAGTCTCCGTCGGCGGTGGAGATGTTGACGAGGCGGGCGGAGTTCGAGAGCGTGGGCATTTGGCCGGCGTCGACGCGCAATTCGCCGGAGACGATTTGCCACGGATAAATGAAGAGGCCGCGCTCGGGCGGGCCGGATGCGCGCGAACCGTCAGAGTAGTAGACGCCGCCGTGGCAGGGGCACATGAAAAGCTGAGACTGAGGAAACCAGCGAACGGGGCAACCGAGGTGGGCGCAGTTGACGGCGAAGACGCGGAAACGATCGGAGGATTCGCGGCGGACGTAGCAGGCGACGTTGTCGGTTTGGCCGTCCCAGGGATTGGCTGCGGGATTTTTGTAGAAAGCGAGGCGCGTTTCACCGGTGGGGAATGCGCCGATGGGACCGAGGGAGACCCAGGAGTCGTAGGCCGAATCTTTGCGCCAGGGCGCGAAGAGATAACGGAGGATGGGGACGGCGAGGGCGACGCCGACGAGGCCGTTGAGAGCGATGCCGGCCTTGAGGAGGAGCCAGCGGCGAGAGACCGAGTGTGCGCTGGCGGGCACCGTTGGCGTGGAGTTCAGGAGACTGAGTTGGTCGGTCATCGTTATCACCTTCTGACTCAAGCGGAATTGCATCACTTACTCACGAAAAAGCGAACAGCGGCAAAGGCTCGAGAAGTTATTTTGCGAATTATCGACACAATTGAAGTTGTGCCCTGAAACAAACCCTCACTTTTTGCCGGCGGTGTTCGCAGCTATTTGGGGGGCTGAATTTCGAAAACCGGCGAGATAGGCGACGAGGTCGTCGACTTCTTGGCCAGAAAGTGGAGTGGTTAGTTTGCCGGTGGGGCTGTCATGCAGCCAATCGGGCTGGCCGATGTCGGGGCGGCCGGCGATGACGATCGAGCGAAGCGCTTGATCGGTGACGAGCGCGAGGTAATTGGGGCTTGTAATGTCCTGTTGCGGGGATTGGTGGCAGGAGGCGCAGCGGGATGAGTAAACGTCGTGGCCGTGCGCGGGATCGCCGGGCTGAGATTGTGCGTAGGTCGGAGGGGTGGCGGCGAATATGTTTGGGTGTGACCACTGTTGGCGCATACCTTTAATGAGCGCGTCCACTTGGGCAGAGGTCAGCGTGCCGCCTTTGGATTCGGCGAAAGCGGACATTTCAGTGCCGGGCATTCCGCTGGAGATCCATTTGCGTAGAGTGGCGTCGTCGATGAGGGCCTGGTACTCGGGATTGGCGAGATCGATGGCGGGGCCGTTCTGGCCGTTTGGGCCGTGGCAGGCGGCGCAGTTTTTGTTGTAGAGCGAGGCGAAATCGGAGACGGCAGTGGGGCGAGGGATGGGATCGGGCGGATAGCCGGGCGCGTGAGCGCAACCTGCCGAGAATGCGGCGAACCATGCGGCGAAAGCGAGAGGTGCGGCGCGCATCAGCGATTCTCCTCGTCGTTTTCACTTTCAAGACCGGCGTCGGGACGCGAATCCATCAGGCCGGGCGCTTCGAATCCGAGCCGCGCGGCCCACGGCAACGATTGGCTGGTGGGAATGCGCTCCTGGCGGGCGACGACGATACCGGCGGTTACGCCATAGGTGACCTGAGACACCAAGAACCATCCCCAAGCGATGTGATCGGCGAGGGCGGGGTTAATGATGCCCATGAAGGAATGGAGAATGCCGGTCCAGAGGACGGGCGCGAGGATGCCCCCGAGCAGAATGGGATGGCGCGGCAACATGGGGAGCATGGCGCCATAGAGAAGGCCGACGAGCACGCAGGTGACGGAGTGGATGACGATGGCGACGAGCAGGCCTTGCCAGTGGAAGGCGGCGATCTCGGCCGTGGAGGGATTGCGCCAATGCGCCACGCCCGCGCCGCCGAGGAGGTTGACCGGATACCAGATGCTGTGCTGTGCTATGAGGCCGTAGATAACCGCGGGCACGATCATGGCGAAGCCGCCAGCAATGCCGCCCTTGATGCCGCCGGAGACGGGATAGGTTTCAATGGGCAGGCGGGCGCGGTGTTCGGGACTGAGGCGGATGTGATCGACCAATGCACGAGAAGAGGCGATGGTGACAGGCCGATCGACGATGGGGACTTCTTCGTGCTGTTCGTGAGGCAGAACCTGGCGGAACCATCCGATGCAGCCGGCGACGGCGAGCACGGCGCCGAGAACGCCGATGCCGGCGCTGGTCACTAGACTAGCGGCGGCGAGCGTGCATCCAAGGGCGAGCACGATGGGCCACGCGGTGGGCGCAGGAAGATGGATGGTGGCGCTGTCACGCGCGATTTCGCGATGGATAGAATCGGTCACGGAATCACCTTCCGACGATGTAGACGACGGTGAAGACGACGACCCAGACGGCGTCGACAAAGTGCCAGTAGAGCGAGAGAACTTGAATGCGCTCGGCGTGGTGCTGTTCGACGCGGCCAAGCAGAGTGAGGATCATGACGAGCGAAAGACCGATGAGGCCCACGACGACGTGCGTGGCGTGCAGGCCGACTAGCGAATAGAAAGTGGTGCCAAACAGATTGGTGCGGATGGTAAGGCCTTCGTGAACGATGAGGCGGGTCCACTCCCTTGCGGTGCCCGCGAGAAAAACAATGCCCAGCGACATGGTGAGCGCCCACCATGCGCCGAAAGTGCGAATGCGGCCGCGCTCGATAGCGCGCTCGGCGAGCCAAATTGTGAGGCTGCTCGAAAGCAGGCAGACGGTGTTGAAGATGGGAACGGTGAGGATTTGCGGAGTAGGGCCGGAGAGGCTGCGGCCGATGTAGTAGACGTAAGCTACGACGAAGATGGTGAAGATAGCCGATTCACCGATGATGAGCGAGAGCATGGCCACGCGGCCGCGCGACGGCAGACGCCAGTTTTCGTCGGCGAAGATGAGGATGGGAGTGGGGATTGCGCTCATCGCTCGTACTTCCAGTCGGGGTCGTTGGGGTGCTTGATATCCCAGAGCGGGCGGCGGCTGCGCACGACGGGATCGGAAGCGAAGTTGTAGGCGGGGGGCGGGGATGGCGTGGACCATTCGAGCGTCCAAGCATCCCATGGATCGTTGCCGGCTTCGTCGCCGTGGAAGAAGGAATCGATGAGGTTCCAGGCGAAGATGAGGACGGCGATGCCCTGGATGAATCCGCCGATGGAAATGATCATGTTGAGGGAGTTCCAGCCGCGGTCGGGCTCGTAGGTGTAGATGGAGCGCGGCATTCCGAGGATGCCGAGGAAATGCATGGTGTCGAATGTCACGTGGAAGCCGATGAAGAAGAGCCAGAAGTGCCACCTGCCCAGCTTTTCGCTCAACATGCGGCCGGTGACTTTGGGATACCAGTAGTAAATGGCGGCAAAGATGCAGAAGACGAAGGAGCCGGCGAGTGTGTAGTGAAAATGCGCGATCACGAAGTAGGAGTTGTGTAATTGCCAATCCCAGGGAGCAATCGCGAGCATGATGCCGGTAAGTCCGGCGCAAAGGAACTGGAAGAGAAAGGCGGTGCAGAAGAGCATGGGTGTAGCGAAACGAATGCGCCCGCCCCACATGGTTGCAATCCAGTTGAAGATCTTGATGCCTGTGGGGATGCCGACCATCATGGTGGAGAGAACGAAGAAGGCGTTGCCCGCCGACGTCATGCCTACGGTAAACATGTGGTGCGCCCACACGGTAGTACTCACAAAGGCGATGCCGACCGAGGCCGCGACCATAGCCGGGTAGCCGAAGATGGCCTTGCGCGAGAACACGGGGATGACCTCGCTGGCAATGCCGAATGCGGGCAGAATCAAAACGTACACCTCGGGGTGGCCGAAGATCCAGAAGAAGTGCATCCACACGATGGGGGCGCCGCCGGCCTGCGCATCGAAGAAGTGAGCGCCGAGATAGCGATCGATGAGAAGCATGATTTGCGCGGCGGTGAGCGGCGTGATGGTAATGAGAGTGAGTCCGCTGGTCACAATCATTAGCCACACGAACAGCGGCATGCGCAACAGCGTCATACCGCGGCAGCGCATGGAGAACGCAGTAGCCAAGATATTGATGGCCGCACCGAGCGTGCCGAACCC
>Ga0187782_10002593_pt1 | contig 13328 bp, 8 predicted proteins | sample 0715_SJ02_MP15_2_FD_132454 | JGI IMG/M metagenome (GOLD analysis project Ga0187782, IMG submission 132454) | Tropical peat soil microbial communities from peatlands in Department of Meta, Colombia - 0715_SJ02_MP15_20_MG | ecosystem: Environmental > Terrestrial > Soil > Wetlands > Peat | place...
CGTTCCGAGAGGTTTTGAAACAGCTTCTAGTCATCCAGGGGCTCGCCAACACTAATATGGGCTGTGCCGATTTGGCGACCCGGATCTTCAATCTAACGTGGAGCGCAGCAACGAAGCCAAAACGGAAAGCTAAAAGGACCCGGACTGGCGAGGAGAGAGCCAGTCCGGGTCTAAGGAGGCCACTAGTTGGGATTGGTCTTGGGCCTTGGGTTGAAGTCGCCGGGAATCGGATTTGTGATACCCTGCTGGCGTTCGGTGGTGGTGATTCCCAGGTACTGACAACCGCCAATACTCCATGACCCAGGTAGGGTTGTCATAAGCGCGACTGGAATGGTCACGTAGGACGCGACCTTGTGCATCGGTCTTAGCGAATCGGAAGCGCGTACATCAGCCCACCCTGCGTCCAAAGGTTGTTGGGACCGCGAGGCAGCTTGCGCGGCGATCCCGATCCCAGGTCTCGCTCGAAGATTTCGCCGTAGTTGCCCACGGTCTGGATGATACGGGCAGCCCAAGCGTCATCCAGGCCGATCAAGGGTCCGTAGCCGCGCTGCACGCCCAGCAGGCGCCGGATCACAAGGTCGTCGCTCTTTTTCATCTCTTCCACATTGGCCTGGGTCACTCCGCTTTCTTCTGCTTGGATCAGAGCCTCGATAGTCCAATCGACGATAGCGGCCCATTGCGGGTCCCCCAGGCGGTAGGCGGGTGCCAGCGGGTCCTTGGCAATCACGTCGGGAAGAATATCAAAAAATCTCGCCATGTTCTTGAAGGTGGTGCGTTCGTAAGAGAGCTGCGAGATATCGGCGCTGATCGCGGCGCAATTGCCTGTGACGAAGGCCGCTTCCATCTCCCCTTCTTCCGAGAAGGCAAAGGGCAGCCACTTGATCTTCTCGCGGAGCATGTAGCCTTCCAATTGCGCCTCGAGCTCGGTCCCCCCCAGGAAGCAGATCTTCCGGCCGGCCAGGTCGCGGGGAGAAGTGATCCTTAGCCTGTTGTCGACGAGAAAGCCCTGGTAGTCGTAGTAGACGGGGCGGGCAAAGCCGAAGCTCCCCTTGGCGATATTAATGAAATTGGGCGTGGCCGTGGCCAGGACGTCCACATCGCCGGCTTTCAGGGCTTTCAAGGCTTCCGACTCCACGCGATAGGACACCACCGTGACCTTGGCGCTCGCCCCGAGCACGGCCACGGCCAGCGCCTTGCAGATGTCCTGATCCAGGGCGATGTGGCTTCCATGCGCATCCTCGAGGGAATACTCCGGCTGGTCGATATTGCTCCCGCAGGAGAGAGAATTCGCCGCTTTGATTTTCTTGAGCGTGGCTCCGGCCTGCGCCATCGTTCGGGTGGGGATCGTCATTCCTACAAGGAAAAAAAGCCATATGAAGTTTCTGCTCATGCAGGTGCAGTCCTTTCCGGTGGGAGGACGTGAAAGAACGGCGTGCATCTGAGGCCGCGGCGTTCTCGGGACGCCGATCCACTTGAAAATGTCCGCAAAGGACAGCGGCGACCGGACAGGGAATCCGGTCGCCGCAGAGGATCGAAAATCAAAAAATCCTAGTTCGTAGGCCAACCACCCAGTACCGGCACACCTGGATTTGTGCTGGGACGAGGATTGAAGTCGTATGGAGCCGGATCGATCACTTGGCCATCGACATAATCGGTTGGGGTAATATGCAGGACCCGGCAGCCTTGAGCGCCGAAGTGCGGCAGGCTCGTGACCGCAGCAGCCGGGATTTGGGCAAACCAGCCTGGAAGTGGCGGCGTGATGCCTAACAAGCGGGCATTGTCAAAGGCGGAGAAAAGGTCGCCGACTCCGGGAGTCTGGTCATCAGAGGGGCCCAGGTAGTCCTGGTTGTAAGTCGCGGCGCCCAGGGCGCGAGCTTGGGCCTCGTCGGGTAGATCGGCGAGCGGAGTCAGGTTGAAGAGCTCGTCGACGAACTTGATAATCGAGCCGTGCTCGGTGGCCTCATGCGAGATAGCGTGAACCACGCTGTAGGGTGAGATCACGGTCAACGGAATGCGAGGACCCTGGTTCATAGCGCCGCCGAGGGGATCCCAAGAGCGGATGGTTTGTGGCACGTGGTCATAGAGGCCGTCCGTTTCGTCGTAGGTGATGATAATGACGCTCTCGGGCCAGTACTTGCTGCCGGCGATGGCGTTAATCGAATCCGCCACCAGGGCCTCACCAATTTGCGCATCGGAATAGCCCGGATGCTCGTCATTGCCGGGGAAAGCAGCCTCGACGGCAGGGCTAGGCGAGCGGGGAGCAAGCCCATCGAGATTGTTGTAACCGCCGCGGACGTAGAAAACACCACCTTGGGGCGGGAGGGCATTGGCGTTGATTGCCGCATAGAAATCGCCCAGTCCCTTCAGGTGATCTGCCGTCTCGCCCGGGTTGTTGGCCTCATAGCCGAAGTATTGGGGGCCGTTGTGGTGAGCGATGTAGCTGGAATGCTCGGGATGGGCTGCAGTGTCGATCGACTCGTGGTCGTAGCCTTCCTGGTACCAGGCCCAATTGACGTTATTCTGGCTGGCGATCTTGTTGATGTCCGATTGAACGTCCAGCAGGTCGAAGGCGGGATCTAAATCACCCGCAGTAATGGGCCCGATCTGGTTGCCCATAAAGGAAAGGGGAAGGCTGGCGAAGGTCAGATTGGACGCTGGGTTCGTGACGGTTTCGTTCTCTTCCGTGGGCTGGCACTCGTTCGTACCCGGCGGAGTAGAGGAAGGGCAAGGAGCCAATGTCGATCCCCAGTAGGGTTGCGGGTCGGCAAGAACCGGCACGTAGGCATTGGACCGGGGAAGAGTGGTGGAGCCATACGCTAAATCGGGATGCTCAACCCACTGCGTCGCCCCCGACTGGCCTGAGATCATGGCGATCGCGTTGGGGGTCGAGGGCCCGATCACGGTATCAAAGAAGTTGTCGAAAAGCGTAAAGCGATCGGCATACATCCAAAGAAATGGAACCGTGTCGCAGTCGATATGGCTGACCACCAACTCGCCCATCTGCGCTTGCTTCTCGGTGGGTGCCGGGCCAGTATAGGTGGTTCCATCCGCGCTCAACGTCCCTGACAGCGCTTCCTCCGTGACCGCATAGCGGTCATTTTGGGCCACCCAACTCGAATTGAAGTCCGACTTTGCATCCATGGCGGTGTGGCCATGGTTCACCGACTGCGTGTCTTCCGGGTAGAGCAGAACCGTGTTGCCGTTAACGTCGGTGATCGACTGTGGAATCAAGAAGGGAGAGATAGTGCCGACGGTTCCATCGGTCAAGACCAGGGGTTGAACAAAGCCCGGCGTCTGGTTGGCGGGCTGGGAAAACAGGCCAACGGCCCCGGGGTAAGTGCCGTAGTAGAAGTCAAAGGACCGGTTCTCCTGAAATAGAACAAAAACGTACTTGATCCTGTGGCGGAGGAGGTCGAGTTTCTGCCCGTGAGTGAGGAAGGGCTGGTCCTCTGCCCTAGGTGTGAACCTGGCAACCAAATCGCTGGATCGCGGTTGGATAACGACAAGGGGTTTCGTGTCGTTACCTTGTTTTTTTTTCGTCTCTTGAGCCATAGCGGCAAGTGGCTGAAGCATGAGCGCAGCCACCATCAATAAACCGCAGATAGCTTTGCGCAATTGCCTTCTATGCATAGTTGCTCCTCCCATGATTTGAGTTTTTTGAAGCATACGCCTCTTGCCACCGCTCCCGGATTCCCAGAGCGAGGGCAATTCGGCACCCGAACGCTGTCTGTTTGCAATGTGACAGAACTGGGCACGCGGCGCGGTTGCTGGTCCCGCTACGTGCCCAATGTTGGTTGTACGGGGGTTGAATGACACGGATATGATGGAATGGTAAAGGGTATATGAATTGTGTATCTGTAACCGAAAATTAACAATCGCGCCCTTCCTGGCCAAGACGCACACCGGCCCCGCCGCGATGCGGGCAACCCCTTGTTAAGGTCGGAGTTCCGGTTCCCCAGTGGCGGTGGAAAAACGTAGCTTGGGAGGCAAACGGCCCGTGCGATTCCTCGTTTCCCTCGGAACCACAGGCCATGGTCCCTCAGTATCCTGCTAGAACGTAAATCGGATCGAAAACTGAAACACGCGGGGAAGGCCGTCGGGACTAATTTCTTGCAAGGTGCCAAAATTGCCCGGGCCCGAGTTGGGCACCAAGTAGCAGGTTTGGTTCAGAGTTGCGCCGTCCCCGCAATTGCTCCCAATCGGGTTGTATTGCAGTTGGTTGATCCCGTCGCCGTTCTGCACGTAATAGTTGGCGTGATTGAACAAGTTGAATACTTCGGTTCGGAACTCCAGTTCCTTGCCTTCCCGGAACTCGAAACTGCGAGCCAGCCCCAGGTCGACTCTCTCGAGCCACGGGCCGTAGAAGGAATTCAAGCCGATCCCCGGTGTCGGGCCGCCGCCATTGATACCCGCCGCGGTATTCGCGGTGTCTTGGTTAAACGCGGTATCGTTCAGGTTTCCATTGGCGCCGTCGCAATTGTTGAATGAGAGGGTCGAACTGGTGCACGCGGGACTCAACATCGCCGCGTACGGACGACCGGAAGAGAACTCCATGACACTGCTCAGCCTCCAGCCGGAGAGCAGAGCGTGCCCTGCACCCGAACGGGTCAGTCTTTCCAGGCTTGGCGCGTAGACGCCCGCCAAGCTAAAGCGATGCCGCTGGTCGAGAAGAGAAGGAGCGTGGGTATTACTGAAGTCGAACTGATTATTGAAGTCCATGCCGTCGAGCATCATGCTCTTGGCGAAGGTATAAGAAAATTGCAGGGAAAGGCCCTTGGGCATGCGGCGCTGCAACTGCGCGAAGAAGGAGTTGTACTGATTCTGCGCGGGGCTGATCAGCTCGTTGATCTGGCCCAGGTTCGGGTTGATGCGGCCTTCGGTCAGCAGGCCATTGTCCATGTTCGGTAGGGTCACAGTCGGCCCGCTGCACGGCGCCGTGGTGGTACCGGGAGGACACACGATGTACATCGTCGTGCCCTGCAACGGATTCAGGTTCAAGTCATACGCCGAGCCTGAAAGGATGTGCACCCCATGGTTCCACATGGTGCCGATACTCAGGGTTGTATTCTCGAAAATTTCGCGCTCGATTTGTAGGCTCGCCTGCAAAATATACGGCACCCTAAACTGCGGTGATACCAGGGAAATGTCCGGCGAAGCCTGGAACAGGGGGGAACTAGCAGGAAGAATATTCGGGAATGTCGGTAGTTGCTGGTTGGGCGGGCCAGCGGTGTAACTAATACTTACCGAAGATTGCTGGGAAGCCAGCCCATTCGAGATCACGGCGTTCCGGTAGTTCAGGCCGTTCATGTTCGTGTAGAACTGACCGAATCCTCCCCGGACTACCGTTTTCGACGTGGGCTGCCAGGCAAATCCGAAGCGGGGCGCCAAGCGCAGAAACTGATTCGGATATTGTCTAGTCAGCGGAAAGGCGGGATTTTCCACCGGCTGCGGGTAAACCTGGAAGTCCTCACGCAAGCCCATTTCCAGCGTCAACTGTGGGATTGCCCGAAAGGAGTCCTGCACGTAGAATCCGTAATAAGGCACGGCGAAAGAAAAAGTCGGCTTTCCCGTAGCTTGGCTGAAAACGTCATATTCTCCTAACGCGAGATCTTCCAGATTCGAAAACTCATAACTGCCGAGGGGCGAGCCGAAGTCGACCGCGGCGTTCGGATCCGCGCCTCCGTCGTCGGTGTCCGCATCCCACGCGCGGCTGATCTCAAAACCGAATTGCAAGGTGTGCTTACCAATCACGTAGTCCAGGCGCTCGGCAAGTGAATACTGCCGCTCAAAAACTCTTCCCACAGAGAAAGCGGCGTTGCCCAGAGTGAACGGGGCAGGACTATCTAAAATCACCGTGGGCATGTTTGGAGCCAAACCGGTCGGCGTCGCGACTTCATTATCCTGGGAAGTGCCGGCATGGAATTCGTTGAGCAAGTTAGACGAGAATGAGTGCGTCCATCCCAGACTGGCTTGGAAGGTATGCACATTCGAGTTGGCCAACGTTTGCATCCCGTAATCGCCGACTGTAGGGTCAGTGATGACGCCTCCTGGCGAGTTGAACCGGTTTACATTCAAGCTGAGAAACAAGCTGTCACGGGAACCGGCCTGATAGTCCAGCCGCGGCGTAAACACCATGTCGTTGCGCTTTCGTGCTTTCCTGCCAAGGTTGGAGTTCAACGCGTTTAGAGTATTCGATACTTGCTGAAGGTACGCCGGGTTACTTGGGTCAGGGGAGGTGTCGCTGCCGGGCAGCGGCATAGGCCCGTTCGGCGGCGGCAGAGCCGTCCCGGCCGTAATGCCAAAGTTGGTGGTCAAAAAAGCAGACAAGTTCGCTGGCGTCGTCGCCAGCGCCTGGTTGATGACGGAAATCGGATTGTTCCGCAGTTGCTGCTCATAGTCCACGAACAACCATAAATGGCCCTTTTGGATAGGGCCGCCTAATCCGGCGCCGAACTGTTGCAAAGCATCGAGGGGTTTGGGGAGGCCGCTGGCTTTGTCGAGGGTGTCGTTGGCTCCCGTTGCGGAATTGCGGTCGTAATAGAATGTGCTGCCGTGGAACGCATTGCTTCCCGAACGGGTCACGGCATTGACGAAGCCCGCTCCACCTCCATAGACGGCCGAGTAAGGGCTTATCGAGACTTGAAACTCTTGAATGGCGTCCTCACCATACAGGTAAGGGATGCGGTAACGTCCTAGAATGTCCGCGAAGTAGTTGTTCGTAGCATTGGTTCCGTCGACGGTGAACGCATTGGAACCATTTCCATTGGCATAACCGGAGTCTTCCCCACCCTGCTGTCCGGCAATGCTTACCAGTCCCGTGTCGCCGTCATAGCTCGTGTTCGGCGAAAGCATCGTAAAATCAGTGTAACGACGTCCGTTGAGTGGTAATTGCCCGGTAAGCGACCGTCCCAGCACCAGGCTGGCCGAGGATTCTGCCGGCCTTAGCAGCGGCGTCGTTCCGGTTACCTTAACTGTGTCCGCGCCGGCTCCTACCTGTAGCTCAATGTCCTGCACTGTAGTGTTTCCAACCAGCACTCGCACCAGGACCTGGACATTGCGAAAGCCCTTGGAACTTGCCGTGATCGAGTAGTTTCCCGGCATGACGGCCGGGAACCCATAAAGTCCGGCATGGTTGGTTTTCGCAGACTGTTGGACGCCCGTCGCAAGGTTCTGTACGACCACTGACGCCCCGGGTACCACCGCTCCGCTCTGGTCGGAGACCCGTCCCTTGAGCGAGCCCGTCAGTACCACATTCTGGGCGCTGAGCAATGCGCAGCTCGCGAACACAACAAGAACGCTGCATGCTGCCCAGCCAATGGCAAAGCGAAGAGTTATGCTGCTGAGTCGATCGACGAATTGTTTTCTCATCTTGTTTCCCACCGGGAAATCCCTCGAACTGCTTGCCCCCTTGGTAAGGAAGGGTCAGGGGGTGGTTTGCGTCACGCTTGCTCTACCACACACCACCCCTGGCTCCCTTCTCAAGCGAGGAGAGGAATGCTACTTTCCGCCTCCGCCGATCGGCGTCGAGCTCTCAACAGGAGGAACGGTTCGCGGTTGTAAATTGGCTCGATAGCGTTCGAGAAGTTGTGACCGATTGGCGCGAAGGTCCAGCCCAGTGGGAGTCGAGGGGTAGGGCTGAGAACCTTTCAAGCCTTGCCACAAAATGCGATTAAACTGCTTGCCGTCCACGTGATCCTCGACCGAGAAATCCATTCCCTTGGTGACCTCGGCCCAGTACGCTGCATTGTGGTTCGGGTAAAGAGCGGTTACTCCTTCGCAAGTCGAGGAAGGCAGCAGAGTGACGCTGGTGCCACACAGTAAACCTGAGGGGGTGGCGTTGAAGGTCCACTCCTTCTGCCTGGGATCGAACACATCCGCCATGGGCAGGGCCAAGGAATCATTCAGGTTCTGGTGTTCTGTCCCCAGGATGTCCTCGATGGTGCGAAACATGCTCAGAGTGGTGTACGGCGTGGAAACCACGGCTCCCTGCTTCACGTAAGGCCCCACAATGAAGGCGATGCTGCGATGTGCATCCACATGGTCGCCGCCGTCTTGCGCATCGTCTTCGATAGAGAAAATGAGCGTGTCATCCCTGTATGGGCTGTTGGCGATCGTCTGCACCACCAGCCCCACGGCATAGTCATTATCTGCTTCATCCAGCTCCGGCGTATTGACTCCCGCTATCGCTATACTGTAATTGCCGGTATGGTCGTGGGGGAGTCGCAGCAGGGTCAGGTTCTGGAGTCCGATGGCGTTCAAATCTCGCAGCCACTCGTTGAAGCGGTAGTAATCTGGGAAGGTCATGTCGAATCCCCGGAAATACGGATCCGTATAGGGGCGAAGAGCTGGGCTGGTTGAGTAGGCCACGGTGAGGTTGTCCGCGAACGGCGTCGGGTCTTCCGGAATGCTGTATTGCGGGGCCGCCGAAAGGTTGTAGCGAGCCTCGTCGATGAAGAATCCATAGTTGCGCACTGTGAGCCCAGCGCGCAGAGCTCCATCCCACAGAAATCCGGCTCCTACCTGGGCTTCCGGTCCGTCCGGCGCCGCCGTGTCCATCGTGCCCGGCAGCACATTAGGGTCGTCGGGAGTAAGGGGGTTGGCCGCCAGTCGCTGCGTGAGCGTGGGGTAGCCGACATTAACGTTGCGGTTGGTGCCCTCCGAGTCGTAACTCAAACCCCGACCTGCGTATTCCACCGAGGTTTGCCGCTCCACCACGTCGGTGGCATGAGCCGCCGTCGACCAGGGCCAGCCATCCATACTGACTTCGCTGGTATCGTAGAAGTTGTCGAGGTCCACGAACTGGCTGGCAAGGTTGTGCAGATTGGGCGTGACAGCACTTCCGAATTCCGTGATGCTGGGGTCGCCGTTGCCCACTCCTAAGTCTCCCAGTATCTGGTCGTAGGTCCGGTTCTCCTTGATAATGTAAATGATGTGGTGGATGTGGCTGCGGAGAAACGCCATCGTATCCGCGGCTTCGTTGCTGAGCTGGCGGCTGAAGTTGTTGTTGGCCGCCACTTGCTGCGTGAGGGCCGCAAGCTCTCCCGGCGTAGGAGTCGGGAAGCTCTGAAGTCCCGCTTTGATTAGTTGCAGATCGTACTGATTGCTGGCGCCGCACGCTACCGAGGTTGGCGTATCGCCTACGTGGCAATATTCGGGGTTGGATCCAGTCGGTGATTTGTCATTCACTACGTACATGTATCTGCCGTCGTTGCTGAAGCTGACCGAGTTGGGATACCAGCCGGTCGGGATCAGCCCGATCACTTGTTCGCCAACCGGTCCGGATCCGCCAAACGGTCCGGGTCGGCCAGACGATCCCGATTCCCCAAGCTGAACCACTGCTACCTCGTTCATCCAGCCGTTGGTCACGTACAGCGATCCCCCGTCCGGCGAAACCACGACGCTATTCGTATTGCTGCCCTTCAACCCAGAAACGGAATTCGGAAGCAGCCCGTTGGGCGCGGTGACTGGAATGTTCTCAACTAACGTGTTGGAATGCGTGTCGATGACGGCTACGGAATCGCTAACGTCTTGGGCTGCGTAAAGCGTGGATTGGCTCGCATTCAGGGCCATCTTATTCGGCTGCCCCGGCAGGGGGATGCGAGTCGTCAGGGTTGGTGCCAGGGCGTTGGAAATATCGACGACGTCGATCTCCCGGTCGCGTATGCTCGAGATATAGGCCGTGTTGTTGCCTTTGATGGCTACCCAGAACGGATACTCCCCGCCTGGCACGCCGGTGAGGGCAGGGTTGATGATGCCGGGACGCAGGTCGAGTTCCGCGACTTTGCTCCAAACGCCTCCGGACTGCGTAAGGACGCTGATGGAATCGTTGTAATAGTTGGCCACCACCAGCTTGGTGCCATCCTCGCTGATGGCGATTCCCGCCGCCTGCGGCTCCACTTCAAGGCCGACGCCACCAAGATTCGCGGGAGGCACGGCTCCAGCAAGGTGCCCAAGCTTAACCGGACTCGTCGCCGACTCCGCCCACATCCCATTCGTTCCGAGCACGAAGATATGGACGTTGTCGTCCGCGCCGCCCGACACGTAAAACGCCGTCCCCGACGGATCAAAGGCGATGCCGTAGTACGTGTTGTGAACGCTTAGGGCCTGCTTCTGCACAGGCCCGTAGTGTGAAATGTCGTACACAAAGACCCATTGGGTTGAATCTGTGGGGTTGGTTGTGTCCGAAGAGGTCCTCACCAAATTGTAACCACTGATCAAAACGAGCAGCGTTTTGCCATCCGGACTTACCACACTCGTGGCCGCTTGACCAGCCAGGTAAGTGGGATTATCACTGAGTCCGGGATTCAGCGGCACAAACGCCGCGTTTGTGGGGGCTAATGGGGTGATCTGCTGGCCGGTGTTGGGAATCACTTGTTGTCCATAACACAGTGATCCCAACCCGGATACAAGCACCGCCAAAAGCAAAGCGTATTTCGTATTGTGACTCGATTTCATTGGCATCCTCCAAAGCAGAAAGATTTACGACCTCGCGAATGCACCCTCCTCACCAAGCCTGGGCTGCACCCGCGCTCAAACAAATGAGCCCACGGAGGCCCATTCGTTTCCTTACGTTCAGGGAACGCAGCCTTTGGGGCCTTCTACGCCAAGCTGGCCGGAATGAAATGTGCCCCAAGACCGCGACGATCGGGGACATTTAAACAGCTCTCAGTTACCTGGAGATTAGATGTCGGTGAATTTCTTGCGAAAAACAAACTGTGCTCTGTCGCTACGATGCTTTGCTTTTTCATCCTGCTCATCATCGCCATGATCTTTGGCGCGGTGAGTTCGGATCATGTTCAGGCGGTGGGCCTTATGCAACGGCTTGCTACCACGCGCCCACACCTCGAAAGCACGCCGGTTGATCCTACGACCGCCCCGCTGTGGTCGAAGCCGTCGGGCATGTCAACACTTTCCGCCGCGCAGGCCAAAGGGAAGGCATTCGCGGAGGCCTTCCAGCTCTACGAAAAGCTTTTGCCGCGAATCGTCTTTGGCTTACAGAACTTTGAATTGTGGCTGTACTGTGAAAAGCGGCTTCTGCAAGCCAGAGGTCTGCTTTCGAACGCACAGTGCCGTGATGCAACCCTTACTCCCGATCCGGATACGGCGCGGTATGTTGACGAACTGAACGATCGGCTTATGGAAGTCGAGGAGTTGAGGAGTCGAGTTCTCGATTCCTCAACTCCGTGACTTTTCTGCCGCGGCAACGATGCGGTTAAGTTCGGCTAAAACCTTTGGGGCCAACGGTGATTCGGGCGAGCTTTTCAGGATGGTCTTGACCCGGTCAGCAGCCACATCAACGGCATCCCGGCCGCCTTGCTCGACCCAAGCTCCAGAGCTCAGGCGACTCGCAAGCTTGGAATGCCGGAACTCTCGCCGTAAATACTTCAGCGTGTGAGGTTGCTCGAGGAAATGATGCTGGGGGCCGACCGCCGCGATCACTTCCAAAGCAAGAGTGTCATTGTTGACGCTGATCCCTTCCACGAATCGGAAAAGCCGTTCATAAATGTCGTCATCAATGACCAATTGCTCCAGACTGGCGGTACCAACCGACGCCAAACTTCCCGCACCTCCATTCAAGGACGCGCCACCTAATACCGCTGCATATCCGGTGAGAAGCTTTTCAACGGCGGCCTGTTCGTCACATACATGCGAGTCCGTCGTGAGCCCGTTGCTGGCGGTGGGAAGACGGTAGCTCCTCCCGATGTCCACGCTGGCGGCGGCCAGTAAACCACATTCTGTATAGCCATTCGAGGCAATGCTGGTCGTCATATCAAGCACAAAAGGGAAGCCGGCGTAGAGGATTTTGGCGCCAGGCCGGACGAGTTGTGCCACGGCGATGGCGGCAAGGATCTCGGCATTCATGATGACGAGCGTCCCAGCCAGTGTAATGGGCGCCGTAGCCCCCGTGACCGGTGAAGAATTGAGCAAAACGGGCAAGTCGTGTTCAACCGCCTCCAGGAGAACGTCCATCTGGCTCTCGGAAAATATGAGCGGGCTATTACACGAACAAAAAGCGATGACCCTTGGCCCTCGCCGGTCGCCAATGGCCGAGAGCATTTGGGCTATCCACTTGACACTCCGCCCCGAGTAGGGGGCCATGAGAATCGGCTTCGTGGAGAGCCTGAGCATCGCCTCTGCCGCGCGAAGGTCACGTGTCTGGAGTGGCACATCCCAGGGATATAGTCCCGAGACCAGACACTGATTCGGCAAGGCATCGGCCACTCTGACCCAAGCTTTCAGATCCTGGACGGTCACTTGCCGGCGTTCTTTCCCTCGGTAATCGACAATCCAGTCGAGGGAGATTACGGGCCGGGCTCGGGGCGGGCAATCGTAGCCCAGCCGCACGTCTTTCGAGAGATCTTGACCGGTGACCAGAAACTCCGAAGGTGCGGTTCGCAAGGCCCTCTCTACCAGCCCCGCCGGGATCTTCACCTGATGAGAAACCGGATCGACGGCAGCTCCTGCCTCCGCCAGTAGGGACAGAGCTTTTTCATGATGGATCAGAATGCCAACCTCTTGCAGGACGGTGAGCGAGCCTTGGTGGACAGACGCGATCTCGTCGTCAGACAGAACTCGAGCCTTTATTCGCTTTGGTTTTTCGTCACTCATTACGACTACTCCCGAGTTGAAATGGCCGAGTGGAGGGCGAGTCGGTAATGTACAGGCTGCGAAACTTGATGGCTGGATCTCCGCCGTCTGCGTGTGTCTCTCATGAAGCTCAAATCGAGAGAAGGACCACGGCGACAAGTCCGCAGAGCACACCGACCCCCTGTAGGGCAGTAATCGACTCGTGGAGAACGAAAGGACTGAGAATTACCACAATGACAGGATAGAGAGCGCTCAGAGGGCCGACGATGGAAGCCTTGCCTCCGCTCTTCATAGCGGCAAACAGTCCCAAGCAACCCAGGGCGCACAATAAGCCAGCGAGGAACCCGTAAGTCGCAGAACGGAGAGAGTGATGGTACAACTCCCTGCCGGGATATATGAAGGGCATAAAAAGCAAAAATCCTACTGTTCGCCAGACCAATGTCGATTCTGCCGAAATATAATTGGTGGTCAGCTTTTGAAAGACTGCCGTGAGCCCCCACAAGATGAGTACCACGATCACGATCCAGAGCCATGGCGCAATGTGCATCACGTGTTTTCCCTCAGTGAGAAAAGATGAAGAAAGCTGCCGTGGCAAAACCCAGGCCGACCACTTGCACCCAGGTGAGCCGCTCCCGCAAGAAGGCAAGCGCAACCAGGACCGTAACAACGGGATACATGCCCGTTGCCGTCGTGATCACGGAGGCGTTTCCCCCGCTGCGAAACGCCGCGAAGAACCCCAG
>Ga0187782_10002594_pt1 | contig 13323 bp, 13 predicted proteins | sample 0715_SJ02_MP15_2_FD_132454 | JGI IMG/M metagenome (GOLD analysis project Ga0187782, IMG submission 132454) | Tropical peat soil microbial communities from peatlands in Department of Meta, Colombia - 0715_SJ02_MP15_20_MG | ecosystem: Environmental > Terrestrial > Soil > Wetlands > Peat | place...
CTCGGCTGATTAAAGAGCTAGGTGAGGAATGCCAGTGCGGGGAGATTCTGTGGAAGCTAGAGGAGCTGCGGAAGTTGATTGAGAGCGAGATGGAAGGCGGCGGCGATTACTACGCCATTTCCAAGCGGCTTACGCCATACGTTGAACGGGAACGCCCTATGGGGGATGAGGTTTATAACGCATTCCCCAGCGCCCGCAGAGACCTCACGGAAGCTGGCAACTGTCTCGCTTACGGGTGCAATACTGCTGCCGCATTTCACCTGATGCGTGCCGCCGAGATCGGCCTGTGGGAGCTTGGCAGAGATCGTCAGATTCCGCTCGCAACCAGCAGCAAGATTGAGTTCAGCGAGTGGGGCATCATCATCCGTGAGTTGGAAGACGCGGTTAAAGCTATTCAGCAATGGCCGAATAGCAAAACGAAAGAGGACGCTCACAAGTTCTACAATACAGGGGTCACTGAAATCCGCGCATTTAATGACGGCTGGCGACGGCACACGGCGCACGTTCGCCCCTACCAGCCACGGATGAGTGATGATGAAGCGCTTGCCCTGTGGGGTCACGTCTCAAGGTTCCTATCAACCTTGGCAACCAAGATTGGCGAAGGCAAGTACACCGCCCTCGTTTGGTGATTCACGGCTATATGCCACGACAACCCATCTCGCCTCCGTTGAAGTCAACATTCGGCCGCATTTATCAGGCAATCGCGCAACAACCAAATGCACGCACGCCAGAGTTGAAAACAACCGGAGGTGTTCGATTCTTTGCTGAAGCAAAGGAGACGACGGATGGACGACGATTCGTTTCTTTGCCCCACAGTAACCGAATATATGAAGGCGATTGGGGTTTTACAGCTAACAGCATGGGGAAGGACGGACAGCGAATAGGACAATACTCTGTACCTCTTGACCAGTGGGTTCGGTCGCTTCCGACGAAGCAAGCATGACATCGAAGGTCAATCCCGAATACGACAACTTCAACAGCCTGCTCGGGAGGTTGTTGAAAGTCCCGCACAGCGAGATCAAGGCCAAGCTGGACGCGGAAAGGCGCGCCAAGACGAGGCGGAAAGCGCGAAAGACTAAACGCGCTTCCGCTGACCGCGATTCTGGCGGGGAAGATTAAGCTGTTGCTGGCGATTGCGTCGGCCCCACCTTGCCAGTGAGTTCGGCATAGGTGAGTCGTCTGCCAACGATGTTGGCAAGGGCCATATCGAAACGCTGTGCGTCGTCAATATCGTGTTTCTTGGTCTTGCGGTTGTTGTATCGGAACACCTGTTCGTCTAGGTAACGGAACAGATGGAAAGGCTCGACACTAACGTAGGTGCCATGCAGCCCGCGCTTGAGAAGGCTCCAGAAGTTCTCAAGGCCATTGGTATGCACCTGTCCACGAACATACCCTTCGGCGTGGTCAATGACCTCGTGGGCGAAGTCTTTCTCAAGCCCTTTGTAGGAGAGCAGTTTGTCCGTGAACACCTGAGTTGCCGGAGTGACGTGTTCCTGCACGATCTCTTGGATTTGGTCGCGGCTCCGGTCGCGCACGACACTGGCACGCACCTTGCCGCCGCGTTCAAGAACGCCAACGATCATGGCTTTGTTGGCAGTGCCAATCTTCTGCGGACGCTTGTGAACGTGGACATTCCGTGCCTTCGCACCGATGAAGGTTTCGTCCACCTCAACTTGCTTTCCACCACCGCCGAGCTTGCCGCCAAAGAAACCGGATTGCATGGCGAGCCGGATGCGATGGAGCATGAACCACGCGGTCTTTTGGGTGACGCCAAGAGCACGCGCAATCTCGTAGCTGCTGACACCGTTCTTGCAGTTTGCAATCATCCATATGGCGGTAAGCCATTTGTCGAGGCCGATGGGACTATCTTCGAAAATGGTTCCGACCTTGGCGCTAAACTGCCGATGATCGTGGGAACTCTTGCACTGCCACTTGCGGATGCGCTGGAGAAAAGTCACGTCATCACGGCCACAGGTGGGGCAGACAACCCCCGTGGGCCAGCGAAGTGCGACCATGCGCTTGAGGCAGTTGTCAGGGTCAGCGAAATAGAGAATCGCTGTCTGCAAGGTTTTAGGCTCTGTGGACTTGCTTTTCATGCCTACAGAGTACCTGAAATGTGTTGATGTGTCAAGTATGTTGTTGCCCGGTACTCGGTACTAATTCTTTCCCCTGGCCTTGAGCCGAACCTGGCCATCTTCCAGCTCGACGGAGTACTCAACGCTCGAGCAGCCAAACTGTGTGCGAATGTCGGTTGTTTTCTTGGACAGGAACTCGCGGAAGGAATCGAAGCTAGGCCCCGGCGAATTGCCGCTCTGGCGCCGCGCTTCGATCAGCGTCTCATATAGCAGCTGCGCCTTGGCCGGATCCGCCTGCGGATCGGCGAACTCGAACTGCGGCCTGGCGCCGGGCGCCGGCGCTCCTTCCACCATCCCCAGCGCTTGTGCCGCGGCTTGCTCCTGCTCCGGCCGCAGGCCCTGAATAGACAGGAGCGCATCCTGGGGCCGGCGGTATCCCTCCTCTTTGATCTTCAGCTTGCGCCGCCACAGGTCGCTGAAGACGGCGAATTTCTGCGCCAGGGTGTTGTAGCGAAACTGCTGCGGCAGAGTGAGAGAGCGGCCATCGCTGAACTTCTTGAGCACGTTACGGATGCGCCATTCCAGGTCTTCCGGCGGCTTGCGCACTCCGCCGGCAAAGTACACCTCGTACTCGACCTTGAGCTTGCGGATGTTATCGTCCAGAAGAATCAGTTCTTCGTCGGCGGTCACGGCAGTGACAGCCTAGCAATCGCTGCCCGGCATGCCTACGGCACCGAAGTCGGTGCACGGTCGGGGAAGCTTGTGCTTTGTTGAGGATACAGAGGTTTTTATTGCGAAATGCTACTTCGCGGTGGCGGCCATCTTCTTGACCATGGCCAGCACCAGCTTGCGGTCGCTGTCATTCAGGTTGGAGGAATAGCGGCGGACCTGCGACAGGAAGCGGACATCTTCGTCGCTCAGCTGCGGAGGCTTCCCCGCATGCCCGTCGTTGTGGCTGTTCTCGGCAAAAAACTGGGCCAGCGGCAGTTCCATGGCGCCGGCGATCTTGGCCAGCGTGTCCAGCGAGGGGATGGTATGCCCGTTCTCGACACGCGAGAGATAGCAGCGGAGCAACCCGGTGCGCTTCTCGATGTCGCCCTGCGACATCCCCTTCTGCAGGCGATAATTCCGAATGGTCTCGCCGATATTCATGCGGGAAAAACTTCCAGCCGTTTTGCCTGGGGAGGTGCCCGCATAGTAACCAGAGGAGAACGGGTTGGCAAGCGAATTTTTTCCCGATTGGGCGCCGGTTCAGATCAGGCAGCCCGCTCAAAACTGTTCAGGACAGCATCAAGATCGTCGTAGACCTCGAACACGTTGAGCAGGCCCAATATGCGCAGCACTTCGGCGGGTACCCGTCCCAGTTTCAGCAACTTGCACTGGCCGCCGCAATTGCGCAAAGAGGTATAGGCATGAAGCAGCACGCCGATGCCGCTGGAGTCAATGGCCGGAACGTGTTCCAGGTCCAGCACCAGGCGAACAATGCTGCGAGCGCCCAGCTCGCAGCATCGGCCTCGAAGTTCATCCAGCGCGACATCTCCCAGCCTGAGTGCCCCGCGCACTTTGAAGAAGGTCACGCCGGAGACCGTTTCCACGGTCACGTTCTGGATGCATTCCGACACATGCGTAGGTTAAACGCTTTAGCTGTGGAAAAGCCGTGAGCCGGGTCACAACTCCCAAGTGATCCTCAGTTCACGAAAGCGCCAGTTCCATATACGTAGCTCCTGGCTGAGGATTGGGACGGTAGGCGGGGATCTCATAGAATCCCAGCTCACGATAAAGCTGGACTGCCTCACGCATCACGGGCGCCACGGTGTCCAGCCGCATACGCTCGTAGCCCACGGTCCGCGCCTCTGCGATCACCGCCTCCGCCAGCCTGCGCCCGATCTTGTGCCCGCGGAACTCCGGACGCACATACAGCCGCTTCATCTCACAGATGCTGTCGGCCAGACGATGCAGGGCCACGCATCCCGCCCGCCGGCCCAGGAACTCCGCCAGCAGCAGACGCCCCGAGGGCGGAGCGTAATCGCCGGGCAGCGAGGCCAGCTCCTGATCAAAATTCTGGAAGCAAAGGCTGAAGTTCAAAGACCTGGCGTATTCCAGAAAGAGCTCGCGTGCGGCGATGAAATCGGCGGCGGTCTGCGCTTGTGCGATGTTCAGCTTGGGCCCGGCTGCCGCACTCATGGTCACCCCATCAGCATGCCGCCGTTTACGTTGAGCACGTGGCCGGTGATGTAGGAAGCGTCTTCAGAAGCCAGGAAGCTCACCGCCATGGCCACTTCGCGGTCGGTGCCCAACCGCTCCAGCGGCACCAGGCTCAGCAATTTCTGCTTGTGTTCGGCGGGAAGGCCGGCAATCATCGGCGTCTCGATGAAGCCCGGCGCCACGGCATTCACGGTAACGTTGCGCGACCCGAATTCGCGCGCCAGCGCCATGGTCAAGCCGATCAACCCTGCCTTGGAAGCGGCGTAATTGGCCTGTCCGACCTGTCCCATCTGCCCCACCACGCTGGTGATGTTGATGATCCGCCCCCAGCGCTGGCGCATCATGCCGCCCACCACTTGCTGGATCAGCAGATACGCCGCAGTCAGATTAGTAGCCAGCACAGCCTCCCAGTCGGCGCGCTTCATGCGCAGCAGGAGCTGGTCGCGGGTGATGCCGGCGTTATTCACCAGGATGTCCACCTTGCCGAAGGTGTGCAGCACTGCCTTAGACGCAGACTTGATCTGTTCGTCACTGGCTACGTCCATGGGGAAGGATTGGGCAGTCCCGCCGGCGCGCGTGATCTCGTCCACGACGGCAGCAAGATTGTCCCGATTGCGTGCCGCCGCAGCCACGGTGGCGCCCGCTTCGGCCAGCGCCAAAGCGCACGCACGCCCGATCCCCTGTGACGCACCCGTCACCAGCACCACCCGGCCTTTCAGGTCTGGCATTGCAGGGTCTCCGTTGAGCTGCCGGACGAGTGTAGCACTGGAGATTGCGCCATCGGGTCATTGACTCGCTGGTCGAGAACAGGACCCTGACGTTGCCCACCAGTCCGGATCGGCTAAGTGGTCGTAGCCAGCTGTTGCGTCTCCTTCTTGAACAAATACCGCAACACCGGGGGCGCGATCAGCGTGGTTGCAGCGGTCATGAAGACCACGATGGCGTAGGCCGCCGGCGACATTATCTTCGTCTGCAACCCGACCAGGGCGACGATGAGCGCGACCTCGCCGCGCGGCGTCATGCCCACCCCAACCTCGAGCGCGCTCAACCAGCCCTGCCGCAGTACCGGCAGGCCGCAGCCGACCACCTTGGCGATCAGGGCCAGCGCCGTCACCACCACGCAAGCCACGATCACCTTGGGTTCGAAGACGCGCAGGTCCAGGCGCGAGCCCATGGTGAAGAAGAAAAAAGGAGCCAGGAATTCGTTGATCGCCCCCACACGCGGCGTCAGTTTCCACTCGACCGAGTATTCGGCAAACGCCAGCCCGGCGAAGAATGCCCCGATGATGGCGGCCATGCCGATCCGTTCGGCGGCCACGGAGAATCCCAGGCACAAGGCCAGCGCCAGGGTCAGCGGCGCGTTCTCCGAGGACAGGCGCTCCACGCCCGGGCGCATTTTGCGGATCACCCTGGAACCCAGGAACACCATGAAGAGGGTAAACGCCACCGCTTCCACGAACAGCACACCGAGTTGCAGCCACTGTACCCCGGCGGTGGAGGCCAATCCGGCCACCACTGCCAGCACGATCATGCCCAGAATGTCGTCGGCCACGGCCGCGGCCAGGATGATGCGCGCCACCTGCGTGTGCAGCACGCGCAGGTCTCCCATGACGCGGGCGGCGATGCCCACGCTGGTGGCGACCATCGCCGCCGCCACGAAGATGGCCTCGTGCGTCGCATCGCCACGCAGCCAGCGCAGATAGGCAAAGCCGAGTACGAATGGCGCCAGCACGCCAGCCACGCTGACCCGCAAAGAGGTGCGGCCAACCCGGATCAGCTCGTCGGGACTGGTCTCCAGCCCCACCGTAAAGAGCAGGAAAATCGCGCCGAGTTGGGCGATTGAAAACGTGGTCGAACTAGGGGTAACGAATCTCAGGGCATAGGGACCCAGCGCAACCCCTGCCAGGATTTCTCCCACCACCGCCGGCAGCCCCAGCTGTTCGAAGATCTCGCCCGACACCTTCGCCCATACGAAGATGGCAAACAGCTCGAGCAGCAGTGGCTCCGGATGCGGCATGGAAAATCAATAGCCATTGAACCACTGATGCACGGGTTTATTGAAGAGCAATCGGACAGGAGCCGTCAGCAGCCCAAGGAACGCTTGACAAGCGCACCATGATGTGATATTCATTCTTACAGTACATTATCTTTCAGACATAGCAGGGACGCGCACGAATGGTGCTCTCGGAAGCCCGCGCAGAATTGTTATCTGAACAGTAAATTGCAACGAAATCACGGCCTTCCGGGAGAGTCCGAAAAACACCTGAAAATTGTGCCTAAGCCCCGTGCGGATGGGATTTTACGCGTAAGTCCTTTGTTTCATGGGATCACCATGGGATCTCATGGTGGCGTCAAAATGGTGTCGCAGATGCCACTATGCGGACAAAGCGCCCAGCGCCATGGCGCTCAGTCCCTAGTAATGCCAAAGACAACGTACCACGCCATCTGGTTAGCTAAGTATGTTTATGCCATGGGATCAGCCCATCCTAAGCTGTTGATTCCGTTAGGCCGATGGGATTGGCAGGGGTAGGGGGGTGGGGTCAGGTTCTAGTTAACTCAAGAGAAGGATAACGACCAGGGAACCGGCTATTTGCTACCGCCGGCGACGGGCGTGGCGACGCTGGCGGCGTTGGAAGAGAAGTCGTAATCGTCGGTGGCGACTTCTACCAGAGCGCGTCCCACCAGGCGGGTCTTCGCCACCGAGCGGGCGTGCACCGGAAGGGTGTAGCCGTCGATATCGGCATAATCCTGCACGAACTCTACCCGCTTGACGAAGAAGGACTGCGTCTTGACCAGCGTGCCTTCGGCGCGGCACAGGCTGCCGGTGCTGGCATCCAGATAAATCCTTCCTTTGAAGAGTCCCGGCCGCTTGGCGCGGGGTTTCACATGAAACTCGTGCACCGGGTGGTCGTCGATCTCGCTCACCCCTTTGTAGCTGAACTTGTAGTTGGCTTCGTCGATGGCCGTCCGCGCGCTCTCGCCCTTGCTGGCATGGTCGACCTCCGCCTGCAGCAGGCGGGCGATGACGTTGCTCTTGACGAAATTGTCACCCACAAAACGCACCGGCGTGAACAGCAGGGTTCTGGGAGCGACGAAGCGGCGCCGCAACTGGAAACTGCCGCGCTGCGCCGTGTCGGGCAGTTCGGCCTCGACTACCGTGTTGGCGGAGTAGCTGACCGGTTCATTCAACTGCCTGGCGACACGCTGCTCAAAAGTTTGGAGCGCCAGTTCCGGGGCCATGCGGGGCAGGCTTGCGGGCACGTCGGGCAGAGTTTGCTTGCTGCGCCCGGCGGCGAATGCCCATGCCGGCGGCAAGGATCCCTCGGGCGCGCTATTCGCGTCCGACGACACCGCCCCCCAGACGCCCGGCGAGAGGCTAGTTGCAAACAAAAGGATTAACAATTTAAGCGAGCTATGCATTCAGTAGAGACAATCCGGTGATTTTACCTCGAATTCACCAATCTGTGAGGGTAGAACCGAATGACGCACGTAACTCCCGAAGTGCTCCTCTGCGCACACTGTCATGTAGATGCCTTATCGGTAGCGAAGTTACAAGCGATTTTTCCCGATTGACCCAATCACCCGTACCGTGGCGGCTTTCCGCAATGGCGGATCGGTCTTGCCCGCAACACGATTCCGGCATAGCATCGCTCGCGATGTCTGACGATAACGGATCGCGCGACCGAAAACCGCCGGCCTCGACTTCGGTCTACGCCATCTACGGCGTCGAACCCGAGGTGCAGGCCTACGCCATGGCCAAGTATTCGCGTTCGGCGCTTTCCATGAAGGATTCGCTGCGCGAGATCAGCGAGCAGAAAACCGAGAAATTCCTCAACACTTATTACTTCCAATACGGCCACCGATCGATCGCGGATTTGGCGCACATCGCGCTGGCCATCGAGCGGCTCTCGATCCTCGCCGCCATCGCCGTGGTGGACGAGCAGCGCTGGGACGGGCAGGAGCGCTCCACGCGCTACCAGGATTTTTCCCGTCCCGATTATTACCTGCCCGAATTCGGCGGGAACGGCATCGCTCGCGAGCTGTTCCGGAACGCCATCGATCGCCTGTTCTCCGAGTACCAGACCATCTCGAAGGGTATGTTCGACCACCTGCGGGAGCGAACCCCGCGTCCCATCGACATGAGGCAGGAGGCCTACGAGCGCACCCTGCGCGCCCGCGCTTTCGACGTCGCGCGCTACCTGCTGCCGCTGGCCACCAACACTTCGCTGGGCGAGATCGTCAACGCGCGCACGCTGGAATCGCAGATCTCGCGCCTGCTGTCCGACCGTTTCCCGGAGGTGCGCGCTCTCGGGCAGAGTTTGAAAGAAGCCGCGCGCAATCCCGCCTACAACCTGAGCCAGAGCGCTTTCCGCGAGTTGTGGGACGAAATCCACCGGCGCGACGAAAGTTGGAGTGAGAGTGTCCGTGAGCTGCTGACGAAGGAAGTCCGTCCCGCGCCTACGCTGGTCAAGTATGCCGAGGCGAGTCCCTACCTGATGCGCAGCCGCGAGGAACTGGAAGCGGCCGCCGCTGAACTCATGGAGGGCGTCGGCATCGAGCCCATGCCCCCCGTTGAACTGCTGGACGACGAGCCACTCGAAATCGAGATCGCGACCACGCTGCTGTATGAGCACTGCGCGTATCCCTACCGCCAGATTCGCGAGCGGGTCGCGGCGCTCAGCGCCGCCAAGCGCCGGGAAATCGTCGACCTCGGCATCAAGCACCGCGGGCCGCACGACGAGTTGCTGCGCGCCTTCAACTCAGGGCAGGCGTTGCGCTTCGACATCCTGATGGACATCGGCGGCTTCCGCGATCTGCACCGCCATCGCCGCTGCGTGCAGATCCACCAGGCCTTCACCGATGCCCACGGCTACGAAACGCCCGAGGAGCTGACCGCCGCCGGCTTACGTGAAGCCTATGATGAAGCCATAGCGCGCGCGCAGGAAGTGCTGGCCGCGCTCAGGCGCACGCTCGACGAGAGCGCGAAAACTGATGTCGTCTATCTGCTGCCGCTCGCCTTCCGCAAGCGCACGCTGTTCAAGATGGATTTTGCCGAGGCAGCCTACATTTCCGAGCTGCGCACCGGCGCTGCCGGGCATTTTTCCTATCGGCGCGTCGCTTACCTGATGTTCGAAGCCGTGGCGAAGCGCTACCCCACGCTCGCGCGGCACTTCCGCGTTACCGATGTGAACGAACCGGTGGACCTGCTGAAGCGATAAGGGATTGAGTTAGACTGACGCTATGCACAACCACGCCCAGCAGCGGACCTCCAAGGTCCTGCGCCTTTCGCTGCTGGCCACCCTGATCTACATCATCCTTCTGGTCGGGGCCGGACTGCGCGCGCATAGCCTGGCGCTGCTCTCCGAGGCTGGACACAATCTCTCGGACTTCCTGGCGCTCCTGCTCTCCTGGTTCGCGGTCTACATGCAGACGCGGCCGCCGAACTCGACCAAGACCTACGGGTACCAGCGCGCCGGAGTTCTCGCCGCGTTCGTCAATGCGCTGGCGCTGGTGGCGGTGGCGTTCTTCATCTTCTGGGAAGCGGTGCGCCGGCTGTACTCGCCGGCGCAGGTGGCGCCGCGGCTGATGATCGGAGTGGCGGCCGCGGGCGTGGTGATGAACGGCGTCATCGCGGCGCTGCTGTGGGCATCGAGTCGCGACGTGAACATCCGCAGCGCCTTTCTCCACATGCTGGGCGACACGCTCTCCACCGCCGCCGTGATCGCGGGCGGCGTGGGGATCATGCTGACCGGCCAGAACTGGATCGATCCGGCGCTCTCCATGGCCATCGGCGCGCTGATCCTGTGGTCTTCGTGGGAGATCATTCGCGAGACCCTGAACATTCTGCTCGAAGGCACGCCGCGCGGCATGGAACTGGAACGCATCGCCGCCTTGATTGCGTCCATCCCGGGCGTGAACAGCGTGCACGACCTGCACGTCTGGAGCCTGGGTTCGGAGAGCCATGCGCTCTCCTGCCACATCTCCATTCAAGACATTCCACCTTCGGAGAGCGAACAGATCCTGCGCCAGGTGCAGGAATGCCTGCGCACAAGCTTCAAGATCGACCACACCACGATTCAGTTCGAGCACGTGGTTTGTGAGGTAGCGCACGGCTGCGTGGTCGCGGTGGAGGACGGCCACTCCCATCCCCACTAGCTTGCATTGCTCATGGCGGGAAATATTCTCGAATTGTCATCCCGAGCGAGGGCCAGCCAAACAACGCATCAACTCCTCTCTTGGTTTGAGGCGCTGGCCGGCTTGAGTCGAGGAACGTGCTTTTCGTCGTGTCGAGCGCGAGCCCGATTCCTGGCCAGCCTGCTCGCCTTCGCGTTGATCTTCGCCGCCGGCTGCAAGAAGAAACAATCCTCTTCGCAGCCGGGCGCAAAGAGCGCCATCATCGCCACGCAAGCGGCGCCCGGCTCCGCGTTCGTGATGTCGCTGGCCATGGATCCCGCCCAACCGAGATTCGCGAGCAAGACTACCTTCCGTGTCACTGTGAAGCAGACTGCCGGCACGCCGGTGGACGACGGCCAGGTCGAAGTCTCGCTGGTCATGCCTCTGATGGACATGGGCAGGAACCAGTTCACGCTCAAGCCGGCCGGCATTGGCGAGTACGAAGGCACGGGCGAGTTCAGCATGGCCGGAGAATGGGAAGTGGTTGTCACTGCGACCGCTCAGGGAAAGACGGGGAAGACGACGTTCAATGTGAATGTTGTCGAGTAGTCACTGAGGCCATTAGCTACGCACCCTGCCTGGATTTCTGCCGCTCGTAGATTCCCTTCACGGTCTCCAGCGTGTCGATCTCGTTCGCAGACTTATCGTCGCGCAAGCGCAGAATTCGCGGAAAACGCAGGGCGAATCCGCTCTCGTGGCGGCCGGAGCGCATCACCGCATTGAAAGCGACCTCGAGCACGATCCCGGGCTCGACCAGCCGCACGAAACCCTGGTCGGCGAGAGTGTGTTCCAGGAACCATGTGGTCATCCGGGCGATTTCGGCGTCGGTCAGGCCGGAGTAAGCTTTGCCGACGTTGAGCAGCTTGTCTCCCTCACGCACGGCGAAAGTGTAATCGCTCAGAACGTTGGCGCGCTTGCCGTGGCCCCACTCGACCGCAGTGACCACTACGTCCAGCGTCGCCAGCTCGCGTTTGAGCTTGAGCCACGCGCGCCCACGGCGACCGGGCGTGTAGGGCGATTGCAGGTCTTTGATCATCAGGCCCTCGTTACCACGTTCCCGCGCTTTTTCGAACATGTCGGCGAGGTGCTGTGGCGAGTCGGCGGCAGCGACGGGCGCGCGGATCACCGGCGCTGGACGCAGCGCGTCAGCGTGAGCGTCTGCTCCCGGCTCGAAGGCGAGGCGTGCCTGCATGTCGGCAGTTGCGACGGTTGGCGGCCGCCGCGCGGCAGCAAAGATGCGGTCGAGAAGCGCTCCTCGTTCGCGCAGCGGACGACCTATGACCAGCTCATCTCCGGCATAAAGCACATCGAACACGATGTAGGCCACTGGCACATCACGCTGCAGTGTCTTGCTCACCTTCTTCCGTCCGAGCCGCTTTTGCAGCTCGGAAAAAGGCAGCGCGCGGTGCTCCGCGGCGTCCCAGGCTACGATCTCGCCATCAAGCACCAGAGTCTCGGCGAAGGCGCTGAGCGGCGCGACCAGTTCAGGGAAGGATTCCGTCACCTCGGCCAGTGTCCGCGAAAAAAACCGTATGCCGGCGTCACCGATGTGCGCCTGCGCGCGGATGCCGTCGTATTTGTCCTCGACCGCAGCGTGATCAAAATAGGTAAACGCCTCCTCGGCATTCTCCACCGGGCTGGCAAGCATGAATCCGATGGGATGGAAGAGCCGCAAGTGCGCCCTGGCGAGACGCCTTGCGACGGCCAGACGCAATGTCTCGCCGATATCGCCCAGCAGCATGTTGGCGCGCTGCACCTCGGCGGGCGTGGCGTCATAGGCCTCGGCGATGGCTTCTTCTACCAGGTTTTCCTTCAGCCCGATGCGTAGCTCGCCGGTGACGATCTTGACGAGATACTTGGCTTCGAGCGCGGTCGCCCGCTCAAGCAGCCCGGTAACCAGCGCCGACTTCGCTGCCGGACCGGAAGCTCGCGCGATGGCGCGAAAGGCCTCAGCGACCTGCAGTACAGTGAGCGTGCCCTTGGCCGGCGCTACCGATCGCAAGACATCGTATGCGGCGGCGCCCAGGTCCCCGTGTCGCCGATAAGCGGCGGTCAGGAGCGCATCGCTCTTGTGGGCCAGCGTTCCAATTACGCGCCAGAGTTGCGCTCCGCCCACCTGCAAAGTAACTTCCTCCCATGCGGGGAATGAGCGTCCCGAGAGGAACACGGCCGAGGCGGCTGCTTCGTCCACGCTGCGCGAGCGGAGATACTCGGCCAGCAGGCGGACCTTCTCAGTCTTCTTAGTGGTACCGCCAATAGCTTCCGCAACTGTGGCCAGAGCCTGCATGGAAACCCCAAGGAGACACGCAGACACGGAGGATAATCGCTCGGTCCCCGGACCGTCACCCAGTGTGTTACCTTACTTTCCCTGCCATGATCGTCGGCACCGGCATCGACATCGTCGAAGTGCCGCGCATTGCGGCTGCGGTCGAGCGCTTTGGCGACCGCTTCCTGAACCGTGTGTTCACTCCGGGCGAAATCCGCTATTGCCGCTCCAAGCAGAACGCTATGGAAAGATTCGCTGCGCGCTTTGCCGCCAAGGAAGCCGGCTTCAAGGCCATCGGCACAGGATGGCGCCACGGCGTGACGTGGAAAGACGTCGAGGTCGGCCGTGAGCCCGGCGGGCGTCCGACGGTTGGTTACTCCGGAAAGGCGGCGGAATTTGCGGCCCGCCTGGGCATGCGGCGCGCTTCCCTCTCACTTTCTCACACCAGCGAACACGCGATCGCCCACGTGATCCTCGAGGACTGATTTTCGGCCGATGAGCGAAACTGCCGTTCTGCCGCGCACTTCCAACATTGTCCAGACCAGTCGGCGCGTACTGATCGCCGGTCTCGGGCTGGCCAGCTTCGCCAGCCTGCTGCTCGAA
>Ga0187782_10002596_pt1 | contig 13320 bp, 12 predicted proteins | sample 0715_SJ02_MP15_2_FD_132454 | JGI IMG/M metagenome (GOLD analysis project Ga0187782, IMG submission 132454) | Tropical peat soil microbial communities from peatlands in Department of Meta, Colombia - 0715_SJ02_MP15_20_MG | ecosystem: Environmental > Terrestrial > Soil > Wetlands > Peat | place...
GAGCAGACTCCACTTATCCTCGCTCGCGACGATGAATTGGTCGATGATGATCTGCGCGCCGTTGGCAAAATCGCCGAACTGCGCTTCCCAGAGAACGAGCGCCTCGGGAAAATCGCGGCTGAACCCGTACTCGAATCCCATCACGGCGGCTTCGGATAACGGCGAATTGTAGATTTCGCACCATGCCTGGTCCGGCGCCATGTGTTCGAGCGGCACGTGCTCCTCTTCCGTCTCCGTATCGATCAGCGCCGCATGCCGTTGATTGAACGTTCCGCGCCGACTGTCCTGCCCGGTCAGCCGCACCGGCACTCCCTGCAACACCAGCGATCCAAACGCCAGCGCCTCCGCCATCCCGAAATCAATCGGGCGCTTGCCCTGCGCCATTTCCAACCGCTGCTCGAGCAGCTTTTTCACCTTCGGGTGAATGTGAAAGCCGTCGGGGTACGTGACGAGCGATTCGCCAATCGCGGCAATCGTCTCTTCGGGCGCCGCGGTATCCACTTCGTACGACGCGTCGTAGCGCCCGCCGATGAATCCGCCCCAGTAACGGGGCAGTTTCCTCATCAACGGCCGTTTCTCGATCTCCTGCGCTTCCTTCTGGGCCGCGTCGAGATCATCCCGCACGCGCTGGACGATCGGTCCCGGGTCGGCGCCGATCTTCTCCGCGTAGATTTGCCAGATCGGCGGGTGCGCTTCGATCTTGCGGTATCGGAGCGGCTGAGTGATCGTGGGATCGTCCACCTCGCTGTGCCCATGCCGCCGGTAGCCGATCAAATCCACGATCACCGGTGTCCCGAACACATACCGATATTCCAAAGCCATCCGACCCACCCGCACGACGGCGTCAGGGTCTTCCGCATTTACATGGAAAATCGGCACGTCCAGTCGTTTGGCGAGATCGGACGAAAATCGTGACGACACGCCGTCGCGCGGCAGCGTCGTGAATCCGATCAAATTGTTGACGATGATGTGCACCGACCCGCCCACGCTGAATCCCGGCACGCCGCACAGATTCAGCGTCTCGGCGCAGATTCCCTGGCCCGCAAACGCCGCATCGCCGTGCATCGCGATCGCGACTACTTCCTTCCGCCCGGACTCGCCGCGGCGCATCTGCTTCGCGCGTGTTCGCCCCATCACCACCGGATCGACTGCCTCCAAGTGGCTGGGATTCGACACCAGGTGCATGCTCACGTCTTGGCCGTTCGCAGCGTGAAAATCGCCGGTCGCGCCAATGTGGTATTTCACGTCGCCGCTGCCCATCGTGCTCCGCGGATCGACGTCCTCGAACCGCGCGAACACCTCCGCAGCCGCGCGCCCCACGATATGCACCATCACGTTAAGCCGCCCGCGATGGCTCATCGCTATCATGCCCTTGGTCGCGCCATGCTCCGCCGCAGCGCTCAGCACCGAGTCGAGCAGCGGCAGCAGTGCCGCTTCCCCTTCGAGCGAATATCGCTTCGTGCCCAGGTAGCGCGTCTGGAGCACGTGTTCGAAAATCTCCGCGCGGATCAGCAGGTCGAGGATGCGCATCCGGTCCGGTTCGGGAGCCTCCGACTCCATGCGCTCCTGCACCCACATGCGCCGCTCGCGGTCCGGAATGTGCATGAACTCAGCGCCGATGCTCCCGCAATAGACGCGCCGCGCCGCTTCAGCTTCCGGGCCTGCCACATCGAGTTCCGGCACGGACACCGGCTCGAGATCACCGAGCGGATCGAGATTTGCCTGAAGGTATCCCCAGCGGCGGAACGATTCCCAGATGCGTTCCTGCGCCTCTGCCTGTGCGGCCGATTCCGCCACTGCGTGTTCCCGGATCATTGCCTGCCCCTCGGACGTCATATTAAAGACCGCACGCCTATCATAAGGTGTCGCGTTTCAACCGCGAGACCCCAACTCCCGATCACGTTTCCGGCCAGCAACCTAGCAATCGCCGCACCAGCACCAACTGACCCACGTGGTACGCGTTGTGGTCCGCAATCAGCAGGGCCTCGCGCAGAACGGTCTGGCCTGACCCACCCTCGATCGCCGCAAGCAGATCCGTTTTCGGATCGTTGACGAGCTTGCGCATCTCTTCCAGATCGTGCTCGAGCGCCTTCACGCTCTTTTCCCACGCCACCGCGTTCGGTGGCGCCGGTTTTTTCGGCCAGTATCCCGCGGGCCAGTCCGGCGACACGTGTTTCGGGTCGCGGCTGAACTCGAGAATGTCCCACGTCGCAAGGCGCATGTGCTCGAGCAGTTCCCACGGCGAATGTTCGGCGCCTTTGGGCCGTTTCCCGCGGTCCTTCACCGGAATGCCCGTAACCGCCTTCTTCCAATCGACGTGCGCCTCATGCCAGCTCAGCGCCCGGCCCAGATAATCCCGCAGAACTTTCTCGTCCATGAGCGCGTTTCGGCTCCCCCGTCACTCACAATCTTAGGCTGTCAAACACACACGGTCAACAAACCCAACGGGTAGTTTTGGGTACGTCACGCAATTCATCGGTCAGGTATCGCCGACTCGCGTTGGGAATTGGAAGTGGACCTTCGGAGCGGCACGGTCGTCGATTTCAGAATCCCGTAGCTAGAGATGGAGCGCAGTCGTTCGCTAATTCGCTCGGCCCGCGATTGTCAGGCTAGGCCGTGGCGTTCTGCGCGCCCATTCCCCGCCGCTGCTGGAAGCATTCGCGGCAATAAACCGGGCGTCCCTGCGTGGGTTTGAACGGGACTGTGGTCTCTTTCCCGCACTGCGAGCAGACCGTCTTGGTTTCCACTCGCTGCACGGGCGCTGTGGTCGAACCGTTGGTGCCCTGTGCCCGGTTGGACTTGCATGCCTTGCACCGTTTCGGTTCGTTCTTGAAGCCCTTGTCGGCGAAAAACATCTGCTCGCCGGCTGTGAAAACGAATTCCGCTCCGCACTCAGCGCACTTCAGGACCTTGTCATGGTATTCCATAGGCCGCTCCGGGTAGGGGTTCGCATAGGGAGGGCTCCTGGTTCGACCGTGGGTCGGGCCTGGGAGTGGCGGAAAGGCAGCGGTGCGGCGCCGGAGCAACGGCGCACCGAGTACCCGCCTGTACCCGCGGATATCAATGCACCGCTGGCCCCTAGCTGCTTGGAATGATCCCCGTGATGAGGTGTTCTAGTCCTGCTCACGCCGCTGCTTTTTCCGGAGGCGTTTACGCGAGAGGGCTTCCTTGGCGCGACGCTTTTCGCCGGGCTTCATGTAGTAGCTGTGCTTCTTGATCTCCTTGATGATGTCCTCCGACTGCACTTTCCTCTTGAAGCGGCGAAGAGCGTTTTCCAAAGACTCGCCCTCTTGAATAACAACTTCTGCCACGCGTATTCACCCCCATCTCTATTTGGATTTGGATTGTTTTGGATTCAAACCAACGTCACCGGCATCCTCGCGAACCGGTTATTGCCCACCTCTTCTATCGGAGGCTATCCCCCAAGTCAAGGCTTAAATTGCATACTGGGGGTGTGCCCCGGGCGTAGTTAATTATTTGATATATTTTTGCAGGGCTTGTACCCGCGGCGGCCTCCCACGAATGGCGCCCAGCCACCCGTAACACCGCGCTTCCTGCCGGGCGCCAAGCTGTTAGAATGGCTGTCCGCCGAAATGGTTTCGGCGGCAGCCCCATCGATGGTTTCGATGCGCAATGCGATCGGCGTGCTCCTGGCGGGAGGCCAGGGAGAGCGGCTTTGGCCGCTCACTCGCGACCGCGCCAAGCCTGCCGTTCCCTTCGGCGGCGTCTATCGCATCATCGACCTCACTCTCTCCAACTGCCTCAATAGCGAACTCCGCCGCGTCTTCGTCCTGACGCAATACAAGGCGCTCAGCCTCAATCGGCACGTCCGCCGCGGCTGGTCCTCCCTGATGGGCGTCGGCGATTTCATCGAGGTCCTGCCGCCGCAGATGCGCGTGTCGCAGCAGTGGTATCAGGGCACGGCCGACGCGGTCTATCAGAACATCTATTCGATCGGCAGCGAGCAGTCGAACTACGTCTTCATTCTCTCCGGCGACCACATCTACAAAATGAACTACCAGCGCATGCTCGAGCAGCATGTCGATTCGGGCGCCGACGTCACCGTCGCGACCATCGAGATGGATGCCCAGGCCTGCGCCGGGAAATTCGGCGTGATCGAAACCGACGAAAACTGGCGCATCATCAGTTTCGAAGAAAAGCCTCTCAATCCGAAAATTTCGCGCGTTCATCCGGGCAAGTGCAACGCTTCGATGGGCGTCTATCTTTTCAACACGCAGCTTCTGGTCCCCATTTTGATCGACGATGCCGAAAACACTTCCTCGTCGCATGATTTCGGAAAGGACATACTGCCGCGCATCATCGGCAAGTATCGCGTCTTCGCCTACAACTTCCACGACGAGAATAAGAAGGACAATTCCTATTGGCGCGACGTCGGCACCATCGACGCCTATCACGAAGCCAACATGGACCTCGTCGCGGTCACGCCCGTTTTCAATCTCTACGATGAAAGCTGGCCGCTCCACAGCTGGCAGCGCCAATACCCGCCGGCAAAATTTGTTTTCGCTGATCCCGAGCGCATGGGCGTCGCCCTTGATTCTATCGTGGCGGGCGGCTCAATCGTTTCCGGCGGTCGGGTTTTCAAATCTGTATTGGGCTACGACGTGCGCGTGAACAGCTATGCCGACATCGAAGAATCGATCATCTTCAACCACGTCAACATTGGCCGCCACTGCCGCATCCGCCGCGCGATCATCGACCGTCATGTGAATTTGCCCGAAGGCACTGTGATAGGCCACGATCTCGAAGCTGATCGCGCCCGCTATACGGTTTCCGATGGTGGCGTTGTTGTCGTCGTCCGCCCCGAATCCATGATCGAGGAGCCGGAATAAAGTCCTGGAGTTCCTGTTCCGATCATTCTCCCGAGGAGATCATGTCCACGAAAATCGTCGCAGTTCACGCCCGGCAGATTCTCGATTCGCGGGGCAATCCAACCGTCGAAGCCGACGTCCGCCTCGAAGGGGGAGCGCTCGGCCGCGCCGCGGTTCCATCCGGCGCCTCCACCGGCGAGCACGAAGCGATTGAATTGCGCGATGGCGACAAAACGCGGTACGTCGGTAAGGGTGTGCTGAATGCTGTCGCCAACGTCAACAGCGAAATCGCGGAAGCCGTCGCGGCGTTGGACGCGGCCGATCAACGCGCGCTCGATCACCGCATGATCGAAGCCGACGGCACACCCAACAAATCCAAACTTGGCGCGAACGCCATCCTCGCCGTCTCGATGGCCGCCGCGCGCGCCGCTGCCAACGCCGCTGGGCAGCCACTCTACAAATACCTCGCAAAATATTCGAGCGATCCTTCCGCGCGCACTCTTCCCGTGCCGATGATGAACATCCTCAATGGCGGCGCGCACGCCGATAATTCTGTCGACCCGCAGGAATTTATGGTGATGCCCGTCGGCGCGACGAGTTTTCACGAGGGCCTGCGCTGGGGCGTCGAAGTCTTCCACTCTCTGAAAACCGTGCTGAAGAAAAATGGCTACTCGACCGCCGTCGGCGACGAGGGTGGTTTCGCGCCCAATTTGAAATCGAACGAAGAGGCCCTCGAACGCGTCCTCGAAGCCATCACTGCCGCCGGCTACAAGCCCGGTGAACAAGTCGCGATCGCTCTCGATCCCGCAGCGAGCGAATTCTATGACGCCGCGAGCAAGAAATACGTCTTCAAGAAATCCGACAAGTCCGCGCGCTCATCGGAGCAGATGGCCGAATTCTGGGGCAATTGGGCCCGGCAATATCCGATCGTTTCGATCGAGGACGGCCTGGCGGAAAACGATTGGGACGGCTGGAAGCTGATCACGAGAGAACTTGGCAAGAAAATTCAGCTCGTGGGCGACGACTTGTTCGTCACCAATCCCAAAATCTTCGCGCGCGGCATCTCCGAAGGCGTCGGCAACGCGATCCTGATCAAGCTCAATCAGATTGGCAGTGTCACCGAAACCATCGAAGCTGTGGAGATGGCGCGCAAGGCCAAATACGCGGCTGTCATCTCGCACCGCTCCGGCGAAACCGAGGACGCTTTCATCGCGGACTTCGCCGTCGCCATGGGCACCGGCCAGATCAAGACCGGCTCCGCCTCGCGCACCGACCGCATCGCCAAATACAATCAGCTTCTGCGCATCGAGGAAGAACTCGGCTCCGCCGCTCGTTATCCGGGCCGCTCCGCCCTCGCACGACACTAGAAAATCGCGATTCCGAGGAGGTGTCATCCCGAGCCCGCCCGCATCAGCTGCGGACCGCGGCGAGGGATCTGCTTTTTCCTTCCACCTGAAAAGTGCCGATCGTCATTTAGTGAGCGTGATTTCAAATCCCACCGGCGCCTCCCCAATCTCGTATTTCTGAAATCCGCTCTCCGCGATGAACCGCTCAAAATCCTCCTTCGTATAAGCGCGTTTCAGTAGCATCGTGCGGAAGGTGAGTTTGATAAAGGCCGAATTCACTTTGCCGACCCCCATCCTCTCGACGTACGTGTCGATCTCCTCTTTGGGCGTGTCCTTTCGCAGGTCGATGATCACCGCCCTTCCGCCCGGCCCTAGCACGCGCCGCATCTCTCGCAGCGCGCCGACAGGCTCCGTAAAGTTCTTGAACGCCGCCCGACACACGATCAGATCGAACGAATCGTCCCCAAACGGCATTTCCGACGCGTTCCCGCGCTGGAAATCGATCTCGACGCCGGCTTCTCGCGCATTCTTCCTCGCGATTTCGACAAACGTTGCGCTGATATCGAGACCCGTGATTCTGTACTTTCCCAGCTTCGCCAGCTCGATCGCAAGGTAGCCCGGACCCGGCGCCACTTCGAGAACGCTCGCCCCGTCGGGCGGCCCCGCTGACATCCGTCTCGCCAGCGCCTTGAAATCCTCGAGATCTTTGTGCGTGACCTTCGCGTACCACCTCGCGATCGGCCCTTCCATCCCAATGCCCTTGTAACCCTTGGCGTGCATGGCGTCGCTCTCCCACTGTTAATTACGCATCCCGCGCGATGGAATTACGCCGCAGTTACTATTAAGCAAAAGTTCTATTGCCCGTCCCGGATGCCAACCACATGCTGGTCGGAAGGGAGTGTCCCGTGGCCACCTCAACCAAGACGATGTTGCCGTCCCTTGCGCCCGACCTGCAGGGGCATACCGTGCTGCTCAATCACCGCACCCAGAGCGCAACAGCCATCGACGGCTGGCGCTCCGCGATCTTTGGGATTCCCTTTCTCGCAGCAGGGTCGTTTATGGGCGTGACGGCGCTGCTACATGGCAGTCGCACCGGCAGGGACATGCCCGTTTGGGCGATCGAAATCTTCGCGGGAATGTTCTTCTTTGGCGGCTTGTTCTTTTTCGCCCACGGTATCCACGGCGCGATTCGGAAGGCAACTTATCGCCGCGAAGCCGCCCAGAGCCCGAGCGAGCCCTGGCTCTACGACTTCCACTGGCGCCGCGAAGGGGTCGCCTTCTCCGCGTTTGACGACATGCTCGAACGCCTGCTCGCGGCCATGGTCTGGACGACCTTTCTTTTGCCCTTTGCGTGGGTCGGGATCAACGTCCACGGCGCGTGGCCGTTTCTCCTGGCCGTCATTATCTTCGGATTGGCGGGTTTGATTTTTTGGTTCCGCTGGGCGCAGATGCTTCTCGACCTGCTGCGCTATGGAAACAGTTTCCTCACCTACGAATCTCTTCCCTATGCCTTGGGCGGGACGCTTCGCGCGCGGTTGCGCTCGCCGCATCATGTCTCGCTAATTGACGAACTCTCGCTCACGCTCCGTTGCGTCCAGGAGAAATACGTCACGTCGGGCACGGGCAGTAATCGGTCTACCCAAGTTGTGTGCTACGAGCTGTACAAAGACTCTACCGTTTGCGACCGCAACCGCCTCGCCGGCCTTGCGGGCAACGACATTCCCATCGAATTTCGCCTGCCCGCCGACGAGCCTGCCACCAATCTCGCTGCTACTCCGCCGATCTACTGGGAGATCGAAGCGAAAGGAAAAGCGCGCGGGGTCGATTACGAAGCGGTTTTTCTCGTTCCAGTGTACAAGGTTTCCTGATGGCGGATTTGGCTCAGCGGAAGAGACGTCTTGCCCTCGGCGTCGTGCTGACGCTGGCGCCGCTGATCCTCTGGCTCGTTCTGCCCGTGGCGCTCTACCCGAAACTGTCGCGGCTGATCGGCATTGACGAGCGACTGGTCGAAGCCTACTCGTTCATCGTTGGCGCAATTTTCCAGTTTGTGGCCATCTACTTCCTCGAAAACACGCGACAGAAGCCTCGCGACGCGCTCTCGATTTGCGCCGTCACAGCGGGCGTCGTTTCCGTGCTCAGCGTCCTCGTATTTTTTAGCGCCGCCAGCGCCGTCGTCCTTCGCGGCTGGTGATTCCGTTTAGTGGCACGGACACTTCTGTCTTTCCACATTAACCGCTCTTGGCGATAGCTCATGCTTCGACCCCCTGTGGAGTGCGTCGGCTTGCCGCCGCGTCTCTACGGCGAGGCCTGCGTCGCCCAATTTCGCTCCCTTCCGCCCCGGGGCCTTAGGGGGTTGGAGCTTTAGCTCCGACATAAAACAACGGCGCGAAGCGCCAGCCTTTGCGCTGCCTCTCTTGCAGCGTGTGGTCGAGGTGCTTCTTTACTTCCTTGAAGCGTTTCCGGTCTATAATCCCGCTCGCTGGAACGCTCGAGCTTCAGTTGAAATCTGAGGGGGGAACTTCTATGAAACGCTACTCCGTCATCTTCGCAGCGCTCGTTGGATTTTTCGCAGTGCCGTTCGTCGCGAATGCACAGGCGCCAACGTCAGCTCCCAGCACCGCCGACGCAATTCGCCAGACCTACAACATCGTGAAAAACAATCTCCTGAAAGCCGCGGACAAAATGCCCGATGACGGCTACGACTTCAAGCCCACCCCCGAACAGCGCAGCTTCGGCGGCTGGATCGGCCACGTCGCCGACGCGCAGACCGCCGGCTGTTCGCGCGTTCTCGGCACGCCCAAGACTCCCAGCGCCGGCTCCAAAACGACGAAGGCCGATCTCGTCGCCGCGCTGAAAGATTCCTTCGACACTTGCGATGCCGCCTACGCGGCCCTCACTGACATGAACTCGAATGACGTGGTGCAAAGCTACCGCGGCCCCACGACGCGCTTGGCCTCGCTCGCCGGCAACCTCGCGCACGACAACGAATGCTACGGCTCGATCGCCGTCTATTTGCGCCTCAAGGGCATTGTCCCGCCCTCCAGCGAGCCGCGCCACTAGAGCCCGCGCCGATCGGTCAGCGCACCGAACCTCAACTTTAAGCCCGCAGCGCCGATACGGTAGGAGTCCGTTATGACTTCGCTCAAGCAGGATGCACTCGACTATCACCGCACCGGCCGCAAGGGCAAACTCGAGGTCGTCCCAACCAAGCCTTGCCACACGCAGGCAGACCTGAGCTTGGCCTACACGCCCGGCGTGGCGGAGCCTTGCCGCGAGATCGCCAAATCGCCTGAGCTAAGCTTCGAGTACACCGCGCGCGGCAACCTCATCGCGGTCGTCTCTAATGGCACGCGCGTCCTCGGTCTCGGCAACATTGGGCCTCTCGCTGGCAAGCCCGTCATGGAAGGCAAGGCCGTCCTCTTCAAACGCTTTGGCGATGTCGACGTGTTCGATCTGGAAGTAAATTCCGAGAAACCCGAAGACGTCATCAAGTTTTGTCAGCTTCTCGAGCCCACCGTTGGCGGCATCAATCTCGAAGACATCAAGACGCCGGACTGTTTTCTCGTTGAAGAAACCTTGCGCAAAACGCTTTCGATTCCGGTGATGCACGACGACCAACACGGCACCGCCATGGTCTCGGGAGCCGCACTGCTCGGGGCGCTCGAAATCGTGGGCAAGCCAATCGACAGCGTTCGCGTAGTTTTCGTCGGTGCGGGAGCCGCGGGTCTCGCCGGTGCTGCGCATTATCTCCGCCTGGGCGTCTTGCCGGAGCACTTGCTGATGGTCGACACGAAAGGTGTGATCTACGCGGGCCGCACCGAGGGCATGACTCCGTACAAGGCGCGGTTTGCGCGCGAAACAAACCTACGCACGTTGTCTGACGCACTGCGCGGCGCCGATGTCGTCGTGGGCCTTTCAGCCAAGGGCACGATCGCACCGGACATGCTGACGCTGATGGCGCCCCGTCCGATCGTGTTTGCCCTGGCGAATCCGGATCCAGAAATTACTCCGGAGGACGCGCGCAGCGCTCGCAACGATCTCATCATGGCGACCGGCCGCTCCGACTATCCCAATCAAGTGAACAACGTGCTCGGCTTTCCATTCGTCTTCCGCGGCGCGCTCGACGTTCGCGCCAAGGCAATCAACGAAGAAATGAAACTCGCCGTGACGCATGCTTTGGCGGCACTGGCGAAGGAACCCGTGCCGGATTCGGTCTGCGAAGCCTATGGCGTGAAGAAACTCGAATTCGGCCCTGACTATATCGTCCCCAAACCGTTCGACCCGCGCGCGCTGGTTTGGGTCGCGTCGGCTGTCGCAAAGGCTGCGATGGACTCCGGCGTCGCGCGCCAGCCAGTCGACCTCGCCGAATACCGCACCCGCCTCGCGCAGCTCTCCGCCCGCCTCGCGGACAATTCGTCGGCCTAAGCGCACCCGTCACCGCGCATCACTAAGATGTTTCCGAGCCGGTGAAAAAGGTTTACGCGGGGCGTGGGATTTCGGCTCCATACCGGTAGCCGCGGTCTCCCCACTCGATCAGGTGCGGCGCGTCTTCCGACCACCACACGGCCACGCGCCCATTCAGCGTTTTGTCCGTGGCCAGCCGCACGATCATCTCCGCGACCTCTGCCGTCGAAAGCAGCTTGGACGGCACTCCGCGCTCCTTGCGTTCCTCGGGCGTGAGCGATTGCCAATACTGGACCGGGCCTTCCGTTGCGATCCAGCCGGGCGCGAGACAATTCACGCGAATGTTGTCCCTCGCAAGTTCCTTCGAAAGCCCCATCGTCAATCGAATGATGCCCATCTTGGCAACATCGTATCCGGGGAATCCTCCGGGCGTCTTCCGCCCGTGCCAGAGCGCGGAAATCGACGTCATGTTCACGATCGACCCGCCGCCTGTCTTCCGCATGGCGTCGACGGCATATCGAGTGGCGTATATCGTCCCGAAGAGGTCGGTCTGAAGCGCCCCGGTCCATCCCGCAATGCCCTCCGCCGACGGATGGGGAGCCGACGCATTGTTGATGAGGACCGAAAGGCCGCCGAACGTTGACGCTGCGAACTCGATCAGTTGCCGGGCCTGAGCCTCGTCTCCAACATCCGCGCGAAGGAACGCAGCTCGGCCGCCGTTCTGCTCGATCAGGCGAGCCGTTTCGCGGCCGCCGGGCTCGTTGATATCGGAGACGACAATCGCCGCACCGTCTTTGGCGAACCGGGCTGCAATCGCGCGTCCGCAGCCGCTTCCGCCGGAACCGGTAACGACGACAACGGGAGGAGAGGCCGCCATGGCGGGGATTGTATCCCACGAGGGCCGATTTCGACTCGCGCCCCGGGTTCCCGTAGGGGCACAGTCCGCCGCGGCGGATGCCCGGCGCGAATCCTTGGCGGGGTGCCGCCCATTCGCAGGCGACCACCAGTCGCCAACGATGTCATCCCGAGCCCAGCCCCGAGGCATTTGCTCGGGGATGGTGGCGAGGGATCTGCTTTGCTTTTCAGGCGCCCGCTTCTAGGGGGAATTTCAAACTCTCGCGAGCACGAAAATCATGTCGCATCATCGGCGGATGGCCCGCTCGGCTTCCGCAAGTAAACGAACCAATAGACCAAACCCACCATCACGGAACCGCCAAAAATATTTCCCAGCGTGACCGCCGCGAGATTCCGCAAAATCCCCATCAGCGTAATCGCCGCATACGACGAAGCCGAGTCATGGATCAGATTCCAGAAATCCGGCCGTGCACGCATCTTGATGAGAAGACCCGCCGGAAGGAAATACATGTTCGCCACGCTGTGTTCAAATCCGCAGGCAACGAACGCGCTGATCGGAAAAATGATCGAAAGAATCTTGTCCGTCGTCGTGTGCGCGCTGTAGCAAAGCCAAATCGCCATGCAGACCAGCGCGTTGCACAAAATTCCCAGCGCCACCGCTTGGACAAAGCCGAGGCTGCATTTCGTCTGCGCGATCGCGAGCGCGGTCTTTCCCACCGCGCCCGCGCCGAACGTGTACTGCTTCCCGAGGAAAACGATCGCGGCCGTGGCTGCCGCTCCGATGAAGTTGCCGATGTAGACGATCACCCAGCTCCGCAAAAGCTCCGCCGTGGATACTTTCTTGTTTGCCCACGCCATCGCGATCAGATTGTTTCCGGTGAAAAGCTCGGCGCCGCCCACAACGACGAGAATCAGGCCCAAGCAGAACGTCAGTCCGCCGAGTAACCGGTTCACCGCGTAAGGCAGCGGCGACGCCATCGCCACCGTCGCAAACACGGCTCCCAACGCAATGAACGCACCCGCCAGGACTCCCAGCGCCAGCATCGTTGGCCAATCAAGGCGCGCCTTGCTTACTCCGACACTCTCCGCCCGCTCCGCCATCTCCGGCGGCAGCCACGCGTCAATCCGGATGTTCGTATCCATGAACGATTCGCCCCTGCATCGCTGCTCTTCTTGGATGCTTTATTACGCTGTTCCCAAAGCCCGACAGAATAGGCGAACTCGCAACTGAATGAAACCCATCATCCGCCAACCTTGCAATTCGTGCGCCATGACTGGCCGAGCCCCATTTCGGTACGCCCGAAAGCACGTTCGACGACCGCTTCGCCAACCATGCGTCGCGTGTTTACGACAACAACTCCCTTGCATCGCTTTCCCCTCGTGCTAACGTAATTCGCGATGATGGAATGCTCGAAATTTGGCAGCCTTCGAAGGAAGGCCGAGGCAGGCCCGGCGCGATCTCGCGATTGCGCGAATGCCAGTTCTTCGCTCGCGCGTCTATGGAATTCTAATCGCCAACTCCCGTTATTAGAAACCCTCGTATCTCATTCAAAACAAAGGAAGGTGGCCGTCTCTAATCGCCAATTTTCCGGAGCACGCGGTTTCTCGCGAATCGAAAGGGTCCACGGCCTATGAGCAAGCGCCCAAAACTGACGATGCGACCAGCATCGTCATCCCGAGCGAGCAACGCGAGTCGAGGGACCTCTCTTCGTACCCGCACCCGGAGAAATCGTGCCTAAGCGGCCAAGGCCCATCGTCCTCACCGTCCTCGACGGCTGGGGCTACCGCGCCGAAACCAAAGGCAATGCCATCGCGCTCGCGCGCAAGCCCAACTACGACCGCCTTCTCAAGGATTTCCCGAACACGTTGATCCACACATCCGGTCC
>Ga0187782_10002597_pt1 | contig 13317 bp, 8 predicted proteins | sample 0715_SJ02_MP15_2_FD_132454 | JGI IMG/M metagenome (GOLD analysis project Ga0187782, IMG submission 132454) | Tropical peat soil microbial communities from peatlands in Department of Meta, Colombia - 0715_SJ02_MP15_20_MG | ecosystem: Environmental > Terrestrial > Soil > Wetlands > Peat | place...
AGAAGACCGGCTATCCCAAAGATATGCTGGACCTCGACCTCGAGCTGGAAGCGGATCTCGGCATTGATACCGTGAAGCAGGCGGAGATGTTTGCGGCCATCCGCGCAGCGTATGGTATTCCGCGTGACCAGGACCTCAAGTTGCGCGACTTCCCCACCCTGGCCCACGTGATTAAATTCGCGGTCGAGCGGCAGCCGGGAGCGACGGCAACCCCGGCTGGCACCGTCGCTGCTGCTGTTGCCGCTCCACGCGCGACGCCTGCGGACGCACCAGCCCCAGTCGCTGCAACGGTCGCTCCATCGCCGGTTAGCAGCGAGACCACTGCTCCTGCGCCAGTGCCCAGCGTCGTAGCGGCGCCCACGGAAGATTCCATCAAAGAGAAAGTGCTGGAGATCGTGGCCGAGAAGACCGGCTATCCGAAAGATATGCTGGATCTGGATCTCGACCTGGAAGCAGACCTCGGCATTGATACCGTCAAGCAGGCGGAGATGTTTGCGGCCATCCGCGCAGCGTATGGTATTCCGCGTGACCAGGACCTCAAGCTGCGCGACTTCCCCACCCTGGCCCACGTGATTAAATTCGCGGTCGATAGGCGGCCGGGAGCGACGGCAACTTCTGCCGCCGTCGTTGCCGCTACGCGACCCGAGGCCGCAGCGGTTGCGCCATCAGCTCCGGCGCCAGTCGGCCCGCGCCCGATCCTGGCGCCTCTCGATGCTGCGAATCGCATTCCGCGTCGCGTACCTGTCGCGACGCTACGTCCAGCGCTCAACCTATGCAAGACAACGGGAGTAACACTAGCGGCCGGGCGCCGCGTGGTCATCATGCCGGACAGCGGCGGAGTAACAGAGGCGCTGACCGGCCGGCTCCAGAACATGGGCGTCGAGCCCCTTATCATCGACGGCGCGCCCGACTCGGATGCGCTCGCCACGCGGCTGAAGAATTGGCTGGCCGCTGGTCCCGTGCACGGAGTGTATTGGCTGCCCGCGCTCACCAGGGAACCAATTCTCAGTGAGATGAATGCGGCTACCTGGCGCGAGGCTCTGTGTGTGCGGGCCAAATTGCTGTTTACCACCATGCGCGCGCTCTACGAGCAGGTTGCGCCGGCAGGTACATTCCTGGTTGCCGCGACGCGCCTGGGCGGACAGCACGGCTACGACGACGCCGGAGCAGTCGCTCCGCTGGGCGGGGCGGTAACAGGCTTTACCAAGGCCTACAAGCGGGAGCGTCTGGAGGCGCTGGTCAAGGCAGTGGATTTTGAGGCGCAACGCGAACCATCCGAGGTGGCTGAAATCCTGATCGCGGAAACGTTGCGCGACCCCGGCGCAGTAGAGATTGGCTACAAGGGCGACCAGCGCTGGACAGTGGGATTGCAGGAACAGCCGGCAACGGACGGCAAGCCGGGCATGACGCTGGACAAGAACACCGTATTCCTTGTGACCGGAGCGGCAGGCAGCATCGTTTCGGCCATCACTGCCGACTTGGCGGCGGCTTCCGGCGGTACGTTCTACCTGCTTGACCTCGTGCCGGAGCCCGATCCGAATAATCCCGATCTCAGGCGCTTTACCAACGACAAGGATGGGCTCAAGCGTGAACTCTTTACGCGCATCCAAGCGCGCGGCGAGCGCGCCACGCCCGTTCTGGTCGAAAAGGAACTGGCCGCCCTGGAGCGAGCGCAGGCCGCTCTGAGCGCCATCGAGGCAGTGCGAGCGGCGGGCGGCACGGCGCATTACTTCAGCCTGAATCTCACCGACTCCGAGGCTGTCGCCAAAGTCATCAGGCAGGTGCGGGAGCGCGGCGGGCGTATCGATGTATTGCTGCACGCCGCCGGCATGGAGCGCAGCCACTTCCTGCCCGATAAAGAGCCGCGCGAATTCGATCTGGTCTTCGACGTCAAGGCCGACGGCTTCTTCAATCTTCTGCGCGCCATCGGCGATATGCCCCTTGGGGCAACCGTCGCATTCAGCTCGGTTGCCGGCCGCTTCGGCAACGGAGGCCAGACGGATTACAGCGCCGTCAATGACCTGCTGTGCAAGATCAGTTCGAGCTTGCGCACTGCGCGACCGGCCACGCGCGCCATTGCCATCGACTGGTCGGCCTGGGGCGGTATCGGCATGGCCACCCGCGGTTCCATTGCCAAGATGATGGAGGTCGCGGGCATCGACATGCTGCCACCCGAAGCTGGCGTCCCCGTGATCCGCCGCGAACTGACTGCCGGCGGCACTCGCGGTGAACTGGTAATCGGGCAGCGCCTCGGCGTTCTGTTGAACGAATGGGACGCCACCGGCGGGCTCGATCTGCAAGCGGTGCAAGCCGCTGAAAAGCATTCGCAGGGACCGATGGTCGGCAAGGTAGCGGCGCTCGGCCTTCACAGCGGCATGACCATCGAGACGACACTGGACCCGAAGGTTCAGCCGTTCCTGTACGACCACCAGATTGATGGCAGTCCCGTGTTGCCTGGAGTCATGGGCATCGAGGCGTTTGCGGAAGCGGCCTTGTGGATGCTCCCCGGATGGCACGTGGAATTCCTCGAAGATGTGACCTTTGTGTCGCCATTTAAGTTTTACCGGCATGAGCCCCGCGCGGTTACGGTTGAAACGGCCTGGCATGCGGACGGAAATGCCGTGGTGGCGGATTGCCGCCTGATCGGTCGCCGCCTGCTCCATAACCAGACGGAACCGCAGGTAACCACGCACTTCACGGGACGGGTGCGGCTGGTAAGACAACTGCCGGATGCCGTGCCCGGGTCGGCGCTGGTAGCGTCTTCCGGATCAGCCATTGAAGCGGCCGACATCTACCGCATTTTCTTCCACGGACCTGCGTACCAGGTGCTCGAGCGGGCGTGGTGCGATGGGAACCGGGTCGTGGGGCTTATGGCGAAAGGCTTGCCTGCCAATCATCATCCAGCGGAGAAATTGACGGTCGTGTCGCCACGGTTGATTGAACTGTGCTTGCAGACTGCCGGTTTGTGGGAGCTCACGGTGCAGGGCCGGATGGGACTCCCGCAGCAGATCCGCCAAGTCTGCCTGTGGGGAACGCCGGATCGAGCCGAGGGCCGACTCTATGCGGTTGCGACTGCCGATCTCGCGCAAAAGAGCTTCGACGTGGAGGTTCTCGACGAGGCAGGCAAACGGTATGCACGCGTCAGCGGCTACCGCACCGAGGCGCTCCCCGACAAGGTGGAGGCCGAGTCGTTGAAGAAACTGCGAGCGGCCGCATGACGCGATAAAGAGCCCAATGGAGACGTACTGGCTGGAACAGACCGAAGCCGATCTGCCGGCGCACGATGATTGGCTGAGCGCGGATGAAGCCGTATTCCTAAGCCGCATGCGATTCGCGAAACGGCGCGCCGACTGGAGGCTGGGGCGTTGGACCGCTAAACGCGCCGCTGCAGCGTACCTGGATTTGTCTGGCGATCCGCACGCCCTTCGGGAAATCGAAGTACGTCCAGCGCCTTCCGGTGCGCCGGAGCTTGTTCTTGCCAACCGTCCGGCGCCGGTCACTATTTCTATCAGCCATCGCGCCGATATCGCGGTGTGTGCCATCGCGATGCGCGACGTGCGGCTCGGTTGTGATCTGGAATTGATCGAACCTCGGGATGCCAGTTTTGTTGCAGACTACTTCACAAGCGAAGAGGAGGCTCTGATCTCGTGCTCGCTCGCAGCGGACCAGCCTCGGCTTGTGACCATGCTCTGGAGCGCCAAGGAGAGCACGCTCAAGGCGCTGCGCGAAGGGCTGCGACTCGACACCCGGTGCTTAGCCGTGACATTCGACACACAGACGAGGCACGAGCATGCGGCTGGCACGCTTAGGCAATACTCCGAACTGAATCGCTGGCGGCCGCTCGAGGTTTGCTATGCGAGAAGTGAAGTCTTCCACGGCTGGTGGCAGAGCACAGATCAGCTTGTGCGCACCCTGGTAGGCGCTCCAGCACCACTAGCACCGCTTTTTCTACGAAGTTGCGTCGTGCCTGAGGGCACACCTGCCTAAGACGGCGTCATGCGTAATCGATGGGATGCTTTGCCAGCCAATGTGCGTCACGCACGGAGTTAACGCTTCGTACCGCACCATGAACTATCTCTCCGGTCAACTGCCGCGTGCTTAGCGCCGCCTTGGTTCCAAATCCAAGGGCCGCACCCAACAGGCCGAACAGGAGCTGGTTGCGAATCGACTGATGCTTCCTCACCGAATGAACAGCCAGGAGTGCGACGTAAGCGCCAATCGCCGCCCAAGGCAGCGATGCCCGCGCCGACCGAGTCAACAGAGCGCCCAGCGGCTTCGTGGTGCGTGCGTGCTCCTCCGCCGAGCGCGCACCCTCCACGGCAGAGTGAATCAAGTCATGGCCGTATTCCAGTTGGGATTTCAACCATGGTTCGTGTCTCATACAGCACCTGTTCCCGCTTCCAACGATATGGCTTCTCGCGCTTGGAGCCGCTCAGCCCTGATACCGGTTAGTCTAGAACGAGATTAAGAAATCGCCGTGTGATGCTCGTCACCTCACGATTGTTACTTCGGAGCTATCGACCACGACTCCTTACGCAGTTCGGCCTGCTTCCCCGCCGCACTCTCAGGCAGCAGCGCCGCGTTCTGACGGCACAGCCGGCTTGGCCTTTGGACGGCCGAGATATGCCTCAACGACTGCCGGATCGTTGCAGATCTCTTCTGGCTGTCCCTCTGATAGTTTCTCCCCGTAATTCAGTACCACGATGCGATCACAAATCGCCATGATCGCCTTGACATCGTGTTCCACGTACATGATGGTCGTGCCGCGGTCGCGCGTGCGCTTCAGCAGGTCGAGCATGCTCCGGGTCTCGCTGCGAGTCAGGCCCCCGCAGATTTCGTCGCAGAGCAGGAGTCCGGGATCGCTGGCCAGAGCCCGGGCCAGCTCGAGCCGTTTCTGATCGCCAAAGGGAATTTCGGCAGCCATGCTGTCGGCACAATGACCCAGGCCGGCGTCATGCAGCACCTGCATGGCCAGGTCACGGGCGGCCGAGGTGCGGGTGATCTGCCTGCGACCAAAATGGACCGCCACCTGTACGTTCTCCAGCACCGTCATCTCCCGCAGCGGGCACACCAGTTGATGGGTGCGAGCGATACCAGCTTTGACGAGGCGAAACGGGGGCAGTCCGGTCACGTCCTTGCCGCGAGACAAAATGCGCCCCGCGGATGGGCGCAGAGCGCCGGCGATCATGTTGAACAGGGTGGTTTTGCCGGCGCCGTTGGGGCCAATGAATCCGAATATGTGCTGTTCGGGCACTGCGAAGCTGACGTTCTTTACGGCGGCCAGTCCGCCGAAGTATTTGGTCAGCTTTTGTACCTCCAGAATGGGCGTCGCCATCGTGCGCCTCGTGAATGCGATCGAGTTCAAGGATGACGCGCAGCGTCAAGTTCGCTGGAAACCTGGGATCGGCACCAAATACGGGCACGAACTTCCCAATAGAGATTGTTGGGGCCCTGTTGCGCTTGTGAACTACGCAATGCACCCCGTAGCGGGCGCCCGGCTATGTCCTACCAATCAGGCGCTCGCAGGGAGCACAACTTCCTTCTCTTCCACCGCGGGCTTCGCCGCGGGCACGGGGCCGGGCTTCGGCGGCTCGCGTCTCGGCCGGCGCGACTGGATGCCGACGGCTTTCTGCAGCTCCGCAAAGCTCAAGCTAAGAAATTTTTCCAGGCGGTGGAGACGTGGCGCTGCCTGCACATCCCCGGTGAATCCAAAATAGGCTGTGCCGTTGTAGCTCATCATGGCGCAGTTGAGGCCCATCTCGCCCCCTATGGGGACGTAAGGGTACGAGCGCAGCATCTTGTGACCGAGCAGATAGAGTGGAGCTTGCGGTCCGCGCACATTGGTGCAGATGGTGTTGCACAAGCTGATCGGCAACTGGCTCACCATCGGACCGGCGAGCGCCTGCAAGGGCGGCGGAATCATGCCCAGCAACCCGCCCGCCAGGGCGACAAACTCGGCGGCATGGCCAATCTTGAGCGACTGCATTCTGCCGTGGACCGCAGCCAACAGTTTGCGCGGACTGCGCACGCCTAGCGGGACCGAAACGGAAACGAACGAGATGCGATTGCCGAGATCGTTTGGATTGTCGTTACCGCGCGTGTTTACGGGCGCCGCGATCCTGAGATGGCGTCCCTTCAGCTTTGCTCCCAACAATTCCGCATACCGCCGCAGGGCCGCGGTGAGTACGGTAATCATGACGTCGTTGACCGTGGTTCCGGTGGCTTCCTTGACAGCTTTGATCTGCTCCATCGGAATCTCACCCCACGCGATCTTCTGCGGGCCGCGGCATACCACGTTGAAGGGCAATCGTTCGGCTGGCGTGGGTAATTCTGGCAGCAGCCGCTCGACATCGGAAGGCGAATCCTGCTCAGTTTGGGCGAGCGCCCTCTTGAACAGCTCAACCACCTCCGACTGCATGACCATGACCCGCTTGATGTAGGAATTGATCAATCCATCCACCGGGAACGTTCCCGCATCGCGCTGAGGCGGACGGCGGAAGCGCGGAGTCTTTTTCGCGAGCGCATGCACAATTGGTTCCGCATCCATCAGAACGTTCATTATGCCCACGCCGGCGATGCCATCCGCCAGGCAGTGATGCACGCGAACCACGAGGGCCGAGTGATCGCCTTCCAACCCCTGCATCAGCGTGATATCCCACAGCGGATGGCGCCGATCCATGGTGACGCTCAGAATCCTCGCCGCCGCAGCTTTCAAATCGGCATCGCTTCCATGCTGGAGCCTGACCTCCCGGATGTGGTTGTGGATATCGAATTCGGGATCGTACTCCCAAGCTGGAAGACCGAGGTTCAGCGGAGGAATTACGACGCGCTGGTAGTAGCGCGGAATGAGCGGCAGCTTCGCACCCACGAATTCGATGCAATCGGCCAGGGAAATGGCGCCGTCGAACACTGCCACGGAGGCGATGTGAAGCGGCATTCCCGGCCGTTCCAGGTATAGAAAGAGAGCGTCTCCCTCGGAGAGGCGGTCATTTTCGTGGAGCTTCAGCATAGCCCTGCCTCAGGCCAGAAACGAAAATCGTGCCGCCAGCTTTGCCAGCTTGAGCACCTTGTATACATCGATGTTGACGCCGTGCAGCGCAGGCTTGACACCCAGGCCATCAGCGATGCCGGCGAACTTTTCCATCGCCGACAATCCGGCCGGATCGATCCTGCGCACCGCAGAGAAGTCCAGAACCAGCTGGCCATTGGCCGCATCCAGTCTCTCGCTGGCCTGTTGCAGGGCAGCTGCCACGCCCTCTCCATCAACCTTAAACATCACCGCTATCGCTGCCATCGAAGTGAGCCTTTCTCATGCGGTCTGTTGCCGGAAAGCGCGCTGGACTGCGGGCCTTCCCGTGTAAGCCTTCCACAAAAGCTCCTGCAATTCGCTCAGCAATGGCATGCGTGGATTGGAGCGCCAGGAGGGGTCGTCAAACGCAATCTTGGCCAGGTCCGGCACAGCCTGCTCGAAGGCTTCCCTGGAAATCCCCAGCTCCGCGATGGAACGAGGAAACGCCAGTCGATCAAGCAACTGTTCTATCGCCGCGGTCAGCTTCTTTACCTTTTCTTCAACCGTGCTTCCCCCAAGACCCAGCAAATCCGCAATCGAAGCATACTTCTGGTCCGCGGTATAAGCCCGCTGGTTGGGCGAAGGCATGAACTTGGTGGGTACAGACGCGTTATAAGCAATCACGTGCGGCAGCATAAGCGCGTTAGCTCGCCCATGCGCGACGCCAAAGCGCGCCCCGAAAGCATGAGCCAGCGCGTGATTTACACCCACAGACGCGTTGGCAAACGCCATCGCCGCAATGCAGGCCGCGTTGTGCATCATGGTCCGCGCCTCTTCATTACGCGGGTTCTCGAAGGCGATGGGGAGGTACTTGAACGCAAGCTGAATCGCCTGCATGGCGCTGGAATCGCTGTAGGGCGAAGCGTAAATGGAAACCGCAGCTTCCAGGGCATGGGTAAGGCAGTCAATGCCGGTGTCAGCAGTGAGGCCCTTCGGCATGGACATGACAAACTGTGGATCGACGATTGCCACATCGGGGGTGAGGGAATAGTCGGCAAGCGTGATCTTGCGCCCGTTCTGCTTGTCGAACAGGACGGCAAAGGGAGTGATTTCGCTGCCCGTGCCGCTGGTGGTGGAAATGGCTATCAGCCGCGCCCGGTTCACTTTTTCCGTTGGGAACCGAGCCACGCGCTTGCGGATATCGAGGAACGGTGCGGCCAGTTCCTGCAAGTCTGTGTGCGGCGATTCGTACATGAGCTTCATGATCTTGGCAGCATCGATCACTGATCCGCCGCCCAGCGCGATGATCTGGTCTGCCTTGTAGGAATTCAGCGCTTCCACACCCTGCAACACCACCTTGGCCTCAGGCTCGGCGTCCGGGATCACCACCACATGAACAACCGTTTCGGCCGGGATATGACGCCGGACGATGTCCAGGTGGCCCATCTGTTCCAAGGGAGGGTTGGTAACTATGATGGTTGAACGCGAGGGGAACTCGTGCAGATTCTCCACAGCATTCATGTTGAAGTAGATCTGGCTGGGGATTCGGAACCACATATGTGCCGGTGTCCTTCGCGCCACGCGCTTGATATTCAGGTAGTGGTAGACGTTGACGTTATCGGTGGTGCTGTTGCCCCCGCCGGTCCCGCATCCGAAAGAGAAAGTGGGGACCATATCGTTGTATACGCCGCCCAGCGCCCCGATCGAACCCGGCGAATTCACGATGATCCGTCCCGAATTGATCACCTCACCGAACTTCCGGATGATCTCGTTGTTCGAAGAAAAAATGACCGCCGTATGTCCCAGCCCGCCAGCGTGGTTCACGTCCACGCAAACCTTGAGGGCCTCATCCACGGACTTCGCCCGATACACCGAGAGCACCGGGCACAGTTTCTCGGTCGACAGGGGATGCTCGCGACCGACACCATGAATCGGCGCAATCAGGAGCTTGGTGTCGGGCTGAACCGAAATTCCAGCCACGCGGGCAATATCGGTTGCTTTCTGGCCGACGGCCAGGGGCCGCATGAATCCGGTTGCCGGGTCGACCACCGTGCGTGCCAGCAGCGCAGCCTCTTGCTCGTTGCAGACGTGCGTGCCCAAGTCAGCGAAGTTGTTCAGTACCACGTCATAAATCTGATCATCGATCACCAGCGTCTGCTCGGAGGCGCAAATCGTTCCGTTATCGAATGTCTTCGAGGTGATGATGTCTACCACGGCCATGTTCAGATCCGCAGTCTTCTCCAGATACACCGGAGTATTGCCCGGCCCCACGCCCAGGGCAGGTTTGCCTGAGCTGTAAGCGGCTTTCACGGCGCCCGGACCGCCGGTGGCATCGATCAGGCCCACGTCTTTGTGCTGCATGAGATAGGCGTTATCGTGCAGGTCGTGCGATTCCAGACAAGTGAAAACGCCTTCGGGAGCGCCGTGCTTCACCGCCGCCTCATACATGATTCGCACGGCCTCGGAGCAACAGCGCCAGGCGTTGGGGTGGGGACTGAAAATGACCGCGTTCCGTGTCTTGATGGCCATGATGCACTTGAAGAGAACGGTCGAAGTGGGGTTCGTAATCGGGGTGAGGGAGAGGATGACGCCGATCGGCTCCGCCATCTCGACCAGGCCGCGCTCCGGGAACTCGCGAATTGTCCCGACCGTGCGTTTGTCCCTCACGTAGTTGTAGACGAATTCCGTGGCCACCATGTTCTTGATGACCTTGTCTTCCAGAACTCCGAACTTGGTTTCCTCAATGGCCAGGCGGGCCAGATACTGAGCCTGTTGCAGACCGGCGAGAACCATGTGTTTCACAATGCGATCCACGTCCTCCTGCGTGCACTGGCTAAAGACGGCAGCGGCGGTTCTGGCCTGCTTTACGATTCCTTCCAGGTAAGCGATCCGTTCATCAGTGAGGCTTGAAGAGTTCTCTCGCATACTTTTTGTCCGCTAAGGAAGTAGGGCGCAGGAGGCCTGCGGGGGGAGCGTTTCGGATTCCTACTGTAAGCTCAGGATAGCCCCGCGGCGAACCCGGCCAAGCACAAAACAGCTTCCGCCATGCGCGACCGAAATACTGTGACGTGTCTCACGTTCCATGGTGACCGCCCGGCGGCCGGGAGATGACAGGCAGTTGCGCGAATATCGCCACCCGACTGGTCATGATGTGCATGGCGACCATGGCTACGGAAATCATCGAGCTCCTCACAGACACCCGACCTCCCGGTCTGGTAATCTCTTTTAGAATTTTGTACTGGAGAGGACTTATGTCTACGGTAGCAATTCCGAAACTCAGAGTGACCGGAGGGAGTTTTCTCCTGGAAGAACGCAAACCCAGCGATGTCTTCGCGCCTGAAGACTTCACAGAAGAACACCTGCAGATCGCCAAGACGGCGGAAGAGTTCGCAACCAACGAGATCGTGCCCGCCGCCGACAAGCTTGAGCACAAAGACTGGGCGCTCGCACGCAGTCTGCTCAAGACGGCCAGCGACCTGGGTCTCAGCTCGGTGGACATCCCCGAAGCCTACGGCGGCACCGACATGGACAAGGTCACGTCCTGCATCATCGCCGACAAGATCGCCAAGTACGCCGGCTTCGCCACCACCTGGGGCGCACACGTCGGCATCGGCACGCTACCCATCGTCTACTTCGGCACTGAGCAGCAGAAGAAGAAATACTTGCCGCGGTTAGCGGCGGGAGAGATCGTAGGCGCGTACGCCCTTTCGGAATCGTCTTCGGGTTCCGACGCGCTCAACTGCCGCGCCCGCGCCCAGCTCTCGTCTGACGGCAAGCACTACATCCTGAACGGCGAAAAGATGTGGATCACGAATGCAGGCTTCGCCGACCTGTTCACCGTCTTCGCCAAGGTGGATGGCGAAAAATTCACGGCGTTCCTCGTGGAGAAAAATTTCCCCGGGTTCGCCGTGGGCGCGGAAGAGCACAAAATGGGCATCCGCGGCTCTTCCACCTGCCCGCTGATCCTCACCGACTGCAAGGTGCCGGTGGAGAACCTGCTGGGCGAAGTCGGCAAAGGCCACGTCATCGCCTTCAACATTCTCAACGTGGGCCGCTTCAAGCTGGGCGCCAGTTGCGTGGGCGGCGCGCGCAACTCGCTGCAATCGGCTATCGAATATGCCAAGCAGCGCAAAGCTTTCGGTAAAGTCATCGCCGACTTCGGGCTGGTCCGCGAGAAGCTGGCCGACATGGCGGTCGGTGTGTTCACCGGCGAGTCCATGGTCTACCGCACCATCGGCATGATCGATGTGGCGCTCTCGGAGATCGATAAATCCAAGGCCAGCGCTGCGACCGAAATCCGCAAGGCCATCGAGGAGTACGCGGTTGAGTGCTCGATCCTGAAAGTGTGGGGCTCGGAGATGGTGGACATGGTCGTCGATGAGACAGTGCAGATCTTCGGCGGCTACGGCTTCGTCGAGGAGTATCCTGCCGAGCGCGCCTACCGCGACGCCCGCGTGAACCGCATCTTCGAAGGCACGAACGAGATCAACCGGCTGATCATCACCGGCTGGCTGCTAAAACGCGCCATGAGCGGACAGATCCCGCTTTTGCCGGCCATCAAGAAGCTGATGGACGAAGTGCTCTCCGGCCCATCGATGAGCGAAGGCCCGGAAGGCCCGCTGGCGGCCGAGCGCCTGATGGTCGCCAACGCCAAGAAGATCGCGCTCTTTGCCTCGGGCACGGCATCGCAGAAGTACATGCAGCAGCTCGTCGACCAGCAGGAGATCATGGGCGCGCTGGCCGACATCGTAATCCAAACGTACGCCGCAGAATCGGCGGTGTTGCGCACACAGAAGATGGTCGAGAACCAAGGCGAATCTGCCGCCAGCCTGGCAGTGGCCATGGCGCGCGTGTATCTGCAGCATGCGATGGAAGAGATCGAGACTTCCGCGCGCAAGGTGATTGCCGCCGTCGCGGATGGCGACATGTTGCGCACGCAACTGGCAATCCTGAAGCGTCTCACCAAGTACGAGCCCTTCAACACGATCGCCTTGCGCCAGCAGATCGCGCAGCGGGTGATCGAGACAGGAAAGTACGTAACGGCTTAAGAGCCAAGACCAGCGACGGATTGGCTGCCCACGAACGCGCGCTTCCTCACGCCGAGAGGCGAGAACACTCGGCAGGTGAACCTGTCGCGAGAGCACTGTACGTCTCTATTGCCCGATCATTCCCTTTTTCAGGTCCGTCGTTGGCGGCTTTGGCCCGAGCCACACCGAGAAGAGCACTGGGCCGAAAGCGGGAGCGGCAATGGTCAGCTTCTCCTGGCCGTTGATGGCGAGGGTCGTCCCCGTGCCCGGGACGTAAGTGAAGACCATTTGGTCGCCCTCCTTGACGGGTTCGAGCGCGCCGAGCAAACGGTCGATCTCGGCCTTCAGCGTCTTCCTGGCATCCGGGGCATTGTTGTTGAACGACTCGTCGAATGCATCCACAATCTGGTTCTTGCTCACGCCGCGCAGAAACTGCATGACCACGCGCTTGGTCGCTTCGGCCTTGATGATGGCGTCAGCATCCGACGACTTCTGCTCAAGATAGAGCCCCGCGACATACACCTTCACCATGAACTTCTTACGCAACCCCAGGCCATTGAGCACCAGCTTTGTACCCCCGACCTGTACCGTGTCCGGCAGGGTCACTCCTGCCAGACTGGAGGCATGTAAATCGGACACGAATGCCAGTACCAAAACAACAACCGCAAGCGATATACCGGTCTTCTGCATCGGAACCTCTCTGAGCGAGGAAGTGTCTTAAACACGCCGCTAGTCTCCTCCCCACCGTCAAGCGCCGCAGTGACGGCCATCACTGTACCGAAGGGTGATGTCGCTATGACTACGTGACCGCTGACTGATGAACCTCTTCTCCGGGGATAGGTCCATCGCTACTGGTGGCATATCTGCCCTTAAAGCTGAACCTGGTCACGAAAGTATGTGCGGAGGATCACAGCCAGAGTGGACCGGATGAGAACAGACTGTGGGAGCGCCAGATACTTTGCTCGAATTGTACATCTGTCTGCCATACCGAACTGGTCGTGATCTTCCAGCGCCGATTGCGCCCACAATCAGAGGATTCCTGCCATGGAACGAGCAATCTCATTCACTCTCAATGGCAAGCCGACGCGGGTGACGGTCGATGATGAGCGCATGCTGCTGTGGGTACTGCGCTCCGATCTCGGCCTCACCGGCGCCAAGTTCGGTTGCGGGGCCGCGCTGTGCGGCGCCTGCACCGTGATCGTAGACAAAGAAGCGGTCCGCTCCTGCATAGTCCCAATGAAGGACATCGCCGGCAAGCACTTGCTGACGATCGAGGGCCTC
>Ga0187782_10002598_pt1 | contig 13315 bp, 12 predicted proteins | sample 0715_SJ02_MP15_2_FD_132454 | JGI IMG/M metagenome (GOLD analysis project Ga0187782, IMG submission 132454) | Tropical peat soil microbial communities from peatlands in Department of Meta, Colombia - 0715_SJ02_MP15_20_MG | ecosystem: Environmental > Terrestrial > Soil > Wetlands > Peat | place...
CTGCCGAACAGGCGCGCCGCAAGAAAAAACACCAGAACCGTTGTCGCCGCATTCACCAGCAGCGCCCCGATATGAATTCCGGCGGGAGTTTCCCCAAATAACGCCATTACGGCGGCATAGGCTGCGTAAATACCCGGCAGCTTCATGTTGTAGGCAAGGACGTAAGGCGCAATGCCCTGCAACATCAGTTGACCGGCGTAGGCATACTCTCCCTCGTCGCGTTCAAGCGGCATGTCGCGCAGCCGGTAACGAATCGCGCCGAAAAAGATCACCGCCAGCAGAAGTAGTACAAGGTATGCAGGCAGCGGCAGGTCGAACGGCTGGGGAGCGTCTTTCACGGTTTCAGACTGCGTCGCCGTCGAATGGTTGATTACCGTCAATCAGAAAACCGCCCTCGAAGCCGAGCATAGTATCATTTGCGCAGCGCAGCAATTCAATACCACGCATGATCGCATCCCGCGCGCCCGAAGCAAGCCAGCCGACGAACTCAAATTCAGAACCGAGCCGAGCTGCCAATTTCGTCCCCATCATCGTGCTGGCCGCAGGCTTTCTTGTCCGCTTAATCCCGGCTGCGCGACTCTTCCTCAATCCCGATGAAGCTCTACACAATCTGCTCGCCAGCCAGCCAACTTTCGCTCGCGCCTGGGACGCGGCCCTGACCAACGCACATCCTCCACTCCTGATTCTCCTGCTGTATTACTGGCGATCTCTCGGGCAGTCCGAGCTGTGGCTGCGGCTGCCCTCGATTCTGGCGGGAACGGCCGCCAGTTGGCTCATTTATGAATGGCTCAAACTGGTGAGCAATCGCTCGACCGCATTCACAGGGTTGCTCCTGTTCTGCTTCGCTCCTTCCCTCATTCTTCTGTCGGCCGAGATCCGCCAATACGCGCTCCTCCTGTTCTTCATCGTCGCATGTCTCTATCTGGCGGAAGGCGCTCTCCGCGAAAAGTCCTCGGCGCGAATGGCGCTGTTTTCCTTGTCACTCTACGGAGCGCTGCTCACCCACTATTCGGCACTAATCTTCGCTCTTGCCATCGGCATTTGCCTTCTTGTGCGCCTTTATCCATACCGCGATCGTTCGCTGGTCGCGGCCTGGGGAGTTGGGCAAATCGGCGGTATCGCCATTGCAGCTTACTTCCTCACAACACACATTCCGCGCTTGCGACAGACGGGGATGGTACGCGCCGATCTCGAGTCATACTTGCGCAGATCCACGTTCCATCCCGGCGAGCGCAACCCAGCAGGATTTCTGGCTTCCCAGACTGTGCGCGTCTTCACCTATATCTTTAGCCACGGACTGATTGGCAGCCTCATGTTTCTGGCTTTTCTGGCAGGAATCGTCTGGCTGCTGTGGCCGAAGAGACTCAGCGGTGAAATCCCCTCGAGCGCGCCTTCGACTCGTCAGATCGCCCTGCTGCTCAGCCTTCCGTTCGTTCTGAGCTGGGTGGTGGCTCTTGCCGGACTCTATCCTCTAGGAGCTACCCGGCACGATGCCTTTCTTGCTCCGTTTGCCGTCGCCGGCGCTTCGCTGGGTATAACGGCGATTCCTGTTCGCGCCTGGCGGAAATGGATCGCTGTCTTGCTATGTCTGGCCGTTTGTAATTTCTTCCCCGCTCCACCTCCTCTCCTGCGTGAGCAAGACCAATCGCAGTCATTGATGCACGATGCGATCGACTACCTCCGCCAATCCGCGCCTCCAGGATCGGTTCTGCTCACCGATTATGAGAGTGGGCTGCTGCTCGGCTTTTACGCATGCGGCCACGGAGTCGTGCAGGTTTTCCCTCCCTTGCAATCGTTCGCGCGCGCTGACTGCGGCGGCTACACTGTACTCGCCACTTCGTTTCGTGATTGGAAGTTCACCGCCGATACTTTCCCTGGTGAGCTGGCCGCTGCCGCCAAAGCTCTTCCTGCCGGAACCGAAATGTGGTTCTTCTATGCCGGCTGGATTAACGATTCCGCTCCGGCCCTCAAGGCACAACTCGGGCAGTTCGGTTGCGCGGCGCCGAAGAATTTCGGGCGGGACATTCTTGTTTGCCGAGTGACAGTAAAGTGACAGTTCCGAGTCAATAAATAAGCCTCCCTCAGATCGAGGGAGGCTCGCCAAAGCTCTTTGTCAAAGTCCTAGGGCTGACCCGTTACTTAGGCTGATCCACCGTAATTCCGCCGCCGGCGGCGGCCGCTGCCTTTTCTGCCTTCGCTTTCTTGGTGGCCAGGGTCTTATCCACCCAACTGTCGGCGGTCTTCTGATCTTCCGCACGGGCAGCCAGGTCATCGCACTCCACGTCGGCCCGCTCGCGGAACATCAGATTCATGTACGCCATGGCGTCGTCGTAGTCTGGACGAAGATCGATCGCCTTCTTGAGGCTGTCGATGCCTTCCTGGATGGCTGGGCCATTCTTCACCTTCAGTTCGTCACAAACTTTTTTCTGATCCTTGTTCTTCGGATTCAGGCTCTCTTCGGGCTTCAGGCCCAGCTTGGCGCGCTCTTCCATCCGCGGCTGATAGCAGGCAGTCCAGTCGATCACCCCGATCGAGTAGTACGGCTCAGGATCGTTCGGATCGAGTTCCGAAGCCATGCGGTAATACTTTTTGGCATCGTCCCACTTCTTCATGTTCAGGTACAGATATGCGATGCCTTTCGCGCTGTTCACTTTCTGATCGCGCGAAGGATTTGCGTCGATGACCTTGGAATATTCCTCGATCGCCTGCTCGGCCGTGTGAATATTATCGGGCGAGTCCACGCCGGGAATATATTGCGAAACGAACGCTGTCGCCAGATACATGCGCGCATTAATCAGACTGGGATCGAGTTGAACGGCTTGCTGAAAATGATCAATGGCCTGCTCGTAATGGGAGTTCTTGTAGGATTCCACTCCCTTATTGAGCTGGTCGCGGGCTCGCAGCTTGTTACAGCCCACAGAGAAGAGAAGTGCCAGCGCTGCTGCCGCTAGCATGAGCAGTCGTAGGTTCTTATTCATTGCGGTATAAGTCTCCCTCGCCACAGCATCCTAGGCCCAGAGACAGCGATTTGACAAGTGCGGCTGATCCGCGCCGAGGAACCCGCGCTGGCCGCGAAAGTTTGACACGTAACACTGTCTGGATTCTCAGGCCGTTGGTCGTTCGTCCGCCAACACAGGCGCAACTCGCAATTCGCGAACGACCACAGCGACTGCCGACCAACGGCGATTTTCTAGCCGCCCGCTTCAATCTTGGCGGTGATCAATCCGACCTTGTCCACTCCGGCCGCGTGCGCGATATCGATCACGTTGGCGACGTTGACGAAGGGAATAGCGTCATCCCCCTTCACGAACATCACCTTTTCCTGGCGCAGCTTGTAAATGTCGGTCAGGCGCCCCTGCAGATTGTCCCAGGTCGCATCTTCGTTGTTGATCTTCACGCCCGGCTCCGATCCCGGCCCGCGATCGATCAACTGCACCACAATAGTGCGATCCGGAGTCGTGTTCTTCGGTGCGTTCGGCGGAGGCGGCTGCGGTACCAGCGCGTCCAGTCCTTTCGGCGTCACCGGCGAGATCACCATGAAGATGATCAGCAGCACCAGCAGCACATCGATTAGCGGGGTTACGTTGATATTTGCGCTCGGCCCGCCCTTGCTCGAGCCCATATCCATTCCCATAGCCGATCTCCTCTATTGCCCTTGCGCAGCCGGTGGCGGCGGGGCGCTTGGAGCTGTTTTCCTCTGATCCGTGAGCAAGCCCAGATCATCTACTCCGGCCGCTCGCACTGCGTCGACTACCTGCACCACTCCGCCGAAACGCGCCCGCATATCCGACTTCACATAAACGCGCTTGTCGGGTTTGTTGGCCAGACGATCCTTTACCTTCTGCGTCAAAACATTGATATCCGGAACCTGGTCGCTGCCGAAATACACCTTGCCGTCGCGTGTGATCGAGACCAGCAGGGCGTCTTCCTTGTCCGCATCTTCCATTGGCGTCGGGTTGTTCACCTTGGCCATGTCGACGCTGATACCCTTCTGCAACATGGGCGTGACCACCATGAAGATGATCAGCAGCACCAGCATCACGTCCACCATGGGCGTGACGTTAATATTGGAATTAACTTTTGAGCCTTCGTCCCGCGTTGCTAATGCCATATCTGGTTTCTCCGTTAGCGGCTCGTCGCTCACCGTAAGTGGGGAAAGCCCGGCGCCGGACTCGTTCCAGCGCCGGACCAGCAACTCACGAAAGGACCACGAGCGGGCCGTTTTACCGGCGCACGTCGCCGCGCTTCTTCAGGAAGTAGTCGATCAGTTCGCTCGAGGAATTGTCCATTTCCACGTCGAACGCTTCCACGCGGCCGGTCAGGTAGTTGAACATCATCACGGCAGGGATGGCGACGAGCAGCCCGATAGCCGTCGTAACCAGCGCTTCCGCAATACCGCCGGCGACCGCTGCCAGACCGGTCGCCTTCGAGTTGTTGATGCCGATGAAGGCGTTCAGAATGCCCATCACCGTTCCGAACAGCCCCACGAACGGGGCCGTCGAACCAATGGTGGCCAGGCCGCCCAATCCGCGCTTCAGTTCGGCGTGAACGATGGCTTCGGTCCGCTCCAGAGCGCGCTTCGAGGCTTCAATCGTTTCGCCGGGGATCGCGCCGGGTGAATCCTGGTGAGCTTTGAACTCCATCAGGCCGGCGGTCACCACCTTGGCCAGGTGGCTCTTCTTGTTCCGCTCGGCAACCTTGATGGCTTCGTCGATGCGGCCATCGCGCAGCGCGCCGGCGACTGCCGGAGCAAAGGAGCGCGACTGCTTGCGGGCTGCGCTATACGCCATCCAGCGATCGATCATCACGCCGATCGACCAGCCCGACATGATGAACAGAATGATAACCACGGTCCGGGCTACCCAGCCCATGGCTTTCCACAAGCCCAACGGATCGGTCGCCAAAGTGCCACCTTCCTGCACAGCCCAGGCGGCAACGGCGGGAATGTGATGAATCATAGGTGCTACGTGAGATGCGAACATGAGTTGCTTTTCCCTCCTCGAAACTCGTTTGACTGTAAAGCTTCACTACCTTTTCAAGACTTCGATGCACAATGCCAGCTTCGCCGCTGGCCAAAAAACGTAAACCGGCCGCGGTTTTTGTCAACCCGCTTGCCGCACGGTTTACTGTCTGTTGCGGTACGGGGCCGTGTCGAGCCTCTGAAAAGCCCTCCCGGCCACCAACGAGGTGGGAAGGGGAGGGCAATGCACACGCTTCCGCTCAATTACAGCTTCGCCGCGTCCGGATACCTCAGTTCCCGGCCAGCGTGAAGTTCACCATCACCTGCGTATCCACTTCGCAAGGGTCGCCATTCAGCAGGTACGGGCGATACTTCCATTGCTTCACCGCTTCAATGGCGGCCGGAGCCAGCATCGGATGGCCGCTGATCAGCTGCAGGTTCTCGATGTTGCCTTCCTTGCTGATCTGCGCCTGCAGAATCACCGTTCCCTGAATGCGAGCCTGGCGAGCCAGCGGCGGATAGACCGGGTTCACGCGCCGAACCAGCAAGCCTTGCACCACGCCGGAAGAAACGCGCACACGCTGCGGCGCAGCGATCTTGGGCGCAACCGTCGGCGTCGAACTCAACACGCTGCCGATCACTCCGCCCATCGAACCGCCCGGAACTCCGCCCGGAACTCCACCCAGGACGCCGCTGGAAGCCATGACCGGCGGTGGCGCCTCGTCTTCCTTAATCATCTGGACTTTTTGTGGAATCTTGGTGGGCGTGCGCAGTTGGCCATTCACAATGTCGGTCTGGATCACCTTCACGATCTTCACCGGCGCGGCTGCAGGCGGCGGAGGCGGCGGAGGTGGCGGGGGGGCCACCAGCAAGAACATCGTTGTGCCTTTCGGCAAGGCCTCCGTAAAGATCAGCGGAATCAGCACCATGACTCCGACGATCAGGGCCTCAATGACGAACGCGACCACCGACGTTTGTCCGCGCTTCGTCTTGAGCCTGCCGCCGGACTCGATAAGACTGTCTTCAAACATAAGCTTCTCCCCTATTTCAAACCCGTACTCAAGTTTTAGACACCGACCAGCTTTCTTTTGCTCCCGGTTTTCACCCGCCCCAGGGCCAATAAGACCCCTTGTGGCATATGCGAGCAAACCCTTCTAACCCCTTACATAAGAAGGCTTACTACAATATTGGACCGCTCAGCCATCCGCCAAGTTCCCGACCCCAAAACTCCTTAGCCTTGAACTACTTAGCCTTGGCCGACAACGCCGGCTTGGTTCCAGACTTTCCCGAAACTGCCATCGCCGCCGGACGCCTGCCCTTTTCGATCCGCCAGTCCTGATACGCAACCAGAATCGGAGCTGCGATCGCAATGGACGAATACGTCCCGATTAAGATGCCGATGACCAGCGCGAGGCTGAATCCACGAAGCACCTCGCCGCCGAACAAAAAGAGTGCGAGAACAGTAAGGAACGTTAGGCCCGCTGTCAAGATCGTTCTGCTAAGGGTCTGATTAATACTGCGATTGACGATATCCGACAGCTTCTCGCGCCGCATGAGTTTAATGTTTTCCCGGATGCGGTCAAATACCACGATCGTGTCGTTATTAGAGTAACCAATCAGCGTCAGGATCGCCGCGATGACCGTCAGGGAGATATCGGTCTTGGTCAGCGAAAAAGCCCCTACCGTGATCAGCGTATCGTGAAACACCGTTACTACAGCCGCTACCCCATAAATCCACTCAAACCGGAAGCCCAGATAAACCAGCATTCCCGCCAGCGAATACAGCGTGGCCAGCCCTGCCTGCCGGCGCAACTGGCCTCCAACCTGCGGTCCAACGATTTCGACGTTCCGCACACCGAAGTCTGAAACGAAAAACCCGTCGTTCAACGAGGCCACGGCTGCCGCGTCGGTCCCCGGCGCGCCCTTCAATTGATCAACCGATGTCAGCACTCCACCCAGGGTCTTGTCCCGATAGCCGACGATCGCCTGCGCCTGCGCCGTGTATTTCTGATCCGCGTCCGAACCCAGCCGCATCGGATCTTTGTCCATCAGGTAATTCTTAATTGTCAGAGAACTGGCATTATTCAAGTCCTGCTTGCCCGCCGGGACGTTGGTCTCCAGCGCCTGAATAATCTTGTTTTTGCCCTGATCGAGCGCTTGTTCGCTGGTCTCCCGCACATCCAGATCGATCAGAACTTCGTTGAGCGACGCCTGGTCGTAGGTCTGGATCTTCGGATCGTGCAAGCCCGCCCGGTCCATTGCGGCGCGAACGGCCTGAAGATCAGGCGTGTGTGAAAACTTCACATACACCAGTGTTCCTCCGCGGAAGTCGACGCCCCACGGTATCCCATGCCAGAACAGCATGGAAAGAACGCCCGCCACGCTGAAGATCAGCGAAAAGGCGAGAAAGTACCACTTCTTGCCAAGAAAATCGATGTTGACGTCGTGAAAGAACTCCAAGCTATGACTCCAGTTTCAAAGTTTCAAAGTTTCAAAGTTTCAGATGTTTCAAAGGGAAAAGATCAAAGGTGGACGCGACTTTGAAACTTTGCAACCTTGAAACCTTGAAACTTTCTAAATGCTTAATGCTTCGCCGCGCTGCTTGCGGCTGAGCACCCAGTCAAAAATCACTCGCGAAACAAAAACTGCCGTAAACAGGTTCGCCAGCAAGCCGAATGTGAGCGTGGTCGCGAAACCTTTTACCGGCCCGGTGCCGAACATGAAAAGAATGACGGCCGAGACAATTGTCGTTACGTGAGTATCAACAATCGTAATCCAGGCATGGCTGAATCCCTGATCCACCGCCGACGGCGGCGTCTTACCGTTGCGCAACTCCTCGCGAATACGCTCAAAAATCAGCACGTTCGAATCCACGCCCATGCCCACCGTCAGAATCACACCCGCGATTCCCGGCAGCGTCAGCACCGCTTCGAAATAGCCCATGAATCCGAGCAGAATGACCAGATTCAGAATCAGCGCGACATCCGCATTGATTCCCGCCCCGCGATAGTAGATGAGCATGAAAATCAGCACTGCGGCCATGCCAAACACCGCAGCCCGCACGCCCGCGCGAATCGAATCCGCACCCAGCGACGGGCCCACCGTCCGCTCTTCCAGATACTTGATGCTGGCCGGCAGCGCGCCCGAATTCAGAATCATCGACAGGTCTTTCGCCGCCTGCGAATCCATGTGCCCGTGAATTTCCACCTGGTCGTGGATCGGCTCGTCGATCGACGCCACTTCCCGCACCTTGCCGTCAAGCACCACACCCAGGCTGTCTTTCACGTGCGCCGAAGTGAAGCTGTAAAACCGCTGCCCGCCTTCGCTGGTCAGCTGAAATCTCACATCTGGCTGCAGGTTCTGGTCCTGGCTCGGATCGGCATGCCGCAAATCTTTTCCGCTGATCGCCGAAGACCGCGTCACCACGAAAAATTCCGGCCCTTCCGCCCGCGATCCCAGAGTATTGCCCGGAAGCAGCATCGCATCTGGCGGCAACACACCCACCGGCTGCTGCGCCTGCAGCGCCGCCTGCTCGCTGGTGTATGGCCCGCCCAAAACCTGCTTGATCTCAAGCATGGCCGTGTTCTGCATGATCTCTTTCACGCGCTCTGGATCGTCGACTCCCGGCAGTTGCACCAGAATCTGATATTGCCCAAGTCCGTGCTCCTGAATCGTCGGCTCGCTGACGCCCAGTGCGTCAATGCGATTGCGGATCGTCTCAATCGCCTGCGTAACCGCCTTGTTCTTCAGGTCCGCCAGTTGCTGCGCCTTCATCGACATGTTCCAGGAATTCTCCGCCCCACCGGTAATGTCGTACTCGGGCAGGCGGTCGTTCACGATGCCCAGCAAATCCTGACGCGCACCGGCCTGTATGCCTTTCAAAACGATGTGATCGGGATTGTTCGTCGGATCCGGCTGGCCGATATCGGTGTAGTCGATCTTGTGGTTCCGCAGCTGTTCTTTCATCACCTCGATCGCATTTTGCGCATCCACATTCACCGCATCATTCACCTGCACCTGCAGGATCAGGTGCGTGCCGCCGCGCAGGTCCAGCCCCAGATGAATGTGATCCGTCATCGACGACAGCAGCCCATCCGCCGAAAGACTCTTCGGAACCCGGAAAATCCCGAACAGGAAAAACAGCAGCGCGACTGCGATGACGCCAACTCTCCAAAGAAAAGGCTTATTCATATAAATTCAGTTCTCAGTACCCAATTGTCAGTACCCAAGTCCTTCGTTTCCTCAGATCAACTCGGACCCATCCCAATATTCCGAAGCTTGCTGGGTACTGGGTACTCGGTACTGGGTACTAATTCACTTCTTCGCTTCTTCCGGTTCCTGCGTACTCACCTGCGTAACCGAAGCTTTTGTGACTTCCACCCGCAGGTTGTCGGGTGGGACGCGCAGATGAATCGAATCTTCTTTCAGCGCCACGATCACTCCTCGCAATCCACCGCTGGTGGTGACCCTGTCGCCGGTCTTCAGTTGGTCAAGCATCGCCTGCCACTTCTTCTGCCGCCGCTGCTGCGGCATGATCAGAAAAAAATAGATCATGGCGATCATGGGCACGAACATGATCAGCAGCGACATACCACCCCCGCCACCTTGCCCTTGCATGATTGCCAAAGCCAGCATGTTCAATGTCTGAGCGGATGTGTCCGCGAAAATCAGCCGCGCCACCTGCGCCGCGGGAGCTTGTTATTTCACCACGGGGTTTGGATCGACTTCGGCCGGGTTCCTTCTCGGTTCAGGCTTGCATCCGGGGAGATCTTCCTGGGAGGTCCTTTCCCGTGACATCAGGGTTTCGGTCCAGACCAGACGCTAGAAAGAAAACGGGACTCTTCCCCAAGTGAAATAGAATGCCGCACCCGCCGCATAGTGTCAAGGTAGAAACTCAGGTTGTGGATCGTATTTAAGACCTGCGCCAGCACCTCATTAGAAGCATAAAGATGCCGTAAATATGCCCGCGAATAGCGTCGGCACACGCCGCAGGAGCAATTGGGATCGAGCGGCCCGGCATCCTGCGCGTAGCGCGCCTGCTTGATCGACACCTTGCCCTCGGAAGTGAACAGCAGCCCGTGCCGCGCCGCCCGCGTGGGCAGAACGCAATCCATCATGTCCACTCCCAGGTTCGCGTATTCCACAATCTCTTCCGGCGTGCCCACTCCCATCACATAGCGCGGCTTGTCGGCAGGAAGATGCCCGACCGTCCACTCGACCATCTCTCGCGTTAGCTCGCGCGGCTCGCCCACGCTGAGCCCACCAACGGCATATCCCGGAAACCCGATTTCGATCGTCCGCTCCGCCGATTCTTTTCTCAGCCCGCGATCCATCCCCCCCTGCACAATGCCGAACAGTGATTGCGTCTGATCGGAATATGTAGGCACAGCCGCCCCCGGCTGTGCGGGCGAGCGCCAGCTCGCCGGAGGCGCGCAGCTTTGCTGCGCCGGACGGCCGAGGGCGTCCGTCCCTACATGGCCATTGCCGCTCCACGGAACTTCACCCTTATGCTCCTCAAAATACTTCTTGCTCCTCGCCGCCCACCGCGCCGTCAATTCCATCGACTCGCGCACCCGCTCCTGCTCCGCCGGATATTCCGTGCACTCATCGAACGCCATGATGATGTCCGCGCCCAGCCCGATCTGCGCCGCCGTCGCGCTCTCGGGGCTGAAAAAATGGGTCGAGCCATCCAGATGCGACCGAAACGTCACGCCTTCTTCCGTCACCTTGCGCAGTTCGTTCAGGCTGAAGACCTGAAATCCCCCGGAGTCGGTAAGAATGGCGCGATTCCACGACATGAACCCGTGCAGCCCGCCCAGCTTTCGCACTGTCTCGACGCCGGGTCGTAAATATAGGTGGTAGGTGTTACCGAGAACAATCTGCGCGCCCAATTCTTCGAGCATTTCCTGGGAAATCCCCTTCACCGACGCGACCGTTCCCACCGGCATGAACACCGGCGTCTCGATCTCGCCGTGAGGCGTGAGTAACCGCCCCAGCCGCGCTCGTCCGCTGACTTTTTCAATCTGAAGTGAAACCGACATTGGTCAAGGATTGTACAGGCACGTGTAGCGACGGACGCATTCGTCCGTCCGGCGGAGCGAAGCTCCGCCTGGGTTCATTCAGCGGCCCACGTGATCCGGGCGCCACATCCTTGTCGCATCCTTTGCAACACAATCTGATTCTGACCCCCGGCAATCCCCTGTGTCCTCTGTGGTGAATGTTCTTGCAGTCGTGAATCTGCAGTCTGCAATCGTCACTCTGCAATCGTCACAATCTCCCCGCGCACCCTTTTCTCCTGAACAATCAGCTTACCCACGCACACCGGCAGCTTGAACCGTCGCGGCCCCGCGCTGCCGGGATTGAAGTACAGCACTCCATTCCGCGTCTCACTTTTCGGCACATGACTGTGGCCGGAAATCACAACTTTGAATCCCGCCGCTTCCGGCTTCAGATCGAGTCGCGCCAGATCGTGCAGCACGTAAATCGAAACGCCGCCGAGTTCGACGACCTCCGTCTCCGCCAGCTTCCGCGCCCATGCCGCCTTGTCGATATTGCCCCGAATGGCCGTGACCGGCGCAATCTCCGCCAGTTGGTCCAGAATTTTCGGATCGCCCACGTCGCCCGCATGAATGATGTGCTCGGTTCCGCGCAGCGCCCGGAGCGCCTCAGGCCGAAGCAGCCCGTGCGTATCGGAAACCACGCCAATGTTAATTACAGTATCCAGTTGTCAGTATCCAGAGAGGATTCTCAATCAGTCTAACGAACTAACGGCGGAAGGAACTGGCGGGACTCTGGCGGGTTCGGATCGTCTATGAACGCGTACACCTTGGTAGGGTCAAGGTGTTGTTCCTTCAGAATCTTCGCAAGGCGCTTGGCTTCGTCTTGTGTCAATTCCTGTCGCAGGGAGTGGGCTTGTGCCTTGGCCGCAAGCGAGCCGTTCCTAAACGCAAGAAACAGGAACCAGAATGCCTGCGCACGGTCAACAGGGACAATCGCTCCTTTCAGATACATGTCCGAAAGCGCGAGCGCTGCCTTCGCGTTTCGCGGAGCCGCTTCCGTATACCACTTCCACGCCTCTTTCGTATTCGCCGGGACGCCCAATCCGTGCTCATACAGATAGCCGACGCAAAACTGCGCGTCGGCGTGATTCCCACTAGCAGCTCCTTTGCACAGAGTCATTGCCTCGCCGTAGTCTCGGTTTACTCCCGCGCCGTTCATTAACAAAGTAACGAGTCGCATCGCAGCCTCTGGATCTTTGTCCGCCTGCTTGCGATACCATCGCGCAGCCTCAGAATAATTCTTGGGCAGGTCGTTGCCATCTTCGTACATATCGCCAATTTGTACGACGGCCTGGGGAGAGAGCCTGGGGCCGAGCTCCGAAGCGGACCTCCGCACCGCATCCACGGCTGCCGTGCTGCCCGCTTCTTTGGCAAGAAGAAACCACGCGTAGGCTGAAACTGGGTTCTCGGCAATGCCTTCGCCGTTGTAGTAGGAAGCGCCCAGATTGAACATGGCATCGGGACTTCCTTGCTTCGCCGCTTTCCGATACCAGTTGACGGCTTCCTCCTTGTTCTTTTCGACTCCCAGGCCCATGCTGTACATGATGCCCAAGCTATTTTCCGCGCCCGCGTTGCCCTGTTCAGCGGCCTTTCGGAACCATTCCGCCGCTTTCGCATCGTCGCGTGCTACGCCGCTTCCTGTCTGGTAAGCCTTGCCTAGCCGGAATTGTGCGTCGACATTGCCTGATTCGGCCTCTGCCCGTAGCGTGGGAACATTAGGAATTGTCTGGGCGTGTGCCGAGTCCTGAAACGGTCGGCTCGTCATCGCGACGACGCCTGCAGAAGCCGCCGTGGCGGCGATCGTCAGAAAAGTAAAGTGCCTCCGGAGCACGCGAGACTCCATGCCGAGAGAGCAAAAACTAGTTGCCGGCTGGACTTGAACTCCCTACGCCGCCGCCAACCTCCTCGCCTCAATTCCGTCCAACGCAAGCCACAGAGCGTACGCCGCGTTCTCCGCCGCATCGAGCGCCGCACCCGCCATTTCCGGCTTGGCCGCAATTCTTTTCTCCAGTTGCTTGCGCCATACCCGCGAGTGATAAACGTCGGCCGTCGCGTGCAGCGAAAAATATCCGCAGGTCTTGTCGTCAGCACCATACATCTCTCGCAGTCCGCGCTCTTTCTCCTTCGCTACGCGCGGCACCTGCGACTCGTATGCGTAAAACGCCGCCAGTGCTTCTTCGGCTGTTCCTTCGCTGGCTACGCGATGAAAGTGCCGCACCAGGTTCCTGATCGCAGGCACGGGACTATTCCACTCCAGGTTTCTGCTCGATCCCATGCCTTCGGCGAAATCCAGCCA
>Ga0187782_10002599_pt1 | contig 13311 bp, 16 predicted proteins | sample 0715_SJ02_MP15_2_FD_132454 | JGI IMG/M metagenome (GOLD analysis project Ga0187782, IMG submission 132454) | Tropical peat soil microbial communities from peatlands in Department of Meta, Colombia - 0715_SJ02_MP15_20_MG | ecosystem: Environmental > Terrestrial > Soil > Wetlands > Peat | place...
CGGCAACCGCGCGCGTCAACAATGTGGCCGCCGTGTTTGTGACCGCCACGCTGCCGCCTTTTGCGCGTCCGGGCGCGGCACTCGATGTCACGGTTTCTTCCATCGGTGACGCCAAGAGCCTCGAAGGGGGGATGCTCCTTCTGACTCCCCTCTACGGTGCCGACGGTTTGGTTTATGCGGCGGCGCAGGGTCCGGTTGCCGTTGGCGGCTTTGCGGCCGGAGGCGCGGGCGCAACCAAGCAGATGAACCACCCGACGATTGGCCGGATTCCTTCCGGCGCACGAGTTGAGCGCAGCCTGGCTTTTGACTTCAACCATCTGGCCCCGGTTTCGTTTCTGCTGCGGGAAGCGGACTTTACGACGGCCGGCGCGATTTCCGATGCCATCAATCGCGATTTTGGTCACGATGTGGCGACGGCGCGCGATGGCGGGCGGGTCGAGGTCAATCCCGACGCGACCGGCATCAAGAACATGACCGCGCTGGTCGCCAAAATCGAGAACCTGGCCATCGCCGTGCACCACCGCGCGCGAGTCGTCGTCAACGAACGCACCGGTACCGTCGTCATCGGCAAGGACGTTCGTCTGGGCGCGGTGTCGGTGTTACATGGGGGCTTCTCCGTCCAGATCTCAACTGCGCTGGCCGTCTCGCAGCCCAATCCGCTGTCGCAGGGCAAAACCGAGGTCACGCCCCAGACCGAAGTGCAAGCGAAAGACAGTCCGGCAAAGCGCCTGGAGATCGGCGAAGGCGCCAGCATCGACCAACTGGTCAGTGGACTGCTCGCGATGGGGGCCAGCGCCCGCGACGTGATTTCGATTTTGCAGGCCATTAAGGCAGCGGGCGCGCTCGATGCCGATTTGGAGGTTATCTGATGAATATCGACCTGTCCTCGGCGCTCGGCGGGATCACGGCCACAACTCCTCCAGCAAGCCAACCCGGCAAGGCGGAAAAAGCCGCCCGTGATTTCGAATCGGTGCTCCTGACCTCGGTTTTCGATTCTCTGGAGAGGACATTTGCCTGGGATGCGGAGGATCGAACGCCCGGAGCCGGCGACTACCGGATGATGGAAACGCGGGCGCTGGCCGATGCGGTCTCCTCGGGAGGTGGCATTGGAATCGGGCAGTTCATCCTGCGCCATTTGCCTCTAACGAAGGTGCCGGGTAAGGGCTGAACCGGGGTTTGGGAAGGAGGGCTAAAGTTTTCTCGGATCCTGCCGACCTAAGAATTAGGCCTTGTCGTGCCTGGCAAACCAGGCACAATTAAGGTTTTCTTAGAAACTGCCGATAGAACCGGCAGGTGGGATCGGAGTGGTCTATGAGAGTTGACTTTACGAACTTCGGGTTGGAGCCGCCGGAGAACAGCAAACCTGGCCGCGCCGGCCAAACCGGAACGGCACCAAGCGCCACGAGCGCCAACGATGGGGACGCCACGAGCACAGACTCGAGTGCCGGCGTTGACCGCGCGCGCTTCTCGTTCGATCCGGTAAAGGTGCAGTCCCTGGCAGCCCAGGTCCTGGCCTCGCCCGAAGTACGGCAAGAGAAGGTGGCGGCTTTGCAACAGACGATTGCGAACGGAGACTATAGCGTCGATTCGAGCCAGGTTGCCGATGCCATGGCAGCCGAGCTCACCAATGGAAGGGTCCGCTGACGTGTGAACCATGGATTCGCTGATCACAAACGGCGTCGATCCCGCACTGTTGCGCGTGTTCGAGAAGCGCGGGCATGAGCACGAATCCGAGATGCGGAGAAGACGGACGCCTGCGCCGCCGCCGCCGGAGAAAGAAAACGATGACGAGCCAGACAGCGAGTCTCCACAACATGAGTTTGACGACCTGGCCTGAGGTAAAGCGCAGCGGGACCATGCAGAGAACACAAAGCCAAGGTTAGTCGTGTCGGAAACGGCGTCATGAGCGGCAGTGCCATGGAAGAGCTCGACCAATTGCTTCCCGAACTCGCAATACTCCTTGACCAGCGCCTGGCGGTTGTCGGCCGGCTGGCTGAGAGTCTGGAAGCGAGCCGCCTGGCGCTGGGACGCAATGATGCGGAAGCGATCGCCCGCGGCGCTGCCCATCAAGCCGAGCTGTGCCGGCAATGGCGCCAACTGGAAGAACAGCTGCGGATCCAGGCAGAGCGGCACCGGAATGCCAGCATCGCCGCCCCTTCCGCAGACTCCCTGGAGGCGGCGCGCTCGGCCGAACTCGCAGCCGAATGGGCTTCGCTTTCCGCGCGCATCCGCTATCTTGCGCGCGTGCACTGCTCCCTGCTGCGCCACATGCAGCGCAGTTTGGCGGTATGGAACCGCGTGGTTGCCGCTTGCGCTCCCACTTACACACCCGCTCCCGAACTGTTTCAGGCCGGAGCCCGGCCGCGGGCTGGAGAATGACATGGCAGGCCTTTATGGCACGTTATCCATCGCTTTGAGCGCATTATCGACGAGCCAGCAAGCGCTCGAAACCACCACCAACAACGTCGCCAACGCGAACACTCCTGGATACTCGCGCGAGGTTCCCGTGCTCGAGCCCGGCGATCCGATCGTTTACGGATCGCTTACCCTTGGCTCCGGTGTCCTGCTCGACAAGATTCAAAGCGTGCGCGATCCGATCCTCGAAATCCAGCTCAATCAGGAAACACAACAGCAAAGCTATCTGAATACCCAGCTGGCGCAGCTGCAGCAGATTCAAACCGGGTTCAGCAGCTCGACTTCGGGTATCGGAGCCGACATCACGAATTTCTTCAACAGCATCAGCCAGCTTTCGCCGGATCCCACGAATCTGGCGCTGCGGCAAGCGGTTTTGACCGCGGCCGGAAATCTGGCAACGGATTTCAACACTTCCGCTAACAACCTCAACACGCAACGCAGCGATCTCAGTCAGAGCGTGGTTGAGGACGTGAGCCAGATCAACACTCTGACCACGCAGATCGCGAACGTAGACCAGCAGATCAGCAACCTCGAAAACGCCAACCAAAGCGCTGGCACGCTCGTTGACCAGCAGACCAATCTCATTCGCCAGCTCTCGGCGCTGGTGGACGTGCAGGTGATCTCGACCGGCAATGGCGGCATCGCGGTGACAACGTCCAACGGAACGGCACTGGTCACCGGATCACAAAGCTTCGCGCTCTCAACGCAAGTTGCTTCCGACGGAACCGAGCATGTCTACTCAGGCACTCAGGACATCACGGGCACGATAACCGGCGGAAGCCTGGGGGGCACGCTTCAGATTCGCGATCAGCAAATTCCCAGCATTCTCCAGCAGCTCGACCAGTTGGCTGCGGGTCTGTCGAACGCTGTGAACGCGGCCAATGCGCAAGGCTACGATCTGAACGGCAATGCCGGCGGCAACATTTTCAGCGTTCCGCCCGCCGGCGGAACCGGAGCGGCCGCGGCGATGCAGGTCGCCATGACCGATCCCTCCCTGATCGCCGCCAGTTCCGATGGCACAGCGGGAAGCAATGGCAATCTCGCCAACTTGTCCGCCGTCGCCAATCAAGCGGTGGCCAACGGTGCGAATCCGATCGACGATTATTCCAACCTGGTCTTTCAGATTGGCAGCACGACCTCCAATACGTCGGCTGACGTGGACGCTTCGAATCAGATTCTGCAGCAGCTCCAGGACCAGCGGGGAAGCGTCTCCGGAGTGTCACTCGACGAAGAAGCCGCCAACATGGTCCAGTATCAGTCCGCCTATCAGGCTGCAGCGCGCGTTGTGACCACGGTCAATTCGCTGCTGGCCGACGCCGTCAATCTCGGCATTGAGACAGCGGTGCAGTAAGCGAAGGAGGCAACAAGTTCATGCGCGTCAATCCGTATCCCATGCCGGATCTGCTGGCTTCACTGAACCAGACAGAACTCGAGGTGCAGCAGTATGCGCTTGAAATTTCCACCGGGCGCAGCGTGAACGAGCCATCCGACAATCCTCTGGCGGCGGCGCTTTTGGTGGAAAACAACGATCAGGCAACGTTCAATGCAGGCTATCTGCAGAACCTGACCACGATCAACGGCCAGCTTTCAACCGCCGACTCCACGCTGAGTTCCGTTCAGACGGCTCTGACGCGCGCCATTTCGCTTGGTGTCGAAGGCGCAAACGGCACACTTTCGGCGAGCGACCGGGCTGCGATTGCGGAAGAGCTCCAGGGAATCCAGAGCCAAATCATCTCGCTGGCCAACACTTCCTATGAAGGCAACTATCTGTTTGGCGGCACGGTGACCAGTACGCCCCCCTACACCGCCAACAGCTCCGACCCTTCGGGTGTCACCTACAACGGTAACAACGATGTGAACACGGTTTCCGTCGGCGCCGGATATCAGATCGAGATCAATCAGCCGGGCTCGCAACTTTTTTCCGCCGCCGGCAACAACCTTTTTGCAGCACTGAACAACCTGATTCTGGCGGTGCAATCGAATGGAGATATCTCTGACGCAACCACCGCGTTGGACTCCGCCTCCAGTTATCTGGCCGCGCAACGCGTGTTCTATGGTAATGCCATGAATCAGGTGCAGTCGCAAACCACATACCTGAACGCCGCCACACAGCAAATCGCACAGCAGCAGAACTCGCTCGCCGGTGTCGACCTGGCTACCGCCGCGACCAATCTCAGTAACGCACAGACTGACGAGCAGGCCGCGATGGCGGCCATCAGCAAGGTCACGCAGAATAACTTATTCGACTATCTGCAGTAGATGGAAAGCGCGTCACGGCAGGAACGGGCCCCGACTTAGGCCCGGATCTCACCCCACCTCGGTTCTCTGTGGCGTGGGTTCAAAGAGTTTTCTTACTGGCAGTGGCCCAGGCAGAAACTGCGGCAACATGGTTCTGCGCGTTCCGCAGACGGGACTTCTCAGCGAGCAAACGCGCGTGTAGCTCAGGGAGAGAGCGCTTCAGCTTCTCCAGGTTGCTGCGGTATTCGCGGGCTTCCTCGGCGAGGGCTGCATCTTCGGCAGTCTGCCTACGATGTGACGACACCGTCATCGGTGACGAATTCCCAGACAGGCAGCGCAGGCATTCGCCGGCGCGCACGAGTTCAGCGAGCAGGGCGGAAAAATCGCCGGGCGTGATTGCACAACAACGTGCTTGATCGGGTCGGAAGCGCAAAAGCGTCGCACGGATTTGTTGATTCACCTCCCGCAGGATGATCAGGGCGTCGGAGGGCATCATCCCTTCCACTCCACACGCGCGGGCGCAGGTTCGGAATCAACCGTGTTGGCCGCGGCATAGTCGGCTGCACTCGTGGAATTACGCTTCTCGGCGTGTTCAACTTCAACCCAGGCTTCACGCACCGTCAAAAGGTCGGTGATCTGCTGCTGGAGGATCGATTTGGACTGCGCAAACTGGGCGCGCACCAGCCTTGCACGCAGGGCGTCGTAGAAGCTCTTCAGCGTTTCGGCAAAAGTGGCAGAGGCAGCGAAGTTTAAAGTCGACTGGAGATAGCCGATGATTAGAATTGCATGGTTGATCTTCTTCGTGCGCAGTTCGATGTCGTTGTGTTCAAGCGCGGTCACCGCCTGCCGCAGATCCTGAATCATTTGCTCATATAGGCGCGTGACGAGAGCGACCGGACTCGCCCCCGCGACCGTTCCCTCGCGATATAACAGCCCCGCATTCATCTCATTAGCTTCCTGAGCTGCTTGAACCCGAGGTGCTTGAACCGGTGGCTGGCGATGTATTCGACGAAGTGGGGGATGTCGTTCCCAGCTGGCTGAGCACTTCCTGCAGCAGAAACGGGTACTCTTCGAGCGATGCGTTGACCGAACTGAATTCCTGGATCAGACTTTGCTTCTGTGTGGCCAGCTGGTCCTGGAAATCGCTGATCTGGTTGCTGAGATCGGTCTGTTCCGCCTGATTCTGCGTGAGATCGAGGTAAAGCGGCCCCTGAGTAGGATCGGTAAGGTTGTTGAGGTCGTTGTTGAAATTGGTTGCGAAACCTGAGGTCGCATCCTGAAAGAAACTTTGGACAGCGGATGGATTGTTGGCGATAGCGTTAGAGAGCGTCTCTGCGTCAATCGACAACGTACCGTCATCTTGCATGTTGATGCCGAGCGAGCCCAGGTTGACGAAGCCGCCGCTGTTGCCGGTCACGCTATAGGCGACATCGGACAACAGGCTCGTCTGCAAATCGGACAACGAGGGGTCGGAACCGAGCGGCCCCTGGGAATTCGTGCTTGGGTTGATGGCAAACTGGTTGTTCAGGTCGCCAATGACCGTGTTATAGGCGGAAACAAAGTTGCTAATCGCATTCGTTACCTGGGATGTATCAGGACTGACCGCAACTTGCACCTGCCCGGAGTAGGTGCTGACCAGATTGAGCGTCACGCCCGGAATGGCATCCGTGACCGTGTTCGTGGTGCTGCTGAATGGAATTCCGTCTACGGTGAAGGTGGCATTGGTGCCGCCAACAGGCGTTTCAAAACTAAGGTTCGTGTTGTTGGAGGTAATCGCCAGAGCGCCAGTAGTCCCGGTGGCCTGACTGCTGATTGAGAGGCGGGAGCCGCTGGCGTCGGTTAACACGCTGGCTGCTACTCCCCAATTGTTGGCCTGCGACTGCTGATTGATGTAGGTGGCGAGAGTGCTGATCGTATCGTTGGAGCCAGCTGTGATGGGGAGGTCATAGGTCGTTCCGCTCGACCCTCCAACCTGCAACTGGATGTCTCCGCTGGTAGCGCCCGAGGTCAAAAATGAAGTGTTGGCGTCGGCCAGCGGCGCGGTATAAACCGTTCCCGAACTGGCCAGGCTGCTCACCACCACGGTGTGGTTGCCGGCGGTTGCCGAGCTGCTGGCCGTAGCTGTAACAACGGCGGGCAACGAAGAACTGGCCGTAACCGCGGAAAACGCGCCCAGCGGATCGGTTAGCGCCTGCACGGCGGTCGCCAGGTTGCTTAGATCGGAATTGATGCTGGTCAGGTCGCTGGCCTGCGTCTGCAAAGTAGCCTGTTGCTGTTGCCATAAATCCAGTTGGCCGCTGGAAGCCGACTGCATCTCGCTCACAACCTCATTGACGTCGATTCCATTGCCATTCAGCAAACTCGCTGCATTAAAGCTAATGCCCATCGGACTCTCCCTTTTGGCTGGTTTGGTCGCTGGCAGCCGGAGCTTTTTGGAACTCCGCGGCAATGGCGCGCTCTAAGTTCAGCACTTGCGCGGCGGGGACTTGCAAAATCAAGTTTCCGGAGCCATCCACATATCTCACGATGAGTTGATTCTCAAGATCACTATCCCGCTGCAATTGGACCTCATCCTCCGCTATGGGAGACGAGGAAGAATCGCTCTTAGAGGGCGCTACTTCCTGTTCTGGAGCCTTTCCCCGATTGGGCGGGAAAGTCTGTAGGGGATCGTCCGCCGGGGATTGAACTCTGGGCCGGGAAGGCGAATCGGGCAACTGCGCATCCGCTCTCGATGCGCCACCGATAGAAACGTAACTCTGCACGGGGCTGACGCTCATGGTGAGCTACCTCGGAACAGGGCAACGGAGGCGGATGTTATCCGCCTCCCGTTGCGCATGGTTAAGACAACTATTGCAACAGCTTCAAAACAAGTTGCTGCTGCTGGTTCGCCTGAGACAGAGCGGAAATGCCGGTCTGTTCCAGAATCGAGTACTTGGTCAGGTTCGCTACCGCGGTCGGAATGTCAGCCGCCGTGATGTTGTCTTCGGCGGATGTCAGGTTCTGCACCTGCGTGCTGATGACCGTGCTAGCGCTCTGCAGTCGGTTGATGCTGGCGCCGATGTCGCCGCGGGTGGCGGCAACGGAGGCGATCGCCGTGTTGATGGCAGCTAACGCCGCCTGCGCGTCCTGCGCGGTAGAAAGATCTGACTGCGATCCACCGACGAAGTCGGCGCCGTTCAGGAACGCTCCCGCCGGTGTGCCCGAGGAAGTATATGCCGTGGCCAGCGGGGTTCCGGCCGCGATCGAGGCAAGTCCCGTGGGGGTTGCCGTGAAGGTGACCATGTTGCCGGTGACCGATGCGGTGGCGTTGGCATCGGCGCTCGAGGTGGGTGTTCCGCCATACACCGTGCCTGCTCCCTCGCCGCCGTTGACGGCAGCCGCGAGATTCGCCAGCGTATTGGACAGCGCTGTGGCCGCATTGGTGCTGTTATCGATGAGGACGTCATGGGCAGTTCCGGCGTCGGCTGTGGGCAGAACGTCGCCGGCCGCGCCCGCACCGTTGGCGGCTACAAAGGTGTAGGTCGTGCCCCCGATGTTTACGGTGTCGCCCGCTGCAGGAGCGCCGTTGAAGGCCAGTTGCGCGGTGGCCGCGCCGCCGAGCAACTGTGCCGAGGACAGCGTTCCCGTGGTCACGCTGATGAAGTCGCTCGCCTGCGACGTGTTTCCTGTGCCGTCGCTGACGTAGATCGAGGTTGGGTTGGAGCTGAAAACGTCCGCCCCGTTGTAGTTCGTGTTGGAGCCGATGCGGTCAATTTCGGCCTGGATCGAAGAGTACTCTGCCTGTAGCGCGCCGCGTTGCGAATCGGACACGGTGCCGGTCGCCGACTCGGTCGCCAGCGTCACCGCGCGGTTGAGCAGGGTTGTGACCTGAGCGAGCGCGCCGTCTGCCACCTGCAGAGCGCCAACGCCATCGTTGGCGTTGCTGGCTGACTGCGAAAGTGCGCTGATGTTGGCTTCCAGGCCGTTGGCGATCGCCAAGCCGGCAGCGTCGTCGGCGCCGCTGTTGATGCGCGACCCGGACGACAGTTGGAACAGGGTTGACTGCAGGTTGTTGCTGGTAATATCCAGCTGGTTTTCCGCAGCAATCGAAGCGATGTTATTGAGAATCGTTAGTGCCATTTCTGTTTTGCTCCTTCGTGGTTCCGATTTGGGATCCGTCCCCGAAATCTTCCCGGAGCTCGTTCCGTTTGTCCTGCGGAACCGTTCGTGTTCCACTCTGGACATCGGCATGCTACCGGCCAGCTTTATTTCCACAGGTACCCTTCGACGCAGGTCTTAGGTAACTCAGCTCGCTTTCTGCTCTTTCTCCCTGCCTTTCCGCTTTTTGTCGATCTTTGAAGATGAAGCCTTATCAGCGATTTCGCTCTTGCTGTGGAGCCAGTCATGATTCAGCTCACTCGCTTGAACAATCATCCGCTGTCCGTGAACTCCGACCTCATCAAGTTCGTTGAGCAGTCGCCGGATACCGTTATCACTCTGGTAAATGGCGAGAAGATTGTGGTGCGAGAAAGCGCACAGGAAGTTCTGGAGCGAGTCGTCGAGTTCCGCCGTTTGGTGCTTCAGGGAATCATGCTCTGGTGGGACAATCGCGCGGCCATAGCACCTATGCCCGAGGGCGCGCGCCGCACAACCGAGGAGAAATAGGAGTCGGCATGGATAAGGCGACTCTTGGCGGTCTGGTGCTTGCCCTCGGTGGCATCCTGCTCGGGCTGCTCATTGAAGGCGGCAATCTTGGCCAGATACTGCAGCCGACCGCAGCCATGATCGTCTTTGGGGGCACACTTGGCGCCATCCTCATTCAATACCCGCTCCCAGTTGTCCTCGGCGGTTTCAAACGCCTGGCGCATGTCTTTGTTGAGCCGGCGCAGAGTGCAAGCTCAACCGTCGAATTGTTGGTGAGGTATGCGATTCAGGCCCGGCGCGAAGGCATCATCTCGCTCGACAAGGAAACCGAGACCATTGAGGATCCTTTTCTCCGCCGAGCCCTTATGCTGGCCGTTGACGGCACCGAGTCCCAGGAACTCCGCAACATCATGGAGCTCGAACTACAATAAAGAAGAGCAGGAAGAGAAAATTCCCCAGCTGTTCGAATCAGCGGGAGGATTCTCGCCTACCATCGGCATCATCGGCGCCGTGCTAGGCCTGATCCAGGTAATGCAGCATCTCGACAAAATTGAAGAAGTAGGACGCGGCATCGCCGTGGCTTTTGTAGCTACCATCTACGGCGTTGGCGCGGCCAATCTCTTCTTCTTGCCGGCGGCCGGAAAGTTGAAAATCCGTATCCGCGAAGAACAAATCATTCGCGAAATGACTTTGGAGGGCGTGCTCTCGATTCTTGAAGGAATGAATCCCCGTATGCTGGAGGCCAAGTTGATGGGCTTTTTGACGCACGCGCACGAGCGCGCTCCACAGTCAGTATCCGAGGTTCACAACCCGTGAGCCGCCGAAAAAAACGCGGCGGGCACGCCAATCATGAACGCTGGCTCGTCTCCTATGCCGATTTCATCACCCTTCTGTTTGCCTTTTTCGTCGTGCTCTATGCCTCTTCGCAGGTAGACAAAAGAAAAGTGGGAAAGCTCGCGATGGCCATCCAGGTTGCATTCCAGGAAATGGGCGTATTCCAAACCTCGTCCACCCAGGTGCCGATTGATCTCAACGACCCCATGCCATTCAGCACCGTCCAGGCCGTCGAAAATATGGAGCGCAACGCCAGTGTCGCCCGCGTTGCCTCCCATCCCGACGGCGGCCTTGGCGGCGGCCGAGAAAACGGAGACCTCGCCCAACTGCAAAACGTACTCGAGACCAGCCTCGCCGCAGAAATCAAGCGCAAAGAAATCGCCCTGCGCCGCGAGCCCGATGGTTTGGTTATCAGTTTGCGCGAAGTTGGATTCTTCGAGAGCGGCTCGGCCCAGATGAAATCCTCCTCGCAGGCGGCCTTTGACCGCATTGCCAGCTTGCTACGTCAACGCAACTGCCGCGTACGGATCGAGGGTCACACCGACAACGTGCCCATTCACAATGCGCAGTTTTCTTCGAACTGGGAGCTCTCGACCTCGCGCGCCACTGAAATTGTGCGCCTGCTGATCGTCCGCGACGGCTACAGCCCCAATCAACTCAGCGCCGCCGGATACGCTGAGTATCACCCCGTCGCCTCGAACGCGACCGCCGAAGGCCGCGGCACGAACCGCCGCGTCGATATCGTCGTGCTCGGTCAGGAAATGACCATGGCCGCTGCGCCCTTGGGCCGCCTGGCCGCACCTGGCCCACCCCAACCTTCTTCCCCGCATGCCGGCTCCGCGGCTCTCATTCCAACCGCCGAAAGCAGGATTCCGAAGCCTTCTCCGGCAATCGCGACCACCCCACCCCTGCCTCCGCCAGCACCAAAGTAGCCATAAGAATCAGCATTCAGCTCAACCCGTCGCCCTATCGCCAATTCAGGCAATTGCGCCTAGCCCACGGGCCAATTAAGATTTCTTCACTCTCATGTCTCAGGTAATGTCCGTCGAACCCACAACAACGCACCCTGCATCCACGCCGGCGAGCGGGCCTTCCGTCGAAGTTTTTGCGGTGTACGGAGTCGAGCCGGAAATCCAGGCCTATGCCATGGCCAAGTATTCGCGTTCCGCGCTTTCCATGAAGGAATCGCTCCGGGAGATTACTTCGCAGAAAGCCGAAAAGTTTCTCAACACCTTTTATTTCCAGTACGGACATCGCTCCATTGCCGATCTGGCCCACGTGGCGCTCGCCATCGAACGCCTTTCCATTCTTGCCGCCATTGTTGTTGCCGATGAGCCGCGCTGGGACGGCCAAGAACGCTCGACGCGATATCAAGATTTCAAGAAGAGTGGCTATTACACGCCGGCTTTCACCGGCTCAGACTCGACGGCGGGAGCCAATGCCCGCGCACTCTATCACGATACGATCGAATTCCTGTTCGCGAACTACGAAAAGATTTCCCAGAAGACATTGGAATATCTAGTCAGCATCACCCCTCGGCCTGCGGACATGAAAGTGGAGGCTTACGAGCGGACGCTGCGCGCTCGCGCTTTCGACGTGTCACGCTACCTGTTGCCGCTTGCTACTAACACGTCGCTCGGGGAAATCGTCAATGCGCGCACACTCGAAACCCAGGTCGCTCACCTGCTTTCGCAGCCGCATCGCGAGGTACGCGAGCTTGGAGCCCTGCTGAAGCGGGCTGCCACTTCTCCTGCCTACAACGCGAACGAGGAGTCGCTCCGTTCGCTGGTCGATGCCATCCGCCCCGTGTCACCCGAACTCGCCGACCGCGCCGAACGCGAACTTCTGCGCGAGGTGCGTGTAGCGCCGACGCTTGTGAAGTACGCCGACCCGAACGCCTATGAAATTGAATCCCGCCGCGAACTTCGTCAGGCCGCCGCAGAGTTGATGTGCGGTGTCGCGATTCAGCCGGCGCCGCTGGTAGATTTATTGGATTTGGAGCCGCTGGAAATCGAGCTCGCCACCACTCTTCTCTATGGCCATTGTCATTATTCATACCGGCAGATTCGCCAGGCCGTCGAAGCCGCGGGCGAAGCGCGGCGGCGCGAAATCATTGACCTCGGACTGCGGCATCGCGGCAAGCACGATGCGATGCCGCGTACGTTTTCTGCTGGCCATCAGTTCCGCTTCGACATCCTCATGGATATCGGCGGCTTCCGCGATATGCACCGGCACCGCCGCTGCATCCAGATCATGCAGGATTTCACGACTGCACACGGATACGACACGCCGCCGGAGTTGGAAGCGGCGGGAATCCGTGATGAATACGCCAGTGCCATGTCACACGCCGCCGCCGCCGTGGCAAAGCTCGCTGAGGCGGGAGGCGAAGAAGCTCGCGCGAACTCGCAATACGCGATACCGCTTGCCTTCCGCAAGCGGACGCTGTTCAAGATGGATTTCGCCGAAGCCGTCTACATTTCCGAGCTGCGCACCACACCCGCGGGCCACCCTTCGTATCGCAACGTGGCCTATGCGATGTACGAAACCGTAGCTAAGCAATTCCCGGCTCTCGCGAAGTATTTCCGAGTGGTTGACGTCCGGGAACCGGTGGACTTGCTCAAACGCTAGATCCTGCGGCCTTCAAAATTGACGGCAGATTGGGCCAAACTCTAGAATCTCTTCATCAATGCCACTCCGCGAATACCAATGCAAAAAGTGCAAACATCGCTTTGAGAAGATCGAGAAGTTCTCCGACAAACCCCTGAAAAAATGTCCCGAATGCGGCGGACCGCTGGAACAGTTGCTCTCGGCTCCGGCCGTGCAGTTCAAGGGCTCCGGCTGGTATGTAACCGATTACGCGAAAAAGACCCACGCGCCCGCTCACGCGTCGTCATCGGAAAGCGACACCGGCGCGAAAGAATCCAAGGAAGCGAAAGAGTCCAAAGAGTCCAAGAAGGACGACAAACCCAAGTCTGAAACCCCCTCCAAGAAGCACAAGAAAGACTAGGTCGCTGGTTTCGCCAGTCGTTAATCTTTAGCCGACGGCGGTCTTCAACCGACATCGCCGCTATCAGCACGGTCTTCGCAACGACCAGCGACAAACGACCGACTCGAATCCTTTTCTCTTGAATCGCATCCAACATATATTCGTTATAACGACTAATGGACGGAACGGAGGACCCCATGCTCACCATCCGGCGC
>Ga0187782_10002600_pt1 | contig 13311 bp, 14 predicted proteins | sample 0715_SJ02_MP15_2_FD_132454 | JGI IMG/M metagenome (GOLD analysis project Ga0187782, IMG submission 132454) | Tropical peat soil microbial communities from peatlands in Department of Meta, Colombia - 0715_SJ02_MP15_20_MG | ecosystem: Environmental > Terrestrial > Soil > Wetlands > Peat | place...
CTTTTCGACAACGAGGCGAAGCTCGACAAAGTTTTCTTCTGCGGCAGGCCGGGCGTGCCGCGGCTGGGACCTCCCCGGCAGATCATTCAGCAGCCAAACGAAATGATTTTCCTCTATGAAGACATGTCGGGCGACACGTATCGGATCGTTCCGACCGATGGCCGGCAGCATCGCGCCGATGCCGACCCTTCCTATAACGGCGACTCCGTTGGCCATTGGGAGGGCGATACGCTGGTGGTGGATGCGACGAATTTCGTCGACGACACGTGGTTCGGCGAAAACGGCTATTTCCACACGCCTTCCATGCACGTCATCGAGCGGTTCTGGCGAGTGGGTGACGAACTTGCGTATCAAGTGACGATCGATGATCCGAATGTGCTGACGCAGCCGTGGACCCAAGCGCCGCGATTAATCAAGCCTTCGGATGAACCCCTGCTGGAGTCGCCGGCGTGCGTTGAAGATGACTCGAAGCGCATGCTGAACCTCGATCACCACGCGCAGCGCTGATTTTTCTTGACTATCGGCTTTCATCTGACGATGTAGGCGTGATCGTCCCTTCACTCCAAGACGCTTCGTCAAACACACAGGCCGAATAACCCCCTCGAACAATTCACTCGCAGGCTTTATGTTCGCTGCCAGACCAGTCTTGACACAGAACTAATTTTGTGTGTATGATGTTCACGAACGGAGGAGGCGTGTAGATTATGATTACGGAGGCAGGAATGTTAACTTCGGACAACTTGGTAGGAGTTGCTGAGATCGCTGAGCTCGCGCATGTGAGTAGGCAGGCGGTTTCCAACTGGAGACTGCGCTACGACAATTTCCCGCAGCCGGTTCGCAGCCTACAGAGCGGACCTGTCTGGAATCGCGAAACTGTTGAGGCATGGGTGAGAAACTTCAAAGGAGAGCAGACCCACGTTCTAAGCTTCATTAACCTAAAAGGTGGAGTAGGAAAGACAACCGCTGCAGTGGCGGTCGCGGAAATCCTAGCGGACGAGGAACGTAAGCACGTTCTCCTAGTCGATCTGGATCCTCAAACCAACGCCACAGTGACCCTGATTTCTGAGGAGAGATGGGCGGAGCTCGACAAGGCGGGCAAAACTATCGCCCAACTCTTCATCGATAAACTCAACCCGGCTGACCCGCCGAAGTTCGATGTTGAGCAGGCCATCGTGCGCCAGGTATCGACGATCGGGAGAGGAATCGCCAGACTCGATCTACTTCCTTCAAGCATTCGACTGATCGACATTCAAGACCGAATCCCCATGATCGCTCTTTCGGGTAATTTCACGACCAGTCCGCTCGACATACTTAAGAACGCCTTGCATCCGGTCCTGGATCGCTACGACTACGTAATCATTGACTGCCCTCCCAGTTTGGGCACGGTAACAAAGAACGGGCTGCGAATCTCAACCGGTTACGTAATACCCACGATTCCTGACATCGTCTCGACCTGGGGCATCTACCAGATTGTCGAAAATGTCGAACGATTCGCGCGTGATATCGGACATCCGATACCACCGTTGGGAATAGTCGCCACGAAGGTTCAATCGAACAATCTGCATCGCCGAGTAATTGAAGACCTGAAAGCCCGCCGACTCGGCAAATTCGCAGAGTCCGGAGCACTGGCTCAACCACCGATTTTTGGAGACTCAGTGCCTCAAACGGTTGACGTTGCGCGCGGAGCCGACGTAGAGGCCGGTATTCCAACCTTCAAGGGGAAGTACGGTGCCGCATATTACCCGCTCAGGGGAATAGCGCAAGAGGTCATTCGACGATGCGAAATCAAAAAGCCTTGACGGTTATGTTGCAAAAGCTGGTCAAACTCTTAAGCGACGAAGCCGACCGAAATCCCAAGTTCGCCGACGAACTCGACGCCCTGCTCTCCCCGCTGCCGACGAGCAAGCCGCGCCGCAAGCCGGAACAGCAGGGGCCGCTCTCAGAGTCCCTTCCTGACATTCATACCGAGTACTCGACCAAAGGCGAATCTGGCTTCCGTTTGTGGCTTCGCGATCAGCCAATCAAGGTCCTACGCGCCTTAATTCGTGCCCATGACTTCGACGCGAGGAGACGAACGGCAAAATGGAAGAACGGCGAGCAACTCAGCGAATTCATCACTGAGCAACTTCGCGCGCGCCTCGCGCGCGGTTCCGGGTTTCTCTCGTCGGGGATGGAGCGGCTCAAGAAAGAATTGGAGGACGCGCCTCGGAGTCATGAGTTCTTGAGCGAGTATGTGAGGGAGCTGGAGTTGCATCGCAATGAGGAGGACATCTTCATCCGCCTCGCGTTCCAGAACGTGAGTGCGGGCGGGGCCTATGGCCGCGGCGGGACTTTCGTGACGAGCGCATACTCGGAGATTTACGACCAGCCGCTCGATGTGAATCAGAAGCGAGAACTCAGGCGGTGGTGGCATGACAAGGTGCAGCGAGAGGCGGAACGACACGAGGACCTGCACGCGCGACTGGCGAAAGTAAGCTGGCTAAAGAGCCGACCGTGACACATACATCATGAAGAAACTACAGAAAACGTTCGACGGCGGGGACCAGCCGCCTAGTTCGCCCATGGGCCGAGCTAGGCTCGATTCGCAGAAATGAGGAAGAAGTATGATCCAAAACGTCCTGCAGCTTAACCAGTACATCAAGCCGGCGTAGCTATCAAATCCTGTCCGCGAACCGAACCGATGAAATTGAGGCCAGCCGTGTTCTCGGGGTGGGCAAGCTCACGGTGAAAAATGCGGTCCTCGTGGCTACAAAAGAGCCCGAGGTGCGGAGCCTGGCAAGCACTCAGAATGGCTTGACCTGACCGTTCTTGCCGATCTGGTTGCGGTTGTTTTCTTCGCAGATGTATTCGAGCTGATCCCATTCGCGATGGCGGGTGAAGGTGTGGACGGTGTGCCAAGGCGCGGCGAGCACATCGGGATCGGTGAGCGTCATGCGATCTTGCATGAGATCAGGTTTGACCAGACGGATTCGCTCGACGACGTGCAGATTCGGGCCGTGGCGGAGACGGCTGTAGCCGAGCGGCGTATCGTGGCCGAGCCCGATGGTGTCGATTACGAGCGCATCGCCCTCCCAGTGGCCGATCGAATTGCCGTTGAAAGTCGGATCGAGTTTGGTCGGATGGGTTCGGCCGTCCATGAATACGCGGCGCACTTGCATGTAAGCTTCCTGAATGATCGTGACGCGGCCCGGCGTGAATAGAAATTCGACGTCGTAGGGCATAAACATAATCGTCGGCATGCCGGGCGGGAGGCAATTCGCCGCGTCGGTGGCAGGTTCTACATTTTTCGCGTCCTCTGAGTTGAAAATTTTCAATTGGGCTGCGGCCCCAGGAGTGAGCGACGGAACTTCAGCGGGCGGATCACCCGGCTGCGGAAAGTTGAGCACCCAGATGCCGGCCCAATCGGGATACGGGCCATACGGAGCCGGGTGCCCAGTAGGGTCCGATGACTTCGCAGCGGCCGCGCTCCCGGACTTTTGCGCAGATTGAGACTGAGCCGTCGCGCACGCGGATGCGAAAAAACACAGACCCAGCAGTACCGTGACGAAAGATTTCATTTTTTCTCCACCCCAAAAAGACAAGCGCAGTGCCGCAGTCCGCATGAAAGAAGACTTCAAAATTCTGGGCGTATTATAGTACTTTATGCGGGCGGCGCTAGCCTATGGTGGGGCGACCGGAGCAAAATCGAATTTCTGCTGCTGGGGGTGGATCGATGAAGAGAGCTGTCTTTGGGGTGTGCATGGGCGCGCTGCTGCTGATGGCAGCGAGCGTTGCATTCGCACACCACTCTTTCGCGATGTTCGACCGCGCGAAAGAGACCACCCTTATCGGCACGGTTCACGAGTTCCAGTGGACCAATCCCCACAGCTGGATCGAGCTCGATGTGCCGAACGACAGCGGCGGCGTGGACAAGTGGAGCATCGAGCTGAACAGCCCCAATAATTTGTCGCGGCAGGGATGGCATTCGGACAGCATCAAGCCGGGCGATAAGGTCTCGGTCGTGATCTGGCCGTTGAGGAGCGGCGAAAAGGGCGGGCTCTTCATATCGCTGACGCTGCCCGACGGGTCGACGCTGGATGAAGCCGCATTTCGACACCGGCCGAAGCAGTGACGGGAACGGAGAGTTCGACGGATTCGTCTAATTAGCACTGGTAGGAATCGCGGCATGGATCCTCAAAGTAATGGAATCGGGTGGAGAACGGAGGAGTGAGATGAGAAGGATTTCAGTCGTTGCGTGGATGAGTTTGGTTGTGCTGTTGACGGCCGGGACTGCGGCCGCACATCACTCCGCCGCGATGTTTGACCGCGACAAACAGGTTTCGCTCACAGGCACGATCGTGCAGTTCGAATGGACGAACCCGCACAGCTGGATTCAGATCGATGTGCCAAACGACAGCGGCGGCACGGACCGGTGGAGCGTCGAGTGCAATAGCCCGAATAATCTCGTGCGCCAAGGATGGAAGTCGACGAGCCTCAAGCCGGGCGATAAAGTCACGATCGTGATTCACCCGCTGCGGAACGGCGACAAGGGCGGGAGCTTTTTGTCCGTGACGCTACCGGACGGCGAAGTGCTGACCGATCCCGCCTACCGCGCCGCCCCAAAGTACTAGGGGCCGCGGTTCGGAGGACCCATTCGCGAGCGTACCCCTTCACTGACGTAGAATCCGTAGCGAGTCAGTTTCGGCTACGCCACTTTAGTCGGGCAGGCCCCTGTCAATTGGCCAACACCGTCGGCGTCTTGCCTCTACACAATTCCACGGCTCGCGCAATGTTCTTGGCAACCACGTTCGCTGTCTCCTTTCCGCGGAAGAACAAGATACCTGCCAGATTGCCGGACTGAATAGCTTGAATCATGTAGCTTTCCGGGGAGATTTTTCCCGTCCATTGGGTGATGCCCGATTGTTTCGTTTTTTCGCCAATCGCTTGCGACTGCGACTTGACGATGAGGGAATCGATATTTCGAAATTCTAGGGCCGCTCGCCCTTGTACCTGCGGTTTGCCGTTCAGCACCATGCGGGCATCGACCTCCAGTGCGCATGAGTTGGCATCCGCCGCGGCATTTGATGTCTCCACAACATATTGGTCCTCTACCGTCTCACCGCTTACGGCGTTTCGGGAGGTCATTGTGTAGCGGATTTCGCCTTGATCATTCACACTGTCCTGGATCTGTTTCAAAGTCGAATTCAGAGATGGCTTGCTGTCGGAAGGGCTCGTTGATTTCGCGTGATTAGAATTCTGTGCGGTCGCAAATGTTGTAACGAGACCCACGTACGCTACTATCAGAGTAGTTCTCAATGGAATTCCCCCAGGGGGCTTACCTAGTGTGTGCTCAGCAGGTGCTCGTTGAGGTCGGGCGTGCACTCGACCTCGGTGATGTCCGTGTCGTCGACGCGGACCCAGTGCTTGGTGCTGGTCCACTCCCCTTCCCAATTTTTCGGATCGGTCATGATGTACTGAATCTCGAGCTTCTTTCCGCCGTCCTGCAATTTCATCCGCTCGATGACGTGAAAATCCTCGCTGACGGGCAGGCCCTGATCGATCCAGTGGTGACCGCTAACCATTGAATTTGTGTCCACGACGAGAGTGTCGCCCTCCCAGTGACCGATCGAGTCGCCATTGAAGGTGCGGACCACGACATCGGGATCGGTGTGCGGGCGGCCGTCGAGATAGATGATACGGAGGCCGTTTTCGAAGCCGCTGACCATGTAAATCGCCGTCGGGAGCTGGATCATGGCGATCGGCCAGACGCGCGTCATCAACATCGGCAGACCGGCGGGATAGCAGTGGCCAATGTCGTCGCGATAGGCCTTGTGCTCGGCCGCGTACTTTTTTGCTTCTTCGAAAGCTGCCTGCGCTTCGGGTTTGAATTTGGGATAAGGGGGCCCAAACATGAACGAGCTAAAGCCAGCGCTGAGATCGACGGTCCAGGTGCCGGTGAGATTGAAAGATGGCTTCGGGCGCGGCTTGGCCAGATTGTCCGGCGCCAGCGCGCCCTCGGGAATTGCCGGAATGTCTTTTTTCGGCGGCGCTTGCTGCGCCTGTGCTCGCGCGGCTGGCGCGAACTCGCCGAGACAGAATGCAAGCGTGAGTGCGGCCGCGATGGTCCATTTCGATTCGATCATTTGTTCCACCCCCAATTGAGAGATCTTCGTCGGATCGTCACTTTACGAATCTTCGACGCGCGCGTCAACGACGGACTAGAAGACATCGGTTTCTGGCGCACGGCGGCGGGGTGCGCATTCGGGTCGACAGAGGGGGCACAACAGAGTAGTATTTTGGGCGCGTTCGGGGGTGGAATTCGAAAGTGATCGAGTCGTTTTGCGACTGGCTGGCCAATACTCCGCTTAGTCTGAAGATTCAAACCGTGATGTGGATCATTCCGGCGGTGCAAACCGTCCACATTCTCTGCGTGGCGCTTGTGATGTCGTGCATGGCGATGATGGATCTTCGCTTGATCGGCGTGGCGGGGCGCAAGCATCCGATTTCGCGGATGGTGGGCCGATTCGTGCCGTGGGTCTGGGGCGCGCTGCCGGTGCTGTTGGCGACGGGAACCATTTTGATCATTGGGGAGCCGTCGCGCGAGCTTCTGAATCCGTACTTCCGCTTCAAGATGGCGTCGCTCGCCGTGGTGATTGTGGTGACGTTCTTCGTTCAGCGCCAGAACAAGAGGGACGCGACGTATTGGGAAGCTCGGAGAATCGCAGCCACGGCGACGGGCGTTTTTTCTCTGCTGTTGTGGGTTGGAATCGTGACTGCGGGGCGCTGGATTGCATACTATTAACAGGGTCGCACGCACAGACGCGTCCTGACTCTTCAACAAGGAAACCTCGGCCTGATGGTCATTCCAGAATTCCTCGCATGGCTTGAAAACACGCCCGTTGGGACGGAGGTTCGACAATCCACGTGGATGTTTCCCACGATTGAAACCGTGCACGTCCTCGCGACGGTGATGGTGGTGGGATCGGTGGCGATGCTCGATCTGCGGCTGCTCAACCTCGCCTATCGCGATCGGACGATTCGCGAGGTGCACGAAGATGTGCTGCCGTGGACGCGGGTGAGCTTCATCTTCGCAGCGATTGCAGGCTCGCTGCTATTCAGTTCCAGCGCGACAAAGTACTACCATAACTTTACATTTCGAATGAAGATGCTGATGTTGCTGCTGACCGGCGTCAACGCCGCGTTTTTCGAGTTGTGGACGTACCGCGGCGTCGCGAAATGGGAGCGCGAGACGCGCATTCCACTGGCTGCGAAGATCGCGGGCGCGCTGGGCTTGCTGCTTTGGATCGGCGTAGTCGCGTTCGGCCGATGGACTGGCTTTACTAAGTAAACCGCCGGGCGATTGAGCGCAAAAACGGCATGCGGGCCCGATTACCAGCCTGACTTCATTCCGTAGGGTGCGGGATTGACCAGGGCCTCGACGCGCATAATCTTGCCGTCCTGAATTTTGAACATCTCCGCGATTTCCCACGTCCAAGGAGCGGTGCGCGTCTGCTTCACGGTGCGGCCATCGGCAAGCGTGTAGGAGCGCAGCGTGGCGTCGTGATCGAAGAAGCCGAGGACGAAGACGAGGCCGCGCTCCTCGTCGATGACCGCAAAGCGGCGATCGCGGATCAAAGTGTCGGGCTGAAAATTTCGCGTCTTGATCTGATCGGCGCAGCCGAGACCGAGGACGGAATCGGGGCTCGTCGCAAGCGCAGAATTGTTTGTGGTCTGGACGCCGGACTCGATGCGATTGCAGTTGCTGTCGAAAGGCACGAAAGACGCATGGCCCTTCTCGATCGCATTGAAGTAGCTGTTGGCGATGGCGATCATATTCTGGCGCGAGCGGCGCTGGGCAGGCGGAACGATTTCCGAAAAAATCGGATTGGGCGTGACGAGATTTTCCGGACGCGCGAGGCTGCCCGGTTCCTTGCGCGAAACGATCGCCTCGATTTCCGAGATCTGATGGAGTTCCACCTTCAGGCGGACGCAGAAGATGACGGGCGTACCGTTTTCCTGCATGACGCCCATGAACATCGCCTGCCCGGCCTCCGGATCGTCGGCGTAAATCTTGTAGGACGGAAGCGCGCTCGCTGTGCCCCAGAAGCCGTCGCCGAATTTCAACTGCTGCCCATTTTCCGTGTACTTCGCCTGCCTGCTGAGCGGCAGATGCGATGGATCGTGCGCGACCATCGCAGCGAGGACTTCGTCCACGAAGCCGTTGAGGCACGCGCGATCGCAGTCGTAATTGAAGTTGGGATCGTAGTCGGCGGGCGGCGCTGTTGCCTGCGCTCGTGCAGGGACGGAAACCAATAGAACGAGCGTCAGAACCTCTACGCCGAGGAGAATTTTTCGAGCAATCCTCATATAGCCTCGCTGTTGGGGCTTAGCTCCTCAGGGGCTAAAGCCCCAATCCTGCAAAACATTCAATTGTCGGAGCTGAAGCTCCGACCCCCTAACAACCATTCGGCTGACAGCTTCGAGTTATTTCTTCGCGTCGTGCACCCAGGGGCTAGGCATGTAATAAGGAACCGTGGTCAGAACCGCTTCGATCTGGCGAATCTTGCCGTTCTTGATCTTGAAGAGCTCGAGGATGAGGAAGGTGTACGGGCGATCGAACGGAGCGCCGATCGAACGGACGGAACCATCGACCAGCTTGTTCTGGCGCACGGTGCCGTTGTGGTCGAAGAACGTGGCCGCGAAAACCATCTGCCGCTGCTCGTCCACGAGATAGCGGCGATCGCGGGCGCGCGTGACGATCTTGAGCAACCCCGTTTCGAGCTGCGCCTGGCAGCCCATCTTGGCGACCGGATTTGTCGCGTCGGGATTGTTCGCGGTGACCGACCCGTTTTCCATCCGCTGGCAATCGGGATCGAACGTCGTGTAGATCTTCCCAGTGTTCAACTGAATTGTGGAGAAATAGCCATCGGCGAGCTGGATCAGCTTCTCGCGAGAGACGCGCTGATCGGCCGGCTCGTCTTCCGAAAACAGCGGTTTGTCGTGCAGGTTCTCAGGGCCGCCGGCCACGGGCCCAGCGCCTCGCGGTCCAAGATTGTCGGGACGCGCGGCCATCACTTCGATTTCCGCGACCTTTTTGTCGACCACCTTCAGGCGCGCAGCGAAACAGGACAGGTGACCGTCTTCGTTCGCGACGCCGAGAAATCCCACCTGACCGGTTTCCGGATCGTCGACGTAGACCTTGTAGCTGCTCCAGCCGTCGGATGTTTGCCAGAGACCTTCGCCTAGCGGCATTTCGACATTATTTTCCGTGTACTTCACGTTGGCGGCGTGCGGCAGCTTCGACGGATCGTGCGCCGCAACGGCGATCATGTATTGATCGACGAAGCCGTTGAGACAAGCGCGGTCGCAACCGCCGGCCTTCGCCGGCGCAGGGCGTGCGGCAACCGATCGAACGGTAACCGCGCCAAAAATGAGTGCAGACACAAGAATTGCAAAGGTTTTCCTGCGGATCATGTTCCCCCCGGAGTCCCGTATCCTGGCGGCTCGACGCGGCGAATCTATACCAGAACGGACGCCGGTCGCAATCGCCAGTTCAGCCAAACTGTGTTGCGGCCAGCGCATTATGGCGCGGCGTCGATGAGGAGGCACGGCTGAAGCCGAAGCGAATCAGGTTTTCGGCAGATCGTCGCCGGGAACCCACCAACCGTGGACCTGGCTGTAGGTGCGGAAAGGCAGCTTCACCGTCGCGACCGGCTTATCTTCGAGATGCGCCGTGTCCACGATGAGCAGATCCGAGCGGCCGCCTTCGAGCAGGCGATTCGCGACGCCGACAAGATAGCCATCACCCTCGGGCGCATTTTTGCTGCGCGGGACGAAGCAGCATTCCTGCAGGCTTGAGTCGTCGCCGACCCAAAACTCGCGTGTCTTGCGCGTCGAGTGGTCGAACATCGTGTAGGAGTTTGTAGGACGGAATGCGACGTTGCCCAGCTTGGGATTCACGGGCTTGCTCGGATCGGTCGTGGGCATGAAGCCGATTTTGTAGGGGATCGTCTGATAGCGATCATCCTGACGCGGGAGAGCACCACTCTGCGGGTAGAGCTCTTCCATGTTGTAATCGCGCGGAGTCTTGTCCGAGAGATCGACGGAGAGACGGTGCACGGTCCCCGATGCCGCTTTCGGATCGAAGGGCTCTCCGTGAAGATTCGGGAAAAACGGGAACTGATTCTTCAGGGCCATGTCCATATCGACGTAAATTTTGTTGCCGTCGTTGAAGGCGCCCATGACGTGCGTGGCGCAGCGCTCGGGCCCTTTGAACCAGCGGACGTCCTTGCCGTCGCCGCCGCGCTCGAGCACACCGAACCAGGTGGGCAGCGTGGAGTCCCAGGCAAAATGCACCTGGCCCTGCTTCATGCGCTCGACGTTGGTGGCCATGGGGAGGATCAGAAATGCGATGTATTTCTGCGACACCGCGAAGTCGTGAATCATGCCGACGTAGGGAACTTTGATCCAGCACTCCCAAGTGATCTTGCCTTTCGCGTTCGCCGAGAAAACGTACACGTCGTCCGTGTCGAGACCCTTGGCCTCGTAGCCGAAAGAGATCATCTCGCCGGTCGTGCGATCGAACTTCGGATGGGCTGTGTGAGTGAGGCTGTGGAAGCCGCCGCCGAAAGTGTAGTAATCGTCCACCGTTTCGAGGTTGAGCGGATTCATCGCCACCGGGGGGCTGTCTTCCTTGAGAGCGAAAAGCAGGCCGTGGTGATAGACGACGTGCGTGTTGGCGGTGCCGCGGCTGACGCCCTTTACACTGGGATCGTCCTCAAACGGATTGCGGTAGACGTTGAAAAGCCGCTTGCGCGCCTCCGCCTGCGCTTTGTATCGCTGCGTGCGGGCATAGCGGGAACGAAAATCGACGTGCCCGTTCTGGATGCGGAACACGCTGACGTGGCCCTCGCCATCGAAGGGAATGCCGCGAGGCGCGGGATACTGCCAGTCGGGACCCACGCGATAAAATGCGCCGTCGATATTCAGCGGAATTTCGCCTTCGATGTCGCAATCGCGGATATCGGATTCGCAGCGGAACGGGCTGCCGCCTCCGAAACCGGACTGATCTTTGAAATGAACCGTTTCGGCGTTCGCCGCAGGCGCAAAGGGAGAGAGCGCGCCCGCCACGGCCGTGGAGCCCGCCGCGGCGGCTAAAGTGCCCATGAAATTGCGGCGATTGATCGCCGATCCTGCCTCAGATTTTTTCGATTGCTTGGATTTCTTTCGCATGTGTGGTCACCCCCGAAGCATCGCGACTCGCGCGATAGTAGGTAGCACATCAGCATTTGGTTTTACAAGCGCCAAGCGGGCGTCGCTCAAGAAGGCGGTTCGCGATAGAATATCGGCACGCGCCCGTAGCTCAGCTGGATAGAGGTCGCCGCGGCGACGCTTCGAACCAGAGAGCCGGGAGCCCTCCGACTGCCGCCCGGAGGTAGTGGGCCGATGTTTACTACGTACGTTCTACGCAGCCCGACCACCCGCCGCCTGTACACGGGATCGACTTCGAATTTTGAGGAACGGTTCAAACAACACAACGAGGATGCGAGCATCTCCACGAAACATCGCGGCCCGTGGAATTTGGTCCACCGTGAGGACTTCGCCACGCGCGCCGAAGCGGTTCGCCGTGAACGGTACTTCAAGACAGGAAAAGGGCGCGAAGAGCTGCTCAAAATTCTTGGGGCAAAGTAGTCGTGGCGAATGAAACAGGCTCTTGGGGCAGAGGCCCGATGCGATCGATTGGGATAGAATGGTGACACGCGCCCGTAGCTCAGCTGGATAGAGCATCTGGCTTCGAACCAGAGGGTCGGGAGTTCGAATCTCTCCGGGCGCGCCATGTTTCTCGGAGTATTCCTGCCAGAAGCCACAACCGTGCACGTCGGGCGCGTCGCAGTTTCTACGAGAATGAATTTTCAGGTAGAGGTAGCTCCGACTTGGGCGGACAGCTCGCCGAGCATTGCGGGTGTCACGTCGAGGGTCAGGCGCACCCAGCGGTCCTGGTGGCCGAGCTTGGCCTGATTGAGGATCGCGCTCAGAAACGCGAGCTGTTCCTTCGACAATTGCGCGCGAGTTTTGGGATCGGATAGCGCGATCGAGCCGATCAGTCGCAAACTGTCGACGACGGTCGCAAGCTCTACGGCGTTCGTCATGGAATCGCACTCCGCATCGATCGTGACGTGGATGACGTTGCCCTCGGGCTGTCCCGCTAGCGTCAGCCCTTGGACGCTGCGAGCTACGGATTCAAATTGCGGCACGGAACGCAAGTTGTCGTAGAAGCTGACCGGCAAATTATCCGTGCGGCCCACGGCGAAGATCGGAGCGCCCGCCACCCGATTGATGCGATCTTGCATCGCGGCGTCCCTCGCCGAAGCGGATTGTGTCGGTACAACCAAGCTCAATCCTTTCCCGCTCACGAGCACGATGCGAGATGCCGATAGAAAGCCAAATGAAACGGGCGGATCGCCAGGCACAACGTAAAACGATTGCGCGCCTTGCTGCACCGCTTGTCCGGAGCGCAGGGCATAGGCTTTAATCTTGTCGCGATCGAAGCGTCCGTCGGCGATCGCGACGGCTCGGTTCTCGCCGCCCATCATCGAAGACGGCCACAAGGCCACGGCGACGCGGTCCAAATCGCGCGTGTAGTCGAAGCCCGTGTCGCGGACGAAGTTTTGGTAATCGCGGTCCTGTTGCGGACTGGCTCCCGCGAGGCCTAAGATCGCTGCGAGCGGCGAGTCTTGCAACCTCCTGAGCGCCGCAACATCTATATACGCTACGACAGGAGCTCCCGGCGGAAGCTGGCTGAGAATGCTCGGCGCGGCTCCAGTGCTCGCCGGCGCAAGCGGCCGATGCCAGCGGTACAAGAGTATAGCTCCCCCAGCGGCTATCACGCACACGATCACGGCGATGATAACGAGCGCGCGCTTTGGGGAATACATCGGCACTGCGGAGAGCGTACTCTGTTTCTCGGGGAATAGTCCAATGACGGGAATCAGGGCGAAACGCATTTTGAAGGCAAGCGCGATTGCAGGTGCATGTCTGGCGTTGGCATTTGCAGCGCGCGCTCAATCTTCAGTGAACCCGGCATCCGCGCAACCACCGAAACCCGCTGCGATGCCCACCGCCGAACAGATCCTAGATCGCTGTGTTGCCGCCGAAGGCGGCAGCGCAAATTTGAGAAGGCTGTTGTCGCGCGTAATGACCGGCACGATCAGCGTTCCGTCGATGTCGTGGTCTGGCACCGTCGAGATTCGCCAGAAGGCGCCGAACCGGTCACTGGCCGTGATTTTGATAAACGGAGCATCGTACCGTCAGGGATTTGACGGTGAGGCCGGA
>Ga0187782_10002601_pt1 | contig 13309 bp, 15 predicted proteins | sample 0715_SJ02_MP15_2_FD_132454 | JGI IMG/M metagenome (GOLD analysis project Ga0187782, IMG submission 132454) | Tropical peat soil microbial communities from peatlands in Department of Meta, Colombia - 0715_SJ02_MP15_20_MG | ecosystem: Environmental > Terrestrial > Soil > Wetlands > Peat | place...
AGCGGCGCAGAATAGATGAAGGTACAGGTCAGCAGCACAGGGCGGGCGAGTTGGCCTGTAAGCCGGATTCTGTTCCGCGTTACCAGGTAACGCGGCGGCGACCATCCATCTGGGCACACCGTCACCGGGTGCCTCGAGCGGCCTACCCGCAGGCTCGGGCGAGCAACCCTCCAGCGCCTGCGCGACCGCACCGTGGCGCGGTCTTCTTGGCCTTGCTTCGGGTGGGGTTTGCCGAGCCATTCCGGTCACCCGGAATGCTGGTGCGCTCTTACCGCACCGTTTCACCCTTGCTACCAGGTAGCGGTCTGTTTTCTGTGGCACTTTCCCGCGAGTCACCTCGGATTGCCGTTAGCAATCACCCTGCTCTGTGAAGTCCGGACTTTCCTCGACTCGACATGCAAGCCGCGGCCGCCCAGCCAACTCGTCCGCATTAATACGGTACTCGCTGCGCCATGCCGGGGCCAGCAACTTGCTAAGCGGCATGTAAGTCCGAGATTGCTATCCCGACGGCAATTTCCATCTCACTGATTTCCATCCTCACCGGCGCTCGGGGCAGCGGAGGTGCTCCCGAACGATACTGCGCACCCGTGGGAGTAATGAATTCCGCTGTGTGCCTGTATGTTTCATCGATGCTCGGTTCGACGCGCCAGCCGGCAATTTCTTTGACGTAATTGCATAGCTCGCATAACCCGAGCCCGTTACTGGCACTGGTCGCACCGCCCCCGGACCATGGTCGTGCATGGTCGCGGTGGCGGATCGGCGCGTCGCAGTAGGGCGTGCGGCAGCGCTGATCCCTTAGCCCGATAAAGGCAGCCAATCCCCGGGGAAACAACCGGGCCCGTGACTCCATTGCCACCAATCCCCCGGAGCCGGGATGAGCGTAGAGCCGACGCAGCGTGGCCCGCGACCGTGCGGCAGTGACAGCGCCCAAGACCAATCCGCGCGCGACGGCCGCCGGGATGGGGCCGTAGCCGCAGATGTCTGCGGGCGCGCTGGAACCGCCCAGCAGCGTCTCGTCTGACAGCACTAGGTTCACCGCGATCGGCGTCGGCGCTGGCGCGCTTCGCCCGGTGACCCGTTCCACCAGTGTGTCGGCCATCACCTGGCCACGTGAACGCCCGTCGGCGCGGATGTCGGCTTCCCGTCGCAGCGCCGCATACACCGAGACACCTTGGGCCACAGGCAATAATGCCGTCAAATATGTCATCGCGTCCGGTGTGGGCCGAATGGTCACCGTCCGTTCGGTTTCGGCTTTGGCGGCCTGGTCGACGACCGCCTGCGGATCGAGCCGATACGCGATCCGCTTGGCCGCCGCCGCCACCCGCGCGTCGCCCACCCCGTCCAGGCGGGCCGGGTCGGCGCACAATTCGGCATCCAGGGCCCGCCGGTCCTCAAGGTCCAGGCAGGCGCTTTCGCGCACGATCAGGGTGGCCCGCCACTCCGTCAGCACCCCAGCCTCCAGAGCGGCCAGGGTGTGGGGCATCTCGTGCACCAGGGCCTTGGCGAAGCCCAGGTGCCGGTTACCCCGCGAAGGTGAATCCCGTCGGGCGAGCGCGACCTCGCTAGCCACGCCCCGTCCGCGCCGCGCGGACGGCACACCCGCCGCGGCCTCGGCCGCCCGCCGGGCCGCATCCAATGCAGCCGCAGCTCGAGCCTGACCGGCCGCTGCGGCGGATTTGACCCGTTCCAGCTCGGCAATGCGCTCGACCAGCGCCGGCTCCTCGCTGGCTGGATCGACTAATGCCAAAGACTCGAACATTTGTTCGATACTACACCGCGGCGGCGACAAGAATGATCCTCACATCCGAGGGATCTTTATCGTCTACAGCTGAGGGACCGAAAGGAGCAGCAGCTGATGCCGGCCACCCGATGGGACGAGCGCGTCGACGCCGCCGACTGGAACGCCATCGCCGCTGCCGTCGACGATTACGGCGGAGCGCTGCTGCCCCGGCTCCTGACGCCCGCCGAGACCCGACGGCTGCGCAATCTGTACAGCAAACATCAACTGTTCCGCGCCACCATCGACATGGGGCCTCGGCGCTACGGCTCGGGCCAGTATCGGTATTTCCGCGCTCCCTATCCAGAACCGATCGAGCACCTCAAGCAGGCGCTGTATCCGCGGCTGTTGCCGATCGCCCGAGATTGGTGGGCCAAGCTGGGCCGGGATGCTCCGTGGCCGGACAGCTTCGATGAATGGCTCGATATGTGCCATGCCGCCGGCCAGACGAGACCGACGGCCCTAGTCCTCAAATACCGGACGAACGACTGGAACGCTCTGCATCGAGACCTTTACGGGGACTTGGTGTTTCCGCTTCAAGTGGTGATCAACCTCAGCAACTCGGATACCGAATACACCGGCGGGGAGTTCATGCTCGTCGAACAGCGGCCGCGAGCCCAATCACGCGGTACCACTACCCAATTGCCCCAGGGCCACGGCTACCTGTTCACTACCCGCGACCGGCCGGTGCGGTCGGCTCGCGGCTGGTCGGCGGCACCGGTGCGCCATGGCCTGTCCGTCGTACGTTCGGGCGAGCGCTACGCGCTGGGACTGATCTTTCACGATGCCGCCTGAACGGCGCAGCGGCTTACTGGCGCCTATGCGGTTGAGGTGACGTCTGTTACAGGACGCGGGGTTGATGTTGCCGTATCAACGACTTGCGTTGTGCGAGGAACCGAATCGCGGCCCAGCGCGATGGTCGCGGCCGTCATCGCGATTACTGCGGCCGCCAGTATTAGGGCTCCGGCACCCCGGACGGCCAGATGCTCACCGAGTATCACGACACCCAGCAACACCGCCACCATGGGCTCACCGACCAGCATGACTGGTACGGACGCTTGCAATGCGCCGGCATGAAATGCCGACTGCTGCAACACCGTTACCGCGACGGCCAGCACGATGAGCAGATAAGGCGCCGGCACCGTCAGTAGCCCACGCCACCCGTGCACGGCGAGGTGGTGAACGCTGACTTTCGTCAGCACCGCGATCACGCCCACCAACACAGCGACGGCGGTGGCCAACAGCATGGCACGCGTTCGACCAATGGTTCGATGGGCCGCTACCACACAGAGGATCACCACCGGGACCGCGCCGGCCAGCGCCACGCTCCACGCGGGTATGGGCGGGCGATAGTGACCTTCGCGCGGCTGGCCCACCAAAACGAACACGGCGAGCGCCGCAGTCAATGCCAATGCCCAACACCAATCCGCCACACTCACATGCTGTTTGGAGAACCTTGCACCCAGCGGCAGCACGAACAATAGTGAGGACACCAGCAGTGGCTGCACAAGCAACAACGATCCATGCGCCAACGCGAGCGCCTGGAACAGATACCCGCCGACCGCAACGAGTGTGCCCGCCCACCATGCCGGCTGTCGAACCCACGACGTCACAATTGCGCTCGCGTCGTTCCGGTGGGCTGCCTCCGCTTGGATCGCGCGCTGCCGGATGACAATTCCCACCGCAGCAAAGAACGCAGCAAGCAGTGCCGATCCGATCGCCACCGCATGATGTGTCGCCCACTCCATGAATGCCTGCCTACCCCGCTGCCCGCGATGTCTAACCCAAATAGGCGGTCTGGTTGACCAGCCGCACCGACGAAGCACCGTCCGGGTAGAACTCGGCGATGCTCAACGACGCCAGGTCCAGGTGTAGCCGGTAAAGGATGCCCGGCCCGGCGTCGAGCGCCTGGCGCAGCAGCATTTTGATCGGAGTCACATGCGACACCACCAGCACCGTGGTGCCGCCGTACTCCGCCGCGATCCGGTCCCGCGCCCGGGAGACCCGCTGGTTCACGTGATCGAAGCTTTCCCCGCCCGGGGGCTCTGTGCTGCTGTCGCGCAGCCACCGTCGATGCAATTCGGGATAGCTTTCCGCGGCCTCAGCGAACGTCAAGCCTTCCCATGCGCCGAAATCGGTCTCGACAAGGTCGTCGTCGACGGTCAAGTCCATGCCCAGCGCTTTGGCGGCGGTCGCCGCGGTGTCGTAGCAGCGTTGTAGTGGCGAGGCGATCACGGCCGAGATCCCGCCACGCCGGGCGAGATAGCGGGCCGCCGCGTCGGCCTGCCGCCACCCCACCTCGGTCAGGCCCGGGTTGCCGCGTCCCGAATAGCGCCGCTGTACCGACAGCTCGGTCTGGCCGTGGCGGAGCAACAACAGCCGGGTAGCGCTACCCCGCGCGCCGGTCCAGCCCGGCGGCGACGGGTTCTCGCCTGCTTGGGTCGTCGAGGCTGAATTGTCGCTCCGCGGCTGCTCTTCCGCCGCGGCAGCAGCGTCCATCGCCTCGTTGGCTAGCCGATCGGCGTAGGAGTTTTCCGCCCGCGGAATCCATGTGTAGCTGACCCGCTCGAACCTCGTCGCCAGCGTGCGGGCCCGGGCGTTGAGATCCGCGAGGTCGGGATGTTTGACCTTCCAGCGCCCGGACATCTGCTCGACCACCAGCTTGGAATCCATTGCCACCGCGACGTCGGTGGCCTTCAGCTTCGCCGCCTCCTCCAAACCGGCAATCAGGCCGCGGTATTCGGCGACGTTGTTACTGGCATGGCCGATCGCCTGCTTGCTCTCAGCCAACACGGTCGACCGGTCCGCTGTCCAGACCACCAACCCATAACCCGCGGGCCCCGGATTACCCCGTGACCCGCCATCGGCCTCGACGACCACCTTCACTGGCCACCGCCTTTGACTCGCAACAAGATTGCGCCGCATTCTGGACACCGCAGCACATCGTCTTCTGCGGCCGCCGAGATCCTGGACAACTCGCCGCGATCGATCTCGATCCGGCAGGCCCCGCAGCGACGACCCTGCAGTGGACCCGCACCCGGGCCGCCGGCGGCGCGCTGTCGTTCATAGAGCGCTATCAGCTCGGGATCCAACGCCGCGGTGAGTTCGTCGCGACGCGTCGAGTATTGCCGTCGAGTTTGGTCGATTTCTTCGAGTACACCGTCAAGAGCCTGCTGCGTCGCCGCCGAATCAGCTTGCAGTGCGGCGATCGCCGCCGTCTCAGCGGTCTGTTGCGATTGCAGCTGCTCGCGGCGCTCCATCACCTCCAACAGCGAATCCTCCAAGCTGGACTGGCGGCGTTGCAGGGTCTCCAATTCACGCTGCAATTCCGACAATTGCTTGGCGTCGGCGATCGATTGCAGCAGCGAACGGTCCCGGTCCTCGCGTTGGCGTACCACGTCGATCTCCAACTCGAAGCGCTCTACCTGAGCGTCCAAGTCTTCCAACGCGATTTGCACAGCCCCCAACCGGTCATTGGCTGCGACCTGGTCGGCTTGCATTCGCTCATAGTCTTGACGCTGGGGCAGGTGGCTGGCGCGATGCGCAATCCTGGCCAGTTCAGCGTCCAGCTCCGCAACTTCGAGCAGCGAGCGCTGCTGCGCGACTGCGGCTTTCATCATTGCTTACTCCCGCTATCGTTATCGACATTCCACGGATCGGTGCGGATCGGGCACACACGTACGGAAAGGTCGGCGCCGAAAGCCGACCGCAAGACATCGGCAGCCTGTGCACACCAAGGATATTCGCTGGCCCAGTGCGCGACATCGATCAAGGCCACATCCGATGCGCGGCAGTGCTCGTCGGCCGGGTGATGACGCAAGTCGGCCGTGACAAAGGCCTGCACCTCGGCGGCGGCGACGGCGTTCAGCAGCGAGTCGCCGGCGCCCCCGCAGACCGCGACGCGGGACACCGTCATGTCCGGATCGCCCGCGGCACGCACCCCCCACGACGTTTGCGGCAGACCCGCTTTAACTCGAGAGATTAATGTGCTCAACGACTCTGGCTGCGCCAACGAACATATTCGCCCCAATCCGACGTCGGCGGGTGGCGGCGCCAAGGCGAAGATGTCAAATGCGGGCTCCGTGTAGGGATGCGCGGCGCGCATCGCTGAGAACACCTCGCGGCGTGCCCGCGCAGGTGCGATGACCTCGATTCGGTCCTCGACCACTCGCGCAGGAGCGCCGACGCTGCCGATAGCCGGTGAAGCTCGGTCGCCCGGGAGGAACTGGCCGGTGCCGGTGACGCTCCAACTGCATTGGGAGTAGTCGCCGATTCCGCCGGCGCCGGCCGCAAAAACTGCGGCCCGTACCGCATCCGCGTTCTCCGGCGGTACGAATATCACCCACCTGTCCATATCAGGCGCCGCAGGCGATGGCTCCAGCACCGCCTCAACGGTCAACCCGAGCGCCTGCGCCAAGGCGTCCGACACGCCCGGCGACGCCGTGTCGGCGTTGGTATGCGCGGTGAAAAGCGAACGGCCCGAACGGATCAGGCCGTGCACCAGCGCACCCTTGGCGGTACTGGCCGCCACCGTGTCCACGCCGCGCAACAGCAGCGGATGGTGGGCCAGCAACAGACCACCCTCGGGAACTTCATCGACTACCGCCGCGGTGGCGTCGACCGCGACCGTCGCCGAGCCCAGCACGTCGTCAGGGTCGCCGCAGACCAAGCCGACCGAATCCCACGACTGGGCAAGCCCGGGCGGGTAGGCGTCGTCCAGCACGTCGATGACTTCGGCCAGCCGCACGGTCATCGGGGTACCCCGCTCTTCGCCATCTCGGCGATCGCCTCCGCGAGCACCGGCCACTCAGGCCGGACTGCAGCTCGCAAATATCGCCCATCCAGGCCGACGAACGTGTCACATCGCCGCACGGCAATTCCTCGGGTGTGCAGGTGCTTTCGGATCAGGTCGGCATCCGGAACGGTGAATAAGACAAATGGCGCACAGCCATCGACTGGTTCGGCACCCGCCGACTGTAGGCCCGACACCATGTCGGTGCGCAACGCCGCCAGCCGCCGGGCACCCGCCGCGGCTTCGGCCACGGCGTCCGGAGCACAACAGGCCGCGAGGGCCGTCAGTTGCAGCGTGCCCACCGGCCAGTGGGCCCGCTGAGCGGTCAGCCGGGCCAACAGGTGGGGCGCACCCAGTGCATAGCCCACCCGCAGGCCCGCCAGCGACCACGTCTTGGTCAGGCTGCGCAATACCAGCACGTCGGGCAGCGGCTCACGGGCCAGCGATTCCGGCTCGCCGGGAATTGAATCAGCGAACGCTTCATCCACCACCACGATCCGCCCGGGTCGGCGCAACGCGAGGATCTGCTCGCGGGTGTGCAAAACCGACGTCGGGTTGGTCGGGTTGCCGACCACGACGAGATCGGCGTCGTCGGGTACCCGGACGCCGGCCAGACCGAACGGCCGCTCAAGGACGACGTGATGCACGCGGACGCCGGCCGACCTCAGCGCGACATCCGGCTCGGTGAACGATGGCGCGATCACCGCCGCCAGCGTCGGGCGAAGATTGGGAAGCAACGCGAATCCCTCGGCGGCTCCGGTCAACAGCGCGACTTCGTCACGGGCACGGCCGTGACGGGCCGCGACGGTGTGTATCGCCGCGCACTCGTCGTCGACACCGGGATAGCGCGCCAGGTCGGGCAACCGTGCGGCCAGCCGCCGTACCAGCCAACCCGGCGGTCGTGCATGACGGACGTTGACGGCGAAATCGAGCATGCCCGGGTCGGCGGCCTGATCGCCGTGGTAGCGCGCCGCCGCGAGCGGAATCGATGCGCTCGGATCCAGACTCGCCACGCCTGAAACACTAACGACCGCGCGACGAGGCCAGGTATCGGGACACGGTCCAATGGCAGGTCGGGCCATCGAGGACAATAGCGACGTGACAGACACGGCGTCTCGGCCGCAGCTGGTGATCTTCGACCTCGACGGCACCCTCACCGACTCCGCTGATGGCATCGTGTCCAGCTTTCGCCACGCGCTCGGTCAGATCGGGGTCGCCATGCCCGAGGGCGACCTGGTCAGCCGGATCGTCGGCCCGCCGATGCACCACACCCTGTCCGCGATGGGGCTGGGCGAGCACACCGATGCCGCGATCGCCGCCTACCGCGCTGACTACACCACCCGCGGCTGGGCGATGAATAGCCTCTTCGACGGGGTCAGCCTCTTGCTGGCCGACCTGCGGGCCGCGGGTATCCGGCTCGCGGTGGCCACCTCCAAGGCGGAGCCGACCGCACGCCGGATCCTGGCGCATTTCAGGCTTGACCAGCATTTCGAGGTCGTCGCGGGAGCCAGCGTCGACGGCGACCGCGCCACCAAGGCTGACGTGCTGGCTCACGCGTTGGCACAACTGCAGCCCCTTCCGGAACGCGTCCTCATGGTCGGCGACCGCCTGCACGATGTCGAAGGCGCGGCCGCGCACGGCATCGACGCGGTGGTGGTCGGCTGGGGATACGGCCAAGCTGACTTCGCCAACGCCACCACAACGAGCGATCCGGTGCATGTCGCGACGGTCACCGAGCTGCGGAGGGCGTTAGGTGTCTGAGCGCAGACTGCACGTCACGTTCGTGTGCACCGGCAACATCTGCCGGTCACCGATGGCCGAGAAGATGTTCGCCCACCAGATCTGCCAACGCGGTCTGCACGACGCCGTGCGGGTGACCAGTGCGGGAACCGCCGGCTGGCATGTCGGCAAGTGCGCCGACGAGCGGGCCAACCGGGTGCTGCGCGAGCACGGCTACCCCACCGGCCACCTCGCCGCGCAGATCGGCATCGACCACATCGAAGCCGACCTGGTGGTCGCGCTGGCGCGCAACCACGTGTGGCTGCTCCGCCAACTCGGGATCGACGATGAGCGAATCCGGATGCTGCGATCCTTCGACCCTCGCTCGGGTGCTTATGTCCTCGACGTCGACGACCCCTATTACGGCGACCACGACGACTTCGAAGCGGTCTTCGCCGCCATCGAGGCTTCCTTGCCCGGCCTGCACAACTGGGTCGACGAGCGGCTTGCCCAGAACGGATACCGCTGATGCGTCGCCTGGGCTTCCTGCTGCGACCGGGCTGGGTGGCGCTGGCTGTGGTAGTGATCGCGTTCACCTACCTGTGTTTCAGCGTGCTCGCGCCGTGGCAGCTGGGGAAGAACACCAAGACCTCACGGGAGAACAACCAAATCCAGCAATCCCTGACAACTGCACCCGTCCCGTTGAAAACCTTGTTGCCGCAGCAAGATTCGTCGGCTCCCGACGCGCAGTGGCGCAAGGTGACGGCGACGGGCCACTACCTGCCGGATAAGCAGTTGTTGGCCCGGTTGCGGGTGGCCGATGGGGAGCCCGCGCTAGAGGTGCTGGTCCCGTTCCTGGTCGACGGCGGCCCCAACGTTTTGGTCGACCGAGGCTACGTGCGGCCCGAACAAGGTTCGCGGCTACCGCCGATTCCCCCGCCTCCACACGGAACAGTGACCATCACGGCGCGCCTGCGCGACTCCGAGCGGCCGGTGCTGGACAAGCAGTCATTTGTCAGTGACGGTGTGCGGCAAGTGTATTCGATCGACGTCAGTCAGATAGCGACGCTGACCGGGGTCCCACTGGCCGGGTCATATCTGCAATTGGTCGACAACCAGCCCGGCGGGCTCGGCGTGCTCGGGCTCCCCCACCTGGACGCCGGGCCGTTCCTGTCCTACGGCATCCAGTGGATCACGTTCGGCGTCGTCGCACCCATCCTGCTGGCCTATTTCGTGCGTGGCGAGGTCCGGGCCCGTCGCGCCGAGAAGAGCCAGATCTCTCCCACTGAGCCCACCGAGCCCACGGCCCCGGCCACCGTCGAGGACAAACTCACCGACCGCTACGGACGGCGCCGATGAGCGCCACCAGTGCGGCCGTGGCGGCTTGCACAGCCCGGGAGAGCCGCACCGCGCGGCGCAGGTCGGCCACCGACGGGGGGGCTCCCTCGCCGAGGGTGGGCCGGATCTGCAGTTCGTACCGGTACTGGGTGGGCCCACCCAGGCGTACGCCCAGCGCCCCGGCGAATGCCGCCTCGACGACGCCGGCGTTGGGGCTGGGATGACGGCCGGCGTCACGACGCCAGGCACGCACCGCACCCGACGGCGATCCGCCGACGATCGGCGCGCACACCACCACCAGCGCCGCGGTCACCCGCGCGGCGACATAGTTTGCCGCGTCATCCAGACGTGCGGCGGCCCAACCGAATCGGGCATAACGCGGCGAGCGGTGGCCGACCATCGCGTCGAGCGTGTTGACCGCACGGTATCCGAGGACGGCGGGCACGCCGCCCACCGTCGCCCACAGCAGCGGCGCGACGTGTGCGTCAGAGGTGTTCTCGGCGGCCGACTCCACTGCGGCGCGGATCAGTCCGACGGCGTCGAGCCGTGCCGGGTCACGCCCGCACAGCGCGGGCAGCAGCCGTTGGGCGCCCTCGACATCGTCGCGGCTCAACAGGTCGCCAATCGCCGATCCAGTGCGCGCCAGGGTTGTTCCGCCCAGCGCCATCCACGTGGCCGCCGCGGTGGCGGCGACGGACGACAGCGGACCGCGCCGCCGGGCGTGCCGCTGCAGCGCGGCGCCGAGCAGGCTCACCGCGCCGACGAGGACGCCGACATGGGCGGCGCCACCGATCCGGGTGTCGCGGTAGGTGACCCGCTCCACCGCCGCTGCCGCGGCGCCGAATCCAGCGACCGGATGACCCGCCCGCGGGTCCCCCAGCACGAGGTCGACCAGGTAGCCGGCCAGCACACCGACGACCCGGGTATGCCGCGTCGCCCCAAACACTCCGGCAGCGTCTCACACGTGGTCTACTCGGTTGATGGAGCACGCTGGTGAGCAGCGGCCGCAATGAAGCGGCACGCCACCCGGGTCGCCGACCTGCTCAACCCCGCGGCAGCCTTGCTGCCTGCCGCGAATGTGATCATGCAGCTGTCGTTGCCGGGCGTCGGTTATGGCGTGTTGGAAAGCCCGGTCGACAGCGGCAACGTCTACAAGCATCCGTTCAAACGGGCGCGCACCACCGGCACCTATTTGGCCGTCGCCACCATCGGCACTGAGTCGGACCGCGAACTCATCCGCGCCGCCGTGGACACCGCGCACCGCCAAGTGCGCTCGACGTCGTCAAGCCCGGTGTCCTACAACGCGTTCGATCCCGCACTGCAGCTATGGGTGGCCGCCTGCCTGTACCGCTACTTCGTCGACCAGCACGAGTTTTTATACGGCCCGCTCGACGAAGCCACCGCGGATGCGGTTTACCTGGACGCCAAGCGGCTGGGCACCACCCTTCAAGTGCGCGAAGGTATGTGGCCGTCGGATCGGGTCGCGTTCGACGACTACTGGAAGCGCACGCTGGAAGACCTGCGTATCGATCCGCCGGTGCGTGAGCATCTGCACGGGGTGGCGACGATGGCGTTCCTGCCGCGTCCGCTGCATGCGCTTGCCGGGTCGTTCAACCTTTTCGCGACGACGGGGTTTTTGGCCCAGAAGTTCCGATCGATGATGCGGCTGGAGTGGGCAGAATCGCAACAGCGTCGGTTCGAGTGGCTGCTGGTCGCGCTACGGCTGGCCGATCGGCTGATTCCACACCAGGCGTGGATCCTCGGCTATCGGCTCTACCTGTGGGACATGCGGTTCCGTGCCCGCCGCGGCTGGCGAATCGTGTAGCGGCTAGCTGAAGAGGACGACCAACACGATGGCGGCCATACTCAGCATCGCCATCAAAAACCACGGCTGCAGAAGGAGGGGCCGCTCGCGGGCTTCATCGGTCTTCGCCGGAAGGGAGGTCGTGCGTTCGGGCGTTAGCTGTGAAGTCATATACCAAGCATTGCTAATTAGTTGGTCGAAGTAAATGTGGCGCTCGCCTCATCGACCCCGCTTTTGCGACGTAGATCACACTGTGATGGTCAGAAGGGAGCAGATTGATGCCTTTTCCAAGCCTCAACCATGTGGCGATCACCGTGCGCGACATGGAAATCAGCGGTCCGTGGTATCGGACGCTGTTCGGCGCCGACCCGGCGGTCGACGAGCACACCGACGCCGGATTCCGGCATTTGGTGTGGCTGCTCGACAACGGCACACTAATCGGAATCCACCAGCACGAGCGTTCCGCCCCCGATGAGCGGTTCAGCGAGTTTCGGGTGGGCCTGGACCACGTCGGCTTCGGCTGCGCCAACCGCGCGGAGTTGGAGACCTGGATGGCCCGACTCAACGAACTCAGCATCCAGCACGGCGGCATCGTGGATGCGCCCTACGGCTCCGGTTTGAGCTTTCGCGACCCGGACGGCATTGCGCTCGAGTTTTTCGCGCTACCGGCCTGACTGACCAAAAGCGGCCGGGAAGCGACCCCAGTGCCCGTCCCGATGTGTCAGCATTAGGACGTGACCGTTCGCCGAATCGCGCATTTCCTGGCTGCCGCGGTGGTGGCCACCTCGATGGCGCTGCTGAGCACACCGATCAACATCGGCGCCGCGTCCGCTGCTCCGTGCCCCGACGTCGAGGTGACGTTCGCCCGTGCCACCAGCGAGCCGCCCGGTGTCGGCGTCGTCGGACAAGAATTCATCGATTCTCTGCGCTCACAGGTTGGGGGCCGGTCCGTCGCGGTCTATCCGGTCAACTACCCCGCCTCGGACGATCTCGTCCCATCGGCTAACGCCGGCGGCGTGGATGCGAACGCGCACGTCGAGTCTATGGCCGCCAGCTGTCCCAACACCAAACTGGTGCTCGGTGGATACTCCCAAGGCGCAGCGGTCATCGACCTGATCACCATCGCACAGGCTCCGGTATCGGGCCTTGTCCCCGTGTCGCTACCGCAGGACGTAGCCGATCACGTTGCCGCGCTCGCCCTCTTCGGGAATCCCTCAGGCAAGTATCTGGGCGCGCCGGTAAGCACGTTGAGCCCGTGGTACGGAGCGAAGGCCATCGACCTATGTGCGGCCGGCGACCCGGTCTGCACACCAGGCGCCATGTTCACGCTGCCAACGCACGACGAGTTGTCTTCCCCGGCGCACCTCTCCTATCCGAATTCCGGGATGCCCGCTCAGGCCGCGACTTTCGTGGTAAGTCACCTGTAGCCAGGGGTCATGCGCGCGGTCGTCATCACCAAGCACGGCCCTCCGTCGGTGCTCAAGGTGCAGGATCGTCCCGACCCCCCGCGCCCGTCGGCCGGCCAGGTGCGAATTGCGGTGCGCGCGGCGGGAGTGAACTTCGCCGATCACCTCGCGCGCGTCGGCCTTTACCCCGATGCACCGAAGGTGCCGAGCGTCGTCGGCTACGAGGTGGCGGGGACGATCGAGGCGGTCGGCGACGACGTCGATCCCGCGCGTATCGGCGAGCGGGTCTTGGCCGGAACACGTTTCGGCGGGTACGCCGAAATCGTCAACGCCGCTGCGGACGACACCGTGGCGCTTCCGCACTCAATGAGCTTCGAGCAGGGCGCCGCGGTCCCGGTCAACTATGCGACGGCGTGGGCGGCGCTGCATGGTTACGGCTCATTGCGCGCCGGCGAGCATGTGCTGGTGCATGC
>Ga0187782_10002602_pt1 | contig 13308 bp, 11 predicted proteins | sample 0715_SJ02_MP15_2_FD_132454 | JGI IMG/M metagenome (GOLD analysis project Ga0187782, IMG submission 132454) | Tropical peat soil microbial communities from peatlands in Department of Meta, Colombia - 0715_SJ02_MP15_20_MG | ecosystem: Environmental > Terrestrial > Soil > Wetlands > Peat | place...
CTTCCGGTTCTTCTCCCCGGAACAGGTGGACGAAATACTGCGCGACGGTACCAGACGAGGTCGCGAAGGTTCTCACGCGGCAATAGAAAGGATATTGAAGCACGAACCAGGGCTGCAAAGGTCTCAGCTATGGCAGCGCATTCGGCGGCTAAAGGATCCAAAGCGACAGTCGCACCACGACCGCTCGATCTGGAGCGCGGAAGACGAAAAAATCCTGTGCGACGGGTACAAAGCGGGATGGCAAGAAAAACGAGAGGCCGTCAGCCAACTTGTCAAACGCCATCCGGATTGGCGGCCTCACGTAATCTGGCAGCACGCGGCAAAGCTCGGATTAGTTCAGAGAATTTCCAGTCGAAGTCAGCAGCGCGCCCATCTGCCGTGGTCAGAACACGACGATCGGACTCTCTTAGATCTCGCTGGCTACAAAAGCGCTCGCGTGATTGCCAAGATGCTGCATCGCTCCGAAGTTGCCGTACGTTATCGCCTGACGACGTTAGGCAAGAGTAGCCGTGTTCACGTAGAAGGCTTTGCCAGATCCGCCCTTGCCAGCGAACTCCATCTTTCAATGGGCGCGATCCAGCGGCTAATTGTCGAAGGCTTGCTCGAAGTAAGGGATCCTCGCATCACTCGGGAATCGCTCGACCGTCTGCGCGAGTCTGGTCGTCTGGAAGTGATTCGACAGACCGAAGGTCAACAGGCGGCTTACCTCAAACAAGGCTTGGGCCTTGAGATGATTTCACCGGTAGCCGACAGCTCAAACAGTCGACGTTCAGTTGAGTCCTCTGTCACACCAGGTAGGTTTTCACGGGCGAAACGAGTCTGGGCCGAGGTCGCTGAATCGCTTGGAATATCTGTGAAGACGGTCGAGAGACTGATCCTTCGCGGTGTCTTGAAATTCTACGACCCGACAATCACCGAGAAATCCCTCAGATGTTTCTGTCGACGATACGGATCCTTCATCGAGCATGACTTTCTAAATCGAGAGACACGGGAATGGTTGCAACGTTCCATGGATTGGGTCCGGACTACTGGCGCATCTGCCTCTCTCCGGTTTAAAGCCCTGCGTAAGCACGCGCGAATCGTGCACCGATGCGAAAGATGTGGTCGCCCAATTCGAGGCAATGCATTCTTCAGACATCTCAAGCGATGCAATCGGTCCTAGTCGAAATGCGAATATGCGACTCTGGCGAAATTCGACCAGAGGAGTGAGCCGAATACCAAGAGCTTCGCCTATGTGGCTCCAAAGATTTACCTCAACTTCACTGACCCATCAAAGGAGTGCGGGCTCGCCAGCTTCTCTTCGAATAACCTCTAAAATATTCACCGCCAAGTCTTCGAGATGCGGGGAGTGCGGCCCGTCTGCTTGGCAGGCACGTGCATGCGTTTCCATGTCTTCCATCCCGTTATGCCTGCTTTGAAAGCGCGCGGCAACTGCAACCCTCCATCGCTTTCCTTCAGCCGCTAAGCCAGCCCTCGCAGAGCTCACGAATTTGCTGACGTAGCGTTTGCTTCAAAGATTCAATAAGATTAAGGAACGGAAGACTCCTGTAACATCCGGGAGGCCAAAATATGGCCGCTGAGGATCTGGTCGTCTTTGACACTTGTACGCTCCCGGAATACTACAACGATGTACACAAGATTTTGTCCTTACCACGCGGATACGTTGTCACCTACGATTACAGCGCGGGCAACATCGATCCAGATGCACTCAATGTCCTCAAGCGGTTGGTGAGCTCACACGAGAAGAGACGTATCCTTTTGGCGTATATGCAATCCAATGACTATAAGAAGGGTGATCCATCCCCTGAGTTCCCAACTCTTCCTGAAGGGTCTTTTGCTACGCTTACGCGCTTGGCCGAACTTGTTGCCGTCCGTGAGCTGACCAATAACAAGAAGACTCGGTACTACTTGGATCTCCAGCTATTCGGATATCCTTTCGATCGATGCCAAACCATTGCAAACGATATCGTAACCGAGCTTCGAAAACGGAACGCCATTCCTATGCGTACCTACATCGCGCTGTGCCCCGATACCGCCAGCAATGTTCTGTTCGCTCAAACTGACACAGACGAACAAGGATTCTCGACGGTTGTGGACGGGCTATCAACAAGCCCGAGTCAGTTCTACCGTGATACGTTCTGGAGAATCTATAAAATCACATCTCGCACCAAGCCCTTGATTCCATTCTGGTCCACAACGCCAGCCAGTCTCGAACCCCTTCAACGAGTGGATGCGGAGCGCACAGAGTCATACTTGTCAGTCCGAGACCAATCCACGATTTTCTTCCACTTTCAATTTCACCGTGGGCGCGAACATGGCCCGGAATATCGAATTCGCAAGGTTAGAGTCGAGGTTTCGCCCAAGTCGGTTGCCGATCCCGCCGTCGCTTTGTTCAATACTCGCTCTTTCGGCCAAGAAACAGTAGCAGTGAAAGTCCCGGCAACTTCGAGCCTGTCATCTCAGGATATGCGCTACCAATTTGAGACTGTCCTTCACGATGCTGATGAAAGGAAGGACTATCCGTATGGTCCGAATCTTACGATCGCTGTGGAATATCGAAAAGCCATCGTCCGGACCATACTTGCTCTTGTTCTCATTTCGATCGCTAGTGTCTTGTTTGCGTGGGCGGCCTTCTCGACGAGTGTGCTAACTGCAACACCAATAGTAGGAAAGGTCGTGCCCATGTGTTGGCGCGCAACCGCGGTCTTAGCCGGAGTCATTGCTACTTTGTATTCATACTATTTGTGGACGGACGAGATTAGCCTTGATCGTGCACGTCGATCTTGATCGAGAGATGGCTCATACGGAGTATGGCGCACAGAGGAGCTTTGCGTTCATGGAATCAAATACAGCGGCGGTAAAACGGAGCACGATGACACTACTGGCATTGAGTGTTCGTCAACCTTGGGCACATGCAATCCTTCACGGTGGCAAAACCGTCGAGAATCGATCCTGGCCTACACAATTCCGAGGAACTATCGCCTTGCATGCCGGTCGCTCCATGGAGGCTGACGACGTAGCGGCTTTCTTCAAGTTCATCGAAGATCGAGGCCTTGGTGGCACTTGGTTGCAGCGCAGCGATGTGGATACGTTGCCCCGCGGCGCGGTCGTGGGTCTGGTGGATATCGTCGATTGCGTTAGAACTTCTTCCTCCCCGTGGTTTGAGGGACCATATGGGTTTATTTTGGCGAGCCCTCGTCCAATCAGTCCCATCCCTTGCAGAGGCGCGCAAAAGTTTTTTGACCTACCGCCGGATGTACTTGCGGCCTTGAGCCAGCAACTCTGAGAGTTGTTTGAAAGTGTGGCCTGCGGTTGACCCATTCAGCAAGGTCAGCCGTTATTTCGGCAGCAGCGAAAAGCATTAGCGGGAGGTTCGCGATGTTCCCCGTGGATGGCTGGCCGATCAGCGATCCGGAATTGTCGTTCGCGCGATCACTACTGCAAGACCTCGCCCCTCTGGGCTTCCATATCCACGTCGACAATGGTCAAGTTCGGTTTAGCCAAACCGCACCACACTCAACACATTCCTGTCGCGACTTCTACGCTCAAGCCCATCGTCTTCTACACAGGAAAATCATCGCCGAGAAGCGAGCGCAGATCATCGACTTTGAGACCACTTTCGGCGACGCCGTATTTGTTGAGGGCAAACAGCTTGACCTCTCATTAATCGACCCTCGGCTTCGACCTGTCGATCTTACACGCAAGGCAAGTCCTGCTCCGCGCGATCTGGCCATTGTGGATTACGTACGAATGTATCAAACCGTTCCATCGCGTCGATCCGTCGGACGGGAGAACGTATACATTCTTGAAGACTATGGTCCGTCAAGTCGACCAGTTATGGGTGTCCTGGTATTGGCAAGCCCTAGATATTACCAACCACATCGCGATGAGGTTCTGCGATGGCCTTCACCTTCAGAAGCTCGCTCGCTTTCGGTCCGTCGACAACAAAGAGCCCAGAAGATTCGTCTGGCAGGCCTGAATCGGATCATGCAAGTGGCTGTTTGCTGTGCACTTCCTCCCTATAGTCGCCTCGGCGCAGCTTCTCTATTAGCCGTCGCGCCTTTCACTCCGATTGTCCGAGAGGATTTCCAGCGACGTTGGTACCACCGCAGGTCCAACAAGGATCCCGATCTGGTTGCGGTTACTACTACAACTAGCATGGGGCTGACTGGCACGCCATTCCAAGCCCTGTACACTTCTATGTTTTTCGACTCGCACTCGAGCGACATCAGAGGCGAAAAATGGAACCGGCACAATGCCATCTACGCGAGGATTGGTAGAACGCATCCATGGCTCCCGAATATGACAATCCGAGCGAGTGACCCTCGAGTTGATTTCCAGAGCCTCATCTCGGATCGTTCCTGGAATCTGGCCCTCGCCGTCGCCGGTCCCCTAATCAATCCAAAGCGCCGTGACTCGATCCTGGCCAGCATGCCCCCGAAATTGCGCCAACAGATGCTAAAATTCGCCCTTGATCGCATTGGCCTTAGCACTCGCATTTTCTGCGGCAACCGAATAGGGGTTTTTCTTGGCGCTATCGATAGACCCTCTTTAGCCTCCTTAATCGAAGGGAGACCTCGTTCCGTCCGACCGTCATTGAGCTGGGAAAAGGCTGTTCGACGTTTCAAGTCCGAATACGGCTGCGCTCAACTAGGTCAACGCCTTAGCGAGGATCGCCAGCGCGCTGTCCGCGACCGCGCCGCACGTGCGCTTGGGACCACGCGGGACGATATCCTTCTATCACTTCACTAGTCCTACCAGACCACCGGAACCGTCTTACTGCGGTCGTCCGGGTGCTAAGCAGACGCCTCGATGCTTGGCCGCGTAGTGACTCCATAGCAGCGGGCTTACCCAATCCTCGCTGAAGCAGATGAGGCCGAACTTCTCGTTCATCTCCTTTTTGTAGGCGCGGAGAGCGTCTCGAAGCCCGCGGGTCGGCTGACTGACACACCACAGCTCGAACGGATCGTTCAGTTGGTCTATTTCGGAGATTTTAAGCCGCTGCCTTTCGATATCGTCCAACGCATGTGTCGCGGATAGGAAGTGATATGCGCGCATTCGTACGGTCACCATCCAAACTTCGGTGCCGCGCCACTTATCGACTGGATGGTTTCGGTGGCAAGAGGAACAACGACGGCATCGAATCCCAGAACTCCCGTTTTCGGAAACGCGACCGCGCGACCGTCGCCTTGCCGGCTCAATGCCAGAAGAAACGCTCCGAAGAGATCATTGGAACCTGGGTCATCGACATTCAATACTTTCGATAGGCCATCGGGTCTAGGAAGCCGGAGATACTCCAAGACCATATCAGATGTCACCGCAGAACGCTGATTCTCGAACTCCTGCTTACTGCCAGCTCCCATCGAGCGGTTGAAATTCGCGGCATTCGACGGTTGCATGAAATTCTGCGCCGCTGTCATGCAGCATTGAACTGCGAAGGCGACCCCACAGGCACGCGCCTGAATCGAAAGCTTAGAGGAGTCCTGCATCGGTGGGCGCTGTAGGTCATTACCGCAATAGGGCTCGTAGCCCGCAGCCTTGAGCTCATCTATGCTTTCGTAAATGAAGACATCCGAATGGTGCGAGCTCGTTCCGTGACCCAGGTAGAGCACTCGTCCCACCGCGATGCCGTTCTTTACGGCTTCGCGTCCCATCGTTTCGCCGTATCCGGAGACACCACTGACGTTCTTCGCGAGCCAATCCCTTAGACCCATATAAGCCCCCGTGGGTCCTATTCAAGAGCACCATATTACCACGTGGCTTACTGCGCGTACTTAATCTCGAACTCCAATCGAGCGTGGTACGAGTTGGGAATGTCCAAAACCATGCGCGCGCCTCCTAGTTGTGGCGCAGTTCAGATCATGCACGCCGATCTGCAAGAAACAATCAGGGTGAGTGAATTCCGTGATGTCTGTTTGAACTTGCTTCGCTGTAATGATCAGCAGCTAGTCGCCACTGGCGGGACGATGGGTAATGCTGTCGACGATCCTGGGACCATTCCGCTCCCCAATGTTTCCCGTAGGCCATAAAGCGAAAATGCCGGGGGTGGGATCGTACTCGTTCCGTGAAGCCATCGAGCCAGCCCGCCGCTTTTGCATTCGACAAGCAGCGCACCCTAACCGCCCTGATGAGCGACCGCCAGCTTGTGGAGTCTCCCTTAATCCGCTGATCTGAGCCGGAGCGCGTGCGGCTGAGTAGGCTCGGAAACCTCTGCTCTAGTTCCGAGACCACATGCGCAGGCAGTTTGATATGGGAAACGAACAAAGGGCTGAGCCACAAAGCGGTTGCTTCCCTGTCGATATATCTCTCAACTGCCGAGGCGACCTCTAAACAAGTGGCTTCGCCGCAAATCTTCATCTTCGACGCACGCTGCTCCCACTCCTCGAAGGACGGCAACGCCTTCGGCGGCATTCTGCTCCACTCCTTCTCGCAGTGTTCCCAGAAAGCCCACGCAGCCTGCGAACGGGGATGCCGAACTCCATAGAAGCTCAGCGCGTCGAGCCAACCTTGCCGCTTGGCGTAACCGAATCTATGGTTGTGAACCCATTCGAGGAGACGGAACGCCAAGAGGTTTGGCTCGCAAGGAAGTGCCGCACCCTCGAAGAAGCCCGGACAATGCTCCCGAAGCGTCCTCAAGAGTTCTGTGGGAGCGCGGCCTTCAGCGTCTATAACCGCCCGAGTCCAAAGCGCTAGGCCCTGCCAGCGGGGATACTCCTCGTAGGCTTTGCGAAACCTGGCCCACGGGATGCGCATCAACTGGAGATTTGCTCTCCGTCTGGCGACGGAATGGGCCTTCAGTTCAGCAGTGGAGTACTTCGGCTCATTCGCCGCTTGCTTCGCTGGGGTCACTCCCCGCTCCGTAGAAACCAGTCATGGGACAACCGAACGAGCAGAGACTACAGAGAATCAAAGTACGGTTCAAGGCGGCAAGCTATGCAATCAGGTGCCATCTTCTCGGTAAGGAGGTTGTTCGGAGGGATATCGCGACAAGAAAGGACCCTGCCATCGGTGGCCCGTCCAAATGCACGCATCATGAACACATCGCCGACATCGGCCTTCATCGTGGCGATTAGTTGACCTCTAGTCGCTTGCGCTCTGCTGGGGTCTCGGGCGGGTCATCCTCAGCAATGCGTCCGTCCAGAAGATGTATTGTTCGATCGGCGATGCTGGCATATCGTGGGTCATGCGTGACCATGCAGATCGTTGCACCGTCGGCATGCAACTGACGCAGCAGATCCATCACCGCCTCGCTGTTCTTAGAATCCAGATTTCCGGTCGGCTCATCAGCTAGAAGAATCGAAGGCTGGCCGACTAGGGCGCGGGCTACCGCCACGCGCTGCTGCTGGCCACCAGACAGCTGTGCAGGGTAGTGCTTCGCGCGGTGCGCCATTCCGACTCGTTCGAGCACTTCCTGGACACGCTTCTTTCGCTCGCCACCCAGCATGCTTCGATACGTGAGAGGCAGTTCAACGTTTTCGTAGACGGTAAGATCACCGATCAAATTGAACGCCTGGAAAATGAAGCCGATTTCACGATTGCGGATGCGAGTGCGGCTCGAAATCGAAAGATTCTCCACGTGGTCGTTATGAATCCAGTAGTTGCCGCCGGTCGGCGAATCAAGCAGGCCAAGGATTGAAAGCAGCGTCGATTTCCCGCAGCCAGAAGGGCCGGCAATAGAAACGAACTCGCCCGGCTGGATTTCGAGATGCACTTCACTGAGTGCGTGTGTCTCGACCTCATCCGCGTGAAATACCTTAGTAATCCCTTCGAGACGAATCAACGGCTGAGTCGCGCTCATCGCTAGGCTCCTTATCGCAATACGATCTCGTTGATACTCCTCGTAAATCCGCTTTCTTCATTCATACCTCAGGGCCACCATTGGATCGACTCGCATTGCACGTCGCGCCGGAATGTAACAGGCCAAAAGCGCCGCCCCTAGAAGCACGACACAAACGCTGGCATAGGTGACAGGATCGCGCGCACCGACGCGGTATAGCAGGTGAGAAACCAACGTTGCCGCCCCACCGGCGCTGGCGATTCCTATCGCGAGACCAACTAACGGCGCGACCATCTCCTCCCGTAAAATAAGGCCAAGCACGTTGCTAGGTGCCGCCCCTAACGCCATCCTCACGCCTATCTCATGAGTCCGCTCTGCGACCGCGTAGGAAGTCACTCCGTAGATGCCGACTGCTGCGAGAACAAGCGCTATCGTAGAAAACAGGGCTAGCAAAGCCGTCGAAAATCGTTGCCGCGCCATTGATTGGCTCACCAATTGGTCGCCTGTTTGGACTCCGAAAATCGACTGAGAAGGATCGACGCCTAATACTGCCGCCCGTATGGATTCCACGAGGCTCGTTGAGGCATTCCCCGAGCGCACAACAACAGTGGATACCTGGCTGAATCCAGCGAAATACATCTCGGCCCGTGGAGGAGAATCAATTGCGATATCCCGCACATCGCCTACAACACCGACAATTGGCACGGGTCTGGGCTTTCCGGTTGCGACCCCCAGCAGAAGCTTCCGCCCAATGGGGTCCTGTCCCGCAAAAAACTCTTCCGCCAACGTGTGGTTGATAACGATTACTGGGTCAGAGCGAGCGAGGTCATTTTCGGCTATCGCTCGTCCTGTCAAAAGCGGAACATCCATCGTCTGGAAATAACCCGGACTCACCAAGCGGTAGTTCGCCACAGGATAATCGCCTGGTCTTACCGGTGCTGAGCCATCCACAAGAAACCGAGTGACGCCGAGGTTCGGGACAAGGGGCGTCTGGTCAATGGTGCCAACGTCCTCTACACCCGGTAGCGCAAGCAGTTTCGGCAGTAGACGTTGATAAAACAGATCCACGTCCTGCTTGGACTCATATTCGTTATTCGGAAGCGCTACACGTAGTGTTAACAAATGATCCGCTCGGAATCCGGGTGAGGTTGCAATGAGTTGCTGCAAGCTGTGTACCAGCAATCCTGTGCTTATGAGGATGACGACTGCCAGAGCGACCTCCACCGTCACCAGGACCCGATGCACTGTTCGTCGATCTGCCGAACGGTAAGTGCGCTGGCCCGATCGCAGCGCAGTCTGGATCTGACCGGCGCGAACTGCTGGCAAAACACCAAAGATGGCGGCCGAAACGACCGAAACTATGAGCGTCATCCCAACAACAACCAGATTGGTACGAATGTCATGGAGGCGAAGAATCGGTGCATCAAGTATTTTCGGTAGCCACCTTGAAATCAGCAGAGTCCCCAGATACGCGAGGAACAGGCCGAGCGAACTGCCTATCGCTGATAGAACGATACTTTCCGTAATGACTTGGCGGATAAGCCGGAATCGAGTCGCTCCCAAGGCCCTGCGCACAGCCATTTCTTGTTGTCGCGTTTCGCCACGCGCCAAAAGCAGGCTCGCGACATTTGCGCACGCGATCAGCAAAACCAATCCCACTGCAACCCACAGAACAAGGAGATACATGCGCAACCCACCTACGTACATTTGAAGCAAGGGCCGAAGATCAACTCCGATCTGGTGGTTCGTCTGCGGATAAGCCGCCGCGAGCCGATCCGCGATCCCGTTCATTTCTGCGCGGGCCGCCGACACGCTTACACCGCTTTTCAAACGTGCGATGACAAACAGCGGATGATAGAAACGACTGGTGCGGTCAGCGTTGTCCAATTCGCCAAGCGGGAGCCAAACGTCTGTGCTCTGAGCGAAGCGAATTCCCGGAGGAAGAATGCCAATTACGGTATACCGCTTCTGATTGAGGATTATCGGCTGTCCGAGAATGTGTGGATCTGCGTTGAACTCTGTTTTCCAGGTTTCGTTGCTGAGAATTGCTACCGAGCTCTTCCCTAGGGCGTCTTCGTCAGGAAGAAAATTCCGGCCCAATACGGGTGCGATTCCCAGGAGCGAGAATAGGTTGTGTGATGCAATTGTGCCCTGAACATCTGCAGGCTCGCCATGGAGCAGTAAGGTTGTATGGGCAAAGTTTATCGGGTCATACGCTGCCAGCGCTATAAACGCGTGCGACTGCTTTTCCCAGTCCTCGAAATCTCCCACCGACGCCCCGATTTCAGGCATTGACGGATGCGTTTCAGAAATCGCGACAAGTTGGTTGGCGTCATGAAATGGCAGGGATCGGAGTAACACTGCGTCTACTATCGAAAAAACGGCTGAGTTCATACCGACGCCCAAGGCCAGCGTCGCTACTGCGACGGCGGTGAAGCCGGGGGTTTTGCGCAGCATGTGGAGGGCGAAACGGATGTCTTGAAGCAGGGATTCAAGCCACGGCAGGCCGCGGCGATTGCGATAGTTCTCCTTCGTCTGTTCGACACCGCCGAGTTGGATCAGCGCCTGTCGCCGCGCTTCTTCCAGCGTCATGCCCGCCCGCACGTTGTCATCAATGTGCATTTGCAGATGGCTCTCGAGTTCGGCGGAGAGTTCTCGCTCACGGCGCTCATTTCCGAAGAGCCCGCCAAGGCGCGCCAGCCATGCACGAATGGCATTTAGACGATGCTTCACTTGAGCTCCACACGGTCGTAGTTGTCCCAGGCCGACATATCCGAGAGGATGACTGAGTCGCGGACGCTCAAGCCTTTGCGAATCTCGACCGTGTTCACCGATTCGCTGCCGATCTCAACCGGCGTGCGGACGGCTTCGCTTCCTCCATCGACAAGTTTGAAGAGTCCCACTGTGCTGTTGGCGTCGCCGTGCACTGGGCGCCCCACATAAAGAACATCGGCGAGACGTTCAATTTCGACTGTACCTTCGACGCTCAGGTCGGGAACTGCGCCGGGCGGCAGCGGGCCGTCGAGTTTCACGTCCACCGTGCGCGTGCCGTTTGCAACCGATGGGTCAATGCGCATCACGTGACCGGGAATGACGCCATTGTGCGTGTCGATCGACGCCTTCTGGCCAAGCTGAATGTCCTTTGCCTGGGTTTCAGCAATCTGCAACGCAGCTTTCAACTCGGCTGGCTGAGAGACCTTTGCAAGTGCGGCCCCTTGCGCCACCTGCTGCCCGACATCCACGTCGAGTTCCTGAAGAATACCGTGCACACCGGCGCGAACGTGCAGCTGTTCGACCTGCGACTTCTTTAGTTCATATAGCGCCCGCTTCTGGTCGATATTGGCCTGCTGGACGGCGAGCTGCGCTGTAATCGAATTTGCAAACGTATCGACTTCTTGCTGAGCAAGTTCGTTCTGTTTAGCCAGCTCCTCGGCCTGAACCTCGGAAGTCTTTACGTCGAGATCCGCTTTCAATCCGAGCTTGCCCAGCTGTTCGAAAGAATTCTTCTGCATTTCAGCAGTTCTGTACTGCGACGAGACCGCTGCCGCCTGCGTGCGCTTGTCCATCAGTTGGTTTTGAAGCTGTGCTTTGGTTTGTTCGTAGGAGGCTTCGGCGCCTTTCAACTGGTACTGCGCGTCGAGGGCCTCTTGCTGCAATTGGGGATTACTGAGATCCAGAATCACCGTGCCCGCTTTCACTGGCGTACCGGGCAGCAGGTAACGTTTCTCGACGCGCCCCTCCGTCGCGGCGGGTATCACCCAGACCGTTTCCGGCACAAGCGTGCCCAGGCCGCGAACTTCGCGAAGCATCGGTCCTCGTTTCACGGTGTCGGTCCAGATCGTGGACTTGTCAACCGTCGGCGCGGCGGGCTTAAGACGTGAAATTGCGCCGGTTGTCAGCAGTGCCAGCGCGACTCCTCCGCCTGCGTACGCGTAGCGCCGTATTCTTTTGCGGCGCTTCAGTTCGGGCCGCACGATGTCCATGGTCGATGCCTCATTCATAGCGCAGCGCCACCATTGGGTCGACGCGCATCGCACGACGCGCGGGGATCCAGCATGCCGCCAGCGCCACAATTGCGAGTGCGATCGCCGCGCCGCCAAACGTCAGCGGATCGTTCGGGCTTACACCAAAGAGCAGGCTGCTCATCAATCGAGTCAGTCCAAACGCCGCACCCAGCCCGATGCAAATCCCGATGCATGTCGACTTCAGCCCCTGACCCACAACCAATCGCAAAACATCCCCGCGCCCAGCTCCCAGGGCCATCCGTATGCCGATTTCATGCACGCGATGCCTCACTGCATAAGCCTGCACGCCGTAAATCCCGATCGCGGCCAACAAGAGCGCCAGCCCCGCAAACACGCCCAGTAAAATCGCGCTCAGCCTGGGCTGCGTTAGAGATTGGTCGAGCACGTCATCCATCGTCACGATGCCAGCGACCGGCTCATCAGGGTCAATCTGATGGACCGCATCCGTTACCGCCGAGGTTAAGCTTGCCGGCGGCACGCTCGTGCGCACCGCAAGAATCATTCTTTTCGCCTCGATGTTTTGCAGCAGCGGGCAGTAAACGGCCTGAACCGGCTGCGTGGCGTCTAAACCGTCTAGCTTCACGTCGCCAACGACGCCGGCGACGACGCGCGAGGAGCCAGGAAAAAAAGTAAGGGTCACGTGCTTGCCAATGGGATTGTCGTGCGGCCAGAAGCGTTCAGCGAAAGCCTCGCTCACCAGCACAACGGGCTGCGCTCCGGCTCGATCTGCATCACTGAAATCCCTCCCTTGCTCCAGTGGAATTCGCATCGTGCTTAAATATCCTGGACTGATCACTCGGACGTCCACTTCGGGCTGGTCTGCCATGGGCACGACTGGCTGGGCCTCGACCTGTACCGGCTCGTGGGAACCGCCGGTAAATGGAAGGTTGTCCACGGCGCCGGCAGTCGCCACGCCAGGCAGCGCCCGTACGCGCTGCAGCGTTTCTTGGAAAAAATCGATCTGCTGGACTGCCGTCTTGTACTTCGTGTCCGAAATCGCCAGCGGCATGGTCAGCACGTTATGTGGATCAATTCCGGGGTTCATATTTCGCAGCACAAACAACGTTCGTATGGTCAACCCTGCGCCCGCTAGCAGCACCAACGTCACCGCTACTTCGGAAACCACCAACGCATTTCGAGTACGCCGGCCGCCCAAATCCGCGCTCGCCTTACCCGTTCCCTGTTTCAGCGATTAGTTCAGGTTTACCATGCTCAGATGCCATGCTGGTGCAACACCGGCTAGGACTCCGGTAAGTATTGATATCACCAGCGTAAATCCCAGCACCCAGCCGTCCAGCCCGATCCTCATGCTCATCGGCAACTGACCGCTGATGAACGCCGCAATCGCCCCGATCACAAAATGCGCCAGCGCGAGCGCGAGCCCCCCGCCGATGAAGGCGAGCAGAATTGTTTCCGAAACGACTTGCCGCATGATCCGTCCGCCAGTCGCCCCGAGCGCCGTGCGGATCGCAATTTCCTTGTCGCGCCCCAGCGCCTTCACCAGCA
>Ga0187782_10002603_pt1 | contig 13308 bp, 9 predicted proteins | sample 0715_SJ02_MP15_2_FD_132454 | JGI IMG/M metagenome (GOLD analysis project Ga0187782, IMG submission 132454) | Tropical peat soil microbial communities from peatlands in Department of Meta, Colombia - 0715_SJ02_MP15_20_MG | ecosystem: Environmental > Terrestrial > Soil > Wetlands > Peat | place...
CGGCTTGCTGGAAGGACTGTCGCGTATGGTGCGGGTTGTGGCTCGCCAACACTCATCGATGTGCGTCTCCCGAACATCTTCGCTGCGAGTATAGAGGATTCTCTTCGCCGGCCGAAGCGTGGAGGTAAAGCGTCGGCGATGGATATCCAGCCGATGAGCCCGCAGTGTGATAATGGAACAGCTCGATATCCTTAGTTAGACGATGTCTTGACAACAATCACGCCGCACGAGTATATCGCACATCGGCTCCAGAAGCATTCAGTGCGCTAAACCGTGCGATGCCCACGGGTTGCCTTTCGGAGGGGTGGGTGAGCGGTTGAAACCGGCCGTCTTGAAAGATTAAATCGCCGTTTTGCTATCTGACACAAAATCCAACGAAATCACTTTGCCAGCCGTCAGATAGCCGGATTTTCAGTTTTCTGGAGTTCGCTGATTTTTGCCGGATTTGTGGGAATTAGTGCGACAAATCTGTGACAGTGCCGATTTTTCGGGTACTCCGCCACTCGATTGTAGCGCCCGCAAGCTGACCGACAATAGGATCTAGTGTAAGGCTCCAATCTGATACTTCAGCACCGATATTTGTGTTTCGTAGTCGAACTTCGCATTTGCTGACTGAAGCTGGGCTTGGGTCATGTTCAGTTGCGCCTGGCTGAGCTCGATGATGGAGCTCAAGCCGAGGCGATAGCGCGACTGCGCCAGGTCGAGCGCATCGGTGGCGCTCATTAGCAGCTGCTCGGCCACGGCAAGCCGCTGAAAGGCGGCATTTGCGTCGAGCCAGGCAGTGCGGACATCGCGAACTATGCGATCCTGCAAGTCTCGAACGAACTGGTCGTCCGCGCGAGCCCGCGAATTCGCCTCGCTGCGCAGCGCGCCAAAGAGATGTCCATTGAAGATCGGGATATTTACGTTTGCTCCGGCAGCTGCGTAGCGCGGAGCGAGCTGGTCTGCACCGACCGGTGTGAGCCCAGCAGTCCCAATGGCGGATACCGCGGGGAACCACAGGTCTCGCTCTGCGGTCACGTAGCTGTGCGCCGATGCAGTATCCAGGCGCAGAGTGATAAGGTCGGGCCTGTTCTGCAAAGCGTGACTCAAGAGATCGGAAAAATCCGCCGGTGGCGATGGCGGCATCGGCTCCTCAGCCAGTTCAAACGTTCGCTCGTCCGCGTAGCCGAGCGCCGCCGACAATTGCGCGTAGGATGTGTCGACGCCATTCTGCGCCTGGATGAGAAGGAGTTGAGCCTCGGCCAGGTCCACATTTGCAAAGTCCACATCCAGGCCCGATTTGATCTTGTTTTTCTCGAGTTCGGTCACTTGATCGGAGACGAGCTGCCGTTCCTTCACCGTTTCTTGGGCGACCATCAGCACGGCCTGTGCCTTTAGCACACCGAAATACGCTCGGTCCACGTTGAGGAGCACGTCCGCTCGCGTGTTGACCACGTTCTCTTGGGCGGCCTGTGCGTGCAAGTTTGAACTTTTGACGAGCTCGTGAGTTCGACCGAAGTCGGTGACCAGCTGGTTCACAGTAACGCCATCGGCGTAGCGCTCGAAAATAATCGGATTGTTCAGAAAACCTGCCGCAATCCGGCTGTTGTTCTCCGCATCCACGGCGGTCAGGCTGCCGTTGGCCATCGGATAGTAGGCAGATCGTTGTTCTGTCACCTGCGACTTGGCCGCGGACGCAAGGTTGGTAGCCGCTTGAACCTGCGGATGGTTCTGGATGGCAATTTGCTCCGCCTCGTGGAGGCTTATTTTCTGCACGTTTTGCGCAGCGGCTGGTATGAAGTGAGTTGCAACCAGGATCGATAGGGTGATCAGTCTCCCCAACATTTTCATGAAGCTATCTCCGGGGCCAGGTTGGACTGAGATTTCTCGCGGCGCTGGTACATCAAAAGGTACGCTGCGGGCACGACGAAGATCGTCAAGATGACCGAGGAAACGAGGCCACCGATGATGGCTCGAGCCAGCGGAGCATACGCTTCGCTGCCTGTCTCCAGCTTGAACGCCATCGGCAACAAACCGACGATTGTGGCGCCGGACGTCATTAGAATCGGCCGCAACCGAATTCGGCAGGCATTTACGACGGCGTCCCGCAGGCTTTGGCCTTCACCTCGAAGGACGTTCGAGAAGTCGACGATCAAAATACTGTTCGAAACTACCATGCCTTGCAGCATCACGATGCCCATGAGCGACTGGATGTTGAGTCGTGCCCGTGGACACCAGGGTGAGAATCACGCCGATCAGTCCTGTCGGCACGGCGAGCACGATCAAAAAGGGATCCACGAAAGACCGGAATTGAGCAACCATGATCAGGTAGACCAAGAGAATCGCCAGCAGCAACCCGATTCCGAAGCTCGTGAACGACGAATCCATCGTGACAACCAGCCCCCGCACATCTACGCGAATGTTGCGAGGGAGATTCAGCTGGTCGACGATTTTCGAGATTTCACTTCTCGGCCCACCGAGGTCTTCGCCGGAAGGCGCAACGTAGATATCCATTTCGCGCTCGAGCTGATAGTGATCCACTTCGGTCGGAGTCAGAATCGGAAACACGGTCGCGACTTGATTGAGGTAGGTCGGCTCTTTGAGCGTGAGGCCGCGAAGCGGCATCGATTCGAGGTCCTGCAAATTCTTGACCTGATTCTCGGGATACTGCACGGTCACGAAATAATTGTTTCCGGACTTCGGATCGACCCAGTAGCTCGGATTGATCATCACGTCGGAGGTCAGAGATGTAATGAGGTTATCGACGACCTCCTTCGCGCTCAGATTCAGCTCCGCGGCGCGAGTGCGGTTCACATTGATTTGCAGGCCGGGATAGTCCATGTCCTGCGGCACGTAGACGTCGGAAATTCCCTTAAGGCCGGTGAACCTGCGCGCCAAGTCTTGAGTGAGACGGTTTACTTCCGCCAGATCCATTCCGCTTACCTGAACGTCGATGGGCGCGGGCATGCCTTGGTTCAGGACCGAATCCACCAGGCTTCCTGACTGGAAGTACGTCCGCAATTCGGGAATTTGCTGCGAAATTTGCTGCCGCACTTTTGCCATGTATTCAAAGCTACTGGTGCGGTGATCCTGCGTGAGACCCACCTGCACGAACGCGGTATGCATGGCCGAGTTCGGCGTGAACAGCGCCGAAAGATCGGGGAATACTCCAATGTTAGAGACGATAGTGCTGAGCTGATCCGCCGGTACCACTTGCCGGACGATGTCTTCCACCTTCTTCACGTAATCGTTCGTCAGTTCGATGCGGGTTCCGGTAGGCGCTTTCACATTGATCAGAAACTGGCCGGCATCGGTACGAGGGAAAAACGAAACGCCGACGAACGGGAATAGAAGAAGGCTGGCGAAGAACCCTCCGTTGATGATTGCCACCGTCGCGCGCGGGAAGTCGAGCGCGTAGCGGACCCATTTCTCATAAAAGTCCAGGAATTTCTCGAAGCGCGCGTTGAAATTCGCGTGGAAGCGCGCGAACCAGGATTTCTTCGGAGCATCGCTGCTTGGGTGTCCGCCTTCGGCGTGAGTCACCGGTTTGAGCAAGTAGGCGCAAAACAGGGGAACAACCGTGACGGCATCGAAATACGAAGCGAACAGCGCGATCACTACGCCGAGCGCCAGCGCCGAAAACAGATACTTGCTCACACCGAAGAGAAACGTCACGGGAAAGAACACGACGACGGCCACCAGCATGATCGCGAGAACGGCGAGCGCCACTTCGTTCGCTCCGTTGATCGCCGCGGTTCGAGGGTCTTCTCCGAGTTCAAGATGGCGGAACACGTTCTCGATCACGACCACGGAATCGTCAATCAGTCGCGAGAAGGCCAGTGCGAGACCGCTCAGCACCATGGCGTTGATCGTCTTGCCCATCGTGTGCAGGACGAAAAACGTGATCATCACCGAGAGCGGAATCGAGAGAAAAATCGCAGCCGTGGCGCGCCCGCTGCCCAGAAAAATCAGAATCATGGCAGCGGTCAAAACGACTCCGATACCGCCCTCGCGCAGTACCGTCGAAATCGCTTCTTTGACGAACACCGATTGATCGAACACGACGTGCGCGTGCAGCTGGGAGGGGATGTCGCGCAGATTTTTGATCGACCGGCGAATGCCGTCGACGACCGCAATCGTGTTGCTGTTGCCGCCCTGCTTTTGCACCGGAACGTAGACAGACTTCTGGCCATCTACCCGCACAATGTTGTACTGGAGATAAGATCCGTCGACCGCATGCCCGACGTCGGACACGAAGACCGATTTCTGGCCTTCCGTCTTGAGAGGCATGCTATTCAGCGCTTTGGCATCGGGCACTTGGGCGTTGGTGTAGATGTTGTAGTCGAGATCGCCGACGCGCATGTCTCCAGCGGGCAGGATCAGATTGGAGGAGTCCACAGCGTCGACGACGTCCATGGGGCTCAGCTGATGCGCCTCCAGCTTCAGCGGATCCACATAGATCATCATCTGCCGGTATTTCCCGCCATACGGCGGCGGTACCGTGGCTCCCGGCACTCCCGCGATCTGGTTCCGAATCTGATACTGCAAGTAGTCGTGCAACTGCGTCTCGTTCAGCCCCTGCCCTTCCACCGTCAGCAAACAGACCGGCAGGCTCGATGCGCCGGTGCTCAACGCAACCGGTGGCAGAGTGCCCTGTGGCAATCGCCGCAAGTCCGCCATAGCGAGATTCGAAATCTGCGTCACGTCCGCGTCGGTGCCGGGCTGAAAGTAGATTTTGATCAAGCTGACGCCGGTCATGGAGCGGGATTCCATGTGGTCGATGCCGCTGCCGAGGGTGAAGAAGCGTTCGAAGGTGTCGGTGATGTCGGCTTCGATCTGCTGGGGAGGCATGCCGTTGTAGAAAGTGGCGACGAGGACGATGGGGATATTGATGGGAGGGAACATATCGACGGGCATCTGCACCACACTCGTCAATCCCAGCACGCAGACGAATAGGCAAAGGACGATGATGAAATACGGGTGTTTGATTGAAAAAGTTGGCATCCCCGTGCCCTATCCCATTCCTATTCCAACGGACCGATTTCCCATCGGAGCGAAGCCATTACGCCTTCATTACGCGGTCTCTTGTTTCGGAGATCCGCTTGCCTCTCCCAATTTCCGGCTGTAAATCAGCAAGTACGCGGCAGGAACCACGAAGATCGTCAACAAAACGGAAACGGTCAGTCCGCCGATGATGACCCGGGCCAGAGGCGCATACGCTTCGCTGCCAACCTCCAACTTCAATCCCATCGGGAGCAGGCCGACGATGGTGGCGAGCGAGGTCATCAGGATCGGACGCAAGCGAATCCGGCAAGAGTGCGCGACGGCGTCGCGCACGCTGTAACCTTCCTGGCGAAGCCGATTGGCGAAATCCACAATCAAAATGCTGTTGGAAACGACCATTCCCGTGAGCATCACGATCCCCATCAGCGACTGCACGTTGAGGGTGGTGTCCGTGAAAGCGAGCGTGAGAATCACCCCGATGATTCCAGTTGGAACGGCGAGAATAATCAGGAACGGATCGGTAAAAGAAACGAATTGCGCAACCAGGATCAGATAAACGAGCAGTACGGAAAGCAGTAGACCGAATCCAAAACTCTTGAACGAGGACTCCATCGTCACGATCAATCCGCGCACGTCGATGCGAATGTTTGCCGGCACTTTCGTCGCCGCAACGATTTTCGAAATCGCCTTCGCGGGTCTGCCCAGGTCTTCCCCGGACGGGGCCACGTACACGTCCACCGTGCGCTCGAGCTGGTAGTGATCCACTTCGGTTGGAGTCAGAACGTGTTGGACATCGACAACCTGGTTCAGGTAGGTGGGCATCTTTAGGTTGGGCGCGCGCAACGGCATCGTCTCAAGGTCCTCGATGGACTTCAGCTGACCTTCCGGATACTGGACGGTGACGAAATAGTTGTTCCCCGTTTTCGGATCGACCCAGTAGCTCGGCGCGATCATGACGTCGGAAGTCAGCGCGGTAATGATGTTGTCGATCACTTCCTTTGGGGTCAGTCCGAGTTCGCTCGCGCGGTCACGATTGACATTGATATTCAGCGCGGGGTAGTCCATGTCCTGCGGGATGTAAACATCGGCGACGCCGGGCACTGCTTTGAATTTCTGGGCGAGCGCCTGGGCGATGTCATTATCCTGGTGCAGATCCATTCCGCTGATCTGTACGTCGATTGGCGCGGGCACCCCTTGATTCAGAACGGAATCCACTAGGCCGCCCGACTGGAAATAGGTTCCCAGTTGGGGGATCTGCGAAGCGATTCGTTCGCGAACCTCTCGCATGTATTCGAAGCTGCTGACCTTGTGCTCGGGTTGCAGACCCACCTGAACGAACGCCGTATGCATTGCAGAATTCGAGGTAAACAACGCGGACAGGTCCGACATGACGCCGATATTGGAAACGATCGTGTTCAAGTCCTTCGGACGAACGACCTGGCGGACGATGTCTTCCACGTCCGCGACATATTTTTCGGTCGTCTCGATGCGCGTTCCCGTTGGTGCCTTGACGTTGATTACGAATTGGCCTGCGTCGGCGCGCGGGAAAAACGCAACTCCCACCAGTGGATACAGCGCGAAACTGAGTGCGAAGATTCCCAGGAAACCGATTACGACCTGCTTCGGTCGATCCAGCACCTTGGCGATTAGCCGGTCGTAGTAACGCAACATTCCTTCGAACCGTGCGTTGAATCCCGCGTGGAATCGTTCGCTCCAACTGCTCATTTCATGATCTGATCCCGGGCCTTGGGGTCCGGCATCGCTTTCGCCGGTCGATTCGTGATGTCCCGCGACTTGCTTCAAAAAGTTGGCGCAGTAAAGGGGAACGACCGACACGGCCACGAAGTACGACGCGAACAGCGCGAGTACCACGCCAAGCGCTAGGGCCGAGAAGAGATACTTGCTGACTCCATACAACAGCGTGACCGGAAAGAAGACGACCACTGTCACAAGCGTGATGGCAAGAACCGCCAGCGCCACTTCGTTGGTCCCTTCTTCGGCGGCTTTGACTGGCAACTCGCCGATCTCGAGGTGGCGATAGATGTTCTCTAATACGACGACCGAGTTGTCGATCAGCCTGGAGAAGGCCAGAGCGAGCCCGCTCAGCACCATGCTGTCGATTCCCTTGTCTCCCGTATGCAGAAAAAAGAAAGTGGCCATCACGGAAAGCGGAATCGAGAGAAAGACGGCAACCGTGGCGCGCATGCTGCCCAGAAATATCAAGATCATCAGAGCCGTCAGGACCAGTCCCATCCCGCCTTCGCGCAACACTGTGGAGATCGCCTGCTTGACGAACACGGACTGATCGAACACGACTCGCGCGTGCAGTTGGCTGGGAATGTCCCGCAGCGTCTGGATCGCCTTCTTGATGCCTTCCACTACGGCGATCGTGTTCGTGTTTCCGCCCTGCTTTTGCACGGGAACGTAGACGGATTTCTGACCGTTCACACGCACAATGTTGTATTGCAGGTAGGATCCGTCCACAGCGTGCCCGACGTCGGATACGAAAACGGAGCGCTCCCCCTCGGTCTTTAGCGGCACTTCGTTTAAGGCGTTCGCATTCGCCACTTGGGCGTTTGTGTAGATGTTGTAATCGAGAGGGCCAATTCGCACGTCGCCTGCGGGAAGAATCAAATTGGAAGCGTTGGTCGCGCGCACCACGTCCATCGGGCTCAGCTCGTGCGCCTGAAGTTTCAACGGATCCACGTACAGCATGATTTGCCTGTACTTGCCTCCATACGGCGGCGGCACGGTCGCTCCCGGCACTCCCGCGATCTGGTTCCGAATCTGATACTGCAAGTAGTCGTGCAACTGCGTCTCGTTCAGCCCCTGTCCTTCTACCGTTAGCAAGCAGACTGGCAGGCTAGATGCGCCGGTGCTCAACACGACCGGTGGCAGAGTGCCCTGTGGCAGCCGCCGCAGGTCCGCCATAGCGAGATTCGATATCTGGGTCACGTCCGCATTGGCGTCGGTGCCGGGCTGGAAGTAGATCTTGATCAAGCTGACGCCGGTCATGGAGCGGGATTCCATGTGGTCGATGCCGCTGCCGAGGGTGAAGAAGCGTTCGAAGGTGTCGGTGATATCGGCTTCGATCTGCTGGGGAGGCATGCCGTTGTAGAAGGTGGCGACGAGGACAACGGGGATATTGATGGGAGGGAACATATCGACGGGCATCTGGACGACACTCGTCAATCCCAGCACGCACACGAATAGACAAATCACGACGATGAAGTAGGGGTGGCGTACGGAAAAGGAAGACATACGAACTTCTACTCCGATCCCGTTGGCGCGATGATCTTTGGTTTGACGAGCTCGCCCGGCTTGTACTGCGACTGCTCGCCGAAGACGACGATCTCGTTCTCGCTCAATCCGGAAACGACCTCGACGTCTGTCGCGCTCTCGATTCCAAGCGTTACGTCGCGCTGGTCCAGCCTGTTGCTGCTGTTGACCACGAGCACCTGCCCGCGGTTGTCACCCGAGGCTTGTACGGCCTGAATCGGAACGGTCAGCACGCCCTGAGCAGTTTTGAGTGGAAACTCAACGGTCGCGTACATTCCGGGAACGATTTCGTAGTTCGGATTCGGAACGTCCACTTCGGTGCGCATCGTTCGCGTTTGGAGATCAACGTTGTCTGAGAAGCGAACGATCTTTCCCGTAAAGACCCTGTCAAGTCCAGTGACGTGAACTGCGACGCTCTGTCCCACGTGAACGTCGGATACAGCCCGCTCAGGTACTGGGATGACAAGTCGTAGCAGGTCGTTTTGCGAAATATGGCAGAGGGCTAGGTCGCCCTTGTTCGACGAGGTGCCCGCGGGCAGCAGCGCTCCCGTGTACGCGTCCATCTCGGTAACCACTCCGTCAAAAGGTGCTGTAATCCGCGAGTAGGAAAAAAGCGCGCGGTCTTTTTCGAGCGCAGCTTTTGCAGCTGCGAGCTCCTGTTCGCTTGCCGCCAGCGCATCCTTGGCGGCCGAAACACCCGCGCTGGCTTCTAAGTCTTTGCCCTCGGCGACATCGATTTCTTCTTGCGCCACCAGCTCGGGCCGCGATTTCTGGACATCCGCCAACCGCGTGTAGGTCAGGTGCGCAACCGTATACGCGGAGCTCGCGCGGTTCAGCTCTTCTTTCGCCCGTTCGAGATCCTGCTCGCTCTTCCTGGTGTTCGCTTCGTCCTGCTGCAGTTGTTGCTCGAGTTCGGGGATTTCCAGGACAGCCATGAGCTGTCCGTTTTTGCAGTGGGTGCCCCAGTCCACGTACAGCTTCTGGATGTAGCCCGAAACCTTCGCGTAGACGTTGACCTCCTGAAAGGGCTGAAACTCGGAGGCGATGCTGAGCTTACTTGTCAAATTTTGCCGTTGCACCTTGACCACAGCGACAATCGGCGCATTTGCGCTGCTGTCGGCGTTGGCTTTGCGGCCGGAGCCGCAACCTGCCAGAAATCCGGAGCCCAGAAGAAATAGCGCGGCAGGAGCATGAACCAGACGCCTTCGTCGCAATCTGAGATCCTTAGTCATAAACTCACCGGGAATGAGTGGAGGCTTGCCCTCGGATCATTTCGTCTCAACGGGCCATAGGGCCGTGTCACGAATGGACTGGCGAAGCTTTTCAAGCGAGAAATCGGTCGAACGGCGCAGCCCGATTAGTTGCTGCCTTCGTTGCCTGATTTCGCGAGACATAGTCGGCACCTTATCTGCAATCTCGAGCGGGATCGTTTGAACCCCGTGACAATCGCCATGAATCAAATCGGCAGGCCGGACTTGCAGACCTCCCACTTCGACCTTGCCGCCGAAATCGAAAATGTGCGAATAGGCATGCGATACGGAGACATTTCCCGCGAACATCTGAAATTCCGTCGTCCGGATGTCAGGCAGGTCTCGCACGGCGCCGTTTGTTACGATTCCGACGCAGCCCAGCGCGAGAAGTATGTTCGCGTGGACCTCTCCTAAAAAGGCACCGAGGCCCGGTGGGTCATCCACGTCCTCAATCACTACCACGCGTGGCGCTGGAATCGAGAGGATGTGGTTCCACCAATCCGTCCGGTCGTAGTAGTCGTAGGCTTTGTTCGTCTCCATTCGAGGACCGGAACTCCGCATCCGCGCGGTGGCTGCGTAGCCAATCATGGCAGGCTGATCCTCGAACATGCACCGGATGCTCGAATCGGCGAACCCCGTGTTCGGAAGCCGCACGTGGAAGGTTTCGATAGCGCTGGCGACGAGGCAGGTGCTGAAGTGGCGAAACTGCTCGAGCAGACCGACTTTAAGGGTTCGGATCGTCATCGCGCCGGACCCTTGGCTAACGCACTTCGAAATACGTATCGATTGCGCGGAAGCGATGAATGTTCCAGCCGTCGTCCTCGGCATGCTCCGACACTCGGGCCGTAACGAAGCACGCACCCGTGTTCTTTATCTTGGTGCGTTGCCCGAAGAGGCCGCGCCGCTGCTCCACCGTCGCGCACACAGTTCGAGCACCGTTCGCGTCATAAACAATCTGATGCGTAGCGCCGTCGTAACTCAGCCCTGGAATCTGCGCGATCGTGGATTGCGGTCCGCGCGTCGGGTCATTTGGTCCGTAGATCAACAGATCCGGGTAGGTGTAGTCGGCAACCACCCGTGCGCGTCCCGTTTCCTCATTGATTTCGAAATGAAAGCTCGAGAGCGAAACAGGTTCGCGATTCGTCGGACTGTTGATCGGTTCGTACTCGGCGGCAACTGTGTCGATCTTTACGACGGAATTTGCGGACGCCGAAATCGGCAGGGCCAAGGTGAGAACTGCGAAAGCGGCGGGAACCAATCGGCGTCTCATGGATTCACGCTAAGACGCCGCAGCTACAGGCGCCACTGAAGATTTTCTGAAGTTTTAATGAAGCTGAGACGCAAACGCAGCGTATTCGACGGGCACCGCGCCCGCTCAGGCGTGAACGTCTATAGGTTTCTCTGCGCCGGCTGGAAGGCGAATCCAAACGGTCGATCCGCGTCCCACAGTCGTGTCGATTCCGATCTCACCGTCGTTCGCTTCCACCGCCCATTTGGCGATCGACAAGCCCAGTCCTGCGCTCCTTCCGTTGCCGGCTCTCGATTCATCGGCGCGATAGAAGCGGTCGAAAATCTTGTCCGCGGATTCGGCTGGAATTCCCGGGCCGGTGTCGCTCACCGATAGCTCGACCTGGGAATTCCCTATCCAGCCCACGCGGGCCCGAATCGATCCGCCGATGGGCGTGAACTTCACGGCGTTGTGCAGGATATTGACCACGGCCTGCCGCACGTAGAGACGGTCCGCCTGCACGCCTGCGTTTTCATCTCCCGTCAGTGTGAACGTCAGCCGCTTGTCATCGATGAGAACCTCTAGCAGCGCCGCTGCCTCCCGCACAACCGCCATGAGCGGAAACACCGACACCTGCATCTGGATCTGCCCGGCATCAGCTCGCGACAGCGTCAGGAGGCTTTCCACGATGCTCGTGAGCCGGTTCACCTCTTCGAGCATGCTTCCGATCGTGTCGCGATACTCGGCGGATGTGGCGCCCTCTTCCAATCCCACTTCACCGATGCTGCGAATGGCCGCGAGCGGCGTCCGCAGCTCGTGCGACGCGTCCGCCGTAAATCGCTTCAGTTGTTCGAACGACTGCTGGATTCGGGCCAGCATCGCGTTGAAGACTCGTGCGAGATGACCGAGCTCGTTTTCGGCGGTTTCCACCGGCAATCGCTCGTTCAGTCGCTCTGAATTGATCTGCTCGGCGCGATTCGCCATTTGCGTGACAGGCTCGAGCGTGCGTCCCACCATTTTGTATCCGGCGTAGGCCGTTCCGGCGAGAACCAGCGGCGACGCCAGGATCAACACCAGCAGCGTCCCCCTCAATTGGCTCCAGATCAGATCCTGGCTGTAGCCGACGCGAATTAAAATCGCGCGGCCCTGCAGGTCGTATCTTCGGCTGATCAAAATGACGCGAGTTCCGTCGGACATTCTGTCGGTTCGTCCCGAGTATCCGCGCTCGCCTTCTCCGCGAAATGGCGCTCCGCCGAGAGCGCGTTCGCCAAGCCGTTCATTGCGGTAAAGAATCGTTCCGTCTGACGCGAGGATTTCGAGGAGTCTTTCTTGTACCTGTTTCCAGTCGGAGTGATGGTGGTAGTCCTCGCGCACCCCAACCTGGCCGTCCGGCTCCAGGTACAGCAGGCCCTTGACGGTTTCTAGGTCTTCAGCGGCAAGCTTTTTCAGCACGCCGTCCATCTGCCACAGGAGCAAGAGCGAGACTCCCGCGAAATAGATGGCGAGAATAATGGCGAGCATTCCCACGTACCACAGCGTCAGCCGCGTCCTCACGCGCTGGGGGCGAAAGCGCACTACGGCGTCTCCTCGCGCAGCACGAAGCCGACTCCGCGGACTGTGTGCAGAAGTTTCTGTCGAAAGGGCTCGTCCAATTTCCGTCGCAGGTGGGCGATGTGTACGTCGATTACGTTATCGAGCGGCGTGTAACGCTCGGTTTCCTTCCAAACGTCGCGCGCGAGCATTTCCCGCGACACCACGCGGCCCTGCTGCCGCAACAAATATTCCAGCAGCGCGAATTCCCGCGCCGTCAGCGTGAGTTCCCGGCTGTCGCGCGAAGCAATATGGCCGGCGACGTCCATTTCCAGATCGGCAAGCCTGAGCTTGTCGGAGGATTCCACCTTTCCGCGCCTTTGAAGCGCTCGCACACGCGCGAGCAATTCGGGAAATGCGAAAGGTTTTGTGAGGTAATCGTCGGCGCCGGAATCGAGTCCGCGAACGCGATCTTCAATCGCGTCTTTCGACGTCAGAATCAGAACAGGAACGGCCAAGCCTTTGTTTCGCAGCGCCGCCAGGACCTCCATGCCATCGCGGTTGGGCAGCATGAGATCCAGGATCACCAAATCGTACGTCTCTGTCGAGGCGAGAAAGAAACCATCTTCACCGGTCTGGGCAATGCTGACGGAGTGGTGGTCGGATTCCAGGCCTTTTCGCAAGGCCTTGGCCATCTTTGCTTCGTCTTCTACGACCAGTATCCGCATCCGAGTGGCTCGTGCCTTCGCCGGTTGAGATATCTCAGTAGTGCTCCGCAGCGATTGAAGCCAAAATGCTCAACAGCGGCGAAGAATGCTCCTAACATGAAATATACACCCGGAGTATTTTTATCGCTCGGCGCCACGCCCACGGCGCTCCGCACGCTCGGAAGCCGCGTCGATGCCTCGCGCAGTGCACAACATCCTGTAACTATCGCGGCCCGAACTGTCGCCGTCTCAAGCCGTAGGCTACAATGTTTGAGGTATTCAGAGTCCGGAGGGGTGGCCGAGCGGTTGAAGGCGGCGGTCTTGAAAA
>Ga0187782_10002604_pt1 | contig 13306 bp, 12 predicted proteins | sample 0715_SJ02_MP15_2_FD_132454 | JGI IMG/M metagenome (GOLD analysis project Ga0187782, IMG submission 132454) | Tropical peat soil microbial communities from peatlands in Department of Meta, Colombia - 0715_SJ02_MP15_20_MG | ecosystem: Environmental > Terrestrial > Soil > Wetlands > Peat | place...
AAGGCACGCATCTTTGAGCCGTTCTTTACGACCAAGCCGATCGGCGTCGGCACGGGTCTTGGCCTTTCGATCTGTCACGGGATCGTTCACAGCCTCGGCGGGCGCATCGAGGTCGACAGTTGCGTCGGGAAGGGGACGACGATTTCTGTCCGCCTGCCGGCAAGTGGGCGCGCGGCTGCGACCGAGACAGTAGCGTGTGCGCCTCGTCCTGCCTCCCCCGGCAAGGGCCGCCTCTTGATCGTCGACGACAACGTCAACGTCGCACGCACCTTTGCGATGATGCTCGGGGATCACGTCGTCGAGATCTGCACGGACTCCCACTCGGCGGCCAGGCGAATTCTCGACGGCGAACGCTTCGACATCGTATTCTGCGACCTCATGATGCCCGGGATGACGGGCATGGACTTTCACGCGGTCGTCGCCAAGGAAAAGCCCGAGCAGGGGGAACGAATCGTGTTCGTCACCGGAGGCGCGTTCACCCCATCCGCGCAGGAGTTCCTCGCCAAGATTCCGAACCCCGTTCTGGAGAAACCCGTGGACAGCAAAGCACTCGACGCCGTCCTCGCGAAGCAGTTGAGCAAAGACGTCGGCCATTGAGGCAGTCGGCACGGGCGATTGCCGACGACCCAGCTCGCCGAAGCTCCCGCCCAAGCAGCCGACGCGACGAGCTCCAAGGCGACAGCCGTGGCCGTGGTCACGCAGCGAAACGGGCGCGCCAATCAGCCGGCGCGAAGGAGCTTGAAGGCATGCGCCCAGCTGTTCTGCGTCAGACCGGGGATGCACCAAAGCATGCAAAGCGGCTCGATGGCGCGCGCAGCCTCCACCGCGCCCATGTCGGCGGTGTCCCAGCCGAACTGGTCGAGGATCTTCCTCACCTCTGCCTTCGCCCCCTTGTCGTTGCCGCAGATGAACATGGTGGGCGGCCCACCCGGCAGCTTCGGGTTGACCATGAACGCGTTACCGACGGAAGAGAAAACCTTCACGAAGTGCGCGTCCGGCGCCTTGCGCTGAAGCTTCTCCATCAGCGACTCGTCGAGATTCGTGAAGAATCGAAGCACGCCGTTTTGCGGCGGGGCGTCGGCGATGGGGTTGGTGGCATCCATCACGAGCTTGCCTGCGAGGTTCTGCGGCCCCGCCTGCTGGAGGGCCGACTCGGCGCCGCTTCCCTTGACGGCCAGGACGACGCTGTCGGCCCACCTGGCCGCTTCGGAGAGGGTCCCTACATGCGCCTTCGCCCCGGCCCCGGACCGCCACTTCTCCAGCTTGCCGGGCTCGCGGCTGGCCCGCATGACCTCGTAGCCGTGCTTGAGAAAGCCGTCCGCCAGGACTTGCCCCACCTGTCCGGAGCCGAGGATCGCGATCTTGCTCATGGGTATCGCCTGCCTTTCTTGAGGAGGGAACCTAAGTCCGGGGCTCGTCAACGTCGAACTCATAGTACGCATGAGCGTCATGAGCGATCTTCATCACCTCGCCCAGGTGGATTTGAACCTCCTCGTGGTGCTCGATGAGCTGCTTCGCTCGCGAAGCACCACGATCGCGGCCAAGCGCCTTGGTCGAACGCAGTCGGCCGTGAGCCATTCGCTCGCTCGGTTGCGCGCGACCTTCGACGACCCCCTCCTGCTCCGTGCCGGCTCTGTCCTCGAGCCGACGTCGAGCGCTGAACGCATGCAGGCCCCCCTTCGGGAGGTGCTGCTGCGCGCGGCGGCTCTGGTGGCGGGTTCGAGCGGTGAATTCGAGCCGGCGCGGATCGAGAGGACCTTCGTCCTCGCCTGCGCCGACTATACTGAGGTCATCATCCTGCCGCGCCTGCTGCCGGTGCTTCGCCGCCAGGCGCCCGGCGTCGACGTCGTGACTCGCTTCCTAGGGGACGACTTCGACCGCGCGGTGCAGGCGCGCGAGGTCGATCTCGGGTACGGCACGCGCTTTCGCGCTCTGTCGGGCATCGTGGTGCAGCCCGTGAGCAACGAGAACCTCGTGGTGCTGCTTCGCAGGCGACATCCGGCGCTGAGGCGCCGCTTAGCCAAGCACACGTATGCGGCGCTCGATCACGTGCTCGTCGCTCCCCGCGGGCTTCCCGGCAGCGCGGTCGACACCGCGCTGGAGGCGCTCGGTCTGTCTCGCCGCGTGGTCCTGCGGATGCCACACTTCACGGCTGCAGCCGTCGTCGTCTCGAAGACGGACCTCGTCGTCACGCTGCCCGAAGGCCTGGCGCGCGAGGTTGCCCCGGGACTGGGCCTGGTCGCGGTGCCGCTCCCATTTGCCGTGCCCGGATTCACTTTCTCGATCGGTTACAGCGAAAGCTTCGAAGACGACGCCGCGCACCGCTGGTTCCGCGAGCGTGTGGTGGAAGCGGCGCGCCCGCCGCCCTGAAGCCGGGCTCACTCCACGCCGCGGGTTGTGCGTTCGACTGCGCTTGCCCGCGCCCGCCCACGGAGTCCGACCAGTCTACGATCACCCGCAGGGAGAGCCCGATGTTGCCGATGCAGCAGTGGTTGTGCGCGGACTCGGTCTCGGTAAAGAGCCGGGCCGTCACCGACTTGGCGTTCGTCAGCGTGCGCAGCTGATTGCCGAGTACGAGGAAAGGGAGATACCGTCGAGCGAGGAGTCCATGGACCGATCCAAGGCCGCGCGGTTCTGGTCCATAGCCGCCACGCTCACGGGCATCAAGGAAGGCGAACCATGAGAAAGACCATCGTCGTCGTAGGCTTCGGGCCGGGCATCTCCACTGCGGTCGCCGAGAAGTTCGGATCGTCTGGCTTCACCGTCGCGCTCGTCGGGCGCAACGCCGACCGCCTGACTGCGGGCGCTTTAGGCCTTAAGGCCAAGGGTATTGAAGCCGCGTCCTTCCCGGCCGACGCGGCAGACCCCGCGGCCACCCGCGACGCGCTCGCGAAGGTGCGGGCCACGCTGGGGCCGATCGCTGTCTTGCACTGGAACGCGGCCGGCGGAGCCACCGTTCCAGATCTTGTCGCAGCGGACGCCACGGCCATCCGCGGCATCTTCAACGTTCCAGTCGTCGCCCTGCTGGCCGCGGTGAGGGAGGTGCTCCCCGACCTGAAGGGCTCCAAGGAAGGCGCAGTCCTCGTCACCAACGGCGCCTTCGGGGAGATCGATCCGCAACTTGACGCATACGCGGTCGGCAGTGGGGCGATGGGGCTAGCGCTCGGCAACGCAGCGAAGCACAAGCTCGTAGGCTTGCTCCACGCACGACTCAAGCCCGAAGGCGTTTACGTGGGGGAGGTGATGGTCGCAGGCACGGTGAAAGGCTCGGCCTGGGATCGGGGCTCTGCGAACGTCGATGCGTCGACCGTCGCCGGCAAGTTCTGGGATCTGTTCCAGGCACGCGGCGAGGCGCGCGCGCGGGTGGGTGGGTCGCCCTGACTCTATTCGGCTCGAAACCCGATCCTGGCGTGAGTGCCGTCGCAGAACCGTTTGTTGGCGGATCCGCCATCGCGTCGAGAGAGAGCCTCGCCGGACTGCGTGGCCGGCTGCCCCGTCGCTGCAAACGACGCGGCGGCGTGCCGGCGCGCGCGTTGCACGCTCATTCGCCCATCACGATGCGCCCCCTGCCCGCACCGCCGCCCTACGAAGGAACCCTTCCGCTCGCCGCGCCACCCTCCTCGATGCGCGTCTACGCCATTCCGACGGGCATCACGAAGCGCAGCGCCGGCTTCGCCTACCGCGGAGGGTCGCTCTTCGAAGCGCGGGACTTCGCAATGACCGCGACGCTCGTGTGCCACCCGAAGGGTGACCTCTTGATCGACACTGGCTTCGGGCGCGACATCGACACGCGTGTCGCGTCGATGCCTTGGTGGTTTCGCGCCGCGACTCGATATGTCCGCGGACGATCCGCCGCCGAGCAGCTCGACGCTGCGGGCTACGACCGGCAGCGCCTACGCGCGGTGCTGCTCACTCATGCCCACTGGGATCACGCGGCAGGTCTCGGCGAGCTCGGGGGCACGCCGGCCTGGGTCACTGCCGCAGAGCGGCGCTACGTCGCCGAAGGCGGATGGACGATGGACTTCGTGCGCGGCATCGATGGCGTCCGCTGGGAGACATACGAGTTCGGGGGCGGCCCGTACCTCGGCTTCACGACGAGCCACGACATTTACGGCGACGGGGCGATCGTCGTCGTCCCCGCGCCGGGGCACACGCCCGGGTCGGTGGTTGTCTTCCTCGCCACGCCGGACGGGGCGCGCTTCGCGCTTGTCGGCGATCTCGTGTGGCAGCAGGAAGGGATCTTGTTGCGGCAGGAGCGGCCGTGGCTCATCCGCTGCCTCGGCGACAACGACCCGCGCGGCGTCCGCGACGGGATCCTGAAGATGGCCGCCGTGGCTTCGCGGTTCCCCGAGATGACGCTCGTCCCGGCGCACGATGTGCGCGGCTTCGCAGTGATGGCCCCTCTGCCGGAGACTTTGTGACGCCGGCGGAGTAGGTCATGCTGCCGCAACGACTCTTTGGTGCGCCCCGCGCGCTCTGTCATATCGGCCCAGAAGGGAAAGAACCCGTCTTCGCGGATCCCACCGGCGCAGGCCACGTCGCGGTACGGATCCGTCCAGCCCTCCCGGGGCAGATCGCCGCGAGTGAGTTCGGACACAGAGCGGCGACGTTCCACTGGCCTCTGCCATCGGAGGTCCCGAAGCCACGTAGATCGAGGTCGACCAGGGCATATCCCCGCGGAACCCAGAAGCTCGGATCGGGAGCCTCCCACGAGGTGTATGCCGAGAACGAGACGGGCTCCGGCTGGCGCATGAAGCGATAGCGCGCGAGCGGCAAGTAGCCAAACCGCGTTCGAGTCGGCAGAACGTCCTTGCCGTAGGGACGGTCGAGACCTCCCAGGCGGCGCATAGAAACCGCTCGTCTGCGGAGCGCCCTTGGCCTAGCGGAACGCGTCGACGTGCTGCTCGACCCACCGATCGAAGGGGATCGAAGGTCGCCCGAGCACACGCTCGACCGTATCAGTCACCTCGCCGAGCCGACCCTGGAGGATGGCTCGGTAGATGGACTGGTGCGCGTCGATGACAGCCGGTGGATCGCCCCAGGCTGCTTGAAGGCGCCGCGCTTCGTCCTCGTTTACGGCTTCGTAGGCGATCCGCTTGCCCACTGCGGCGCCGATTTTGGCACTCATCTGGGCGTAGCTGAGGGCCTCTGGCCCGGTGATCGACAGGCTCGCACCCAAGTAGTTCGCGGTCACGAGTGCGCGGGTCGCCACGTCGGCGATGTCGTCCGAGTGAATGAATGGGATCTTGCCGTGGCCGGTGGACGACCGAACAACGCCTTCGCTCTTGATCGAGCGCGCCCAGAAGAGGGCGTTGTCCATGAAGCCCGTGGGCCGGACGAAGACGAACGGGACGCCCATCGCGCGGATCGCCTCCTCGCCACGAGCGTGCCAAGTACCCGTTCCGACCTGCTGCGCCGCGTCCGCGGAGGAGAGCTTGACCACTCGACCGACGCCCGAGGACTTGGCGATCTTCGCGACCGACGCATCCTGCTCCGCAAGCTCAGGGCCCGAGGTGACGAGAAAGAGCGCGTCGACGCCCATGAGAGCGGGCCCCATCGACGCGACATCCTGCAGGTCACCGACGAAGACGTCGACGCGCTCGCCGAACTTGGACCGTGCCTTCGCGGCGTCACGTACAAAGATGCGCGGGCGCTCGCCGCGCTCGAGGAGCCGCGCGACCACGCGGGCTCCGATGTTTCCGGTTGCGCCAATAACGAGAATGTTCATGCTAGGGAGACTCGGCCCGAATCGTTGTAGGATTGCTCATGTTCGTCCAAAGGGTAAGCACGCTCGGATCCGCGGTCAGCTCGCGTTCCCGAATGACGATCGAGGGCCAATCCGAAGCTCTTTGGATCAACCTATCGCGAGGTGCTCAGATTTGGGCGTGTCGATGAAGCGAAAGGCGAAGGCCGCGCCGGCCCGGCGTCAGCCCCGCCAGCGGCGGGCCAAGGAGACCGTGGAGGCCGTGCTCGACGCGGTGGTTCGCGTCCTGAAGAAGCACGGCGTCGACGGCGTCACGACGAACCGGATCGCCGAGGCGGCTGGCGTGAGCATCGGGTCCGTTTACCAGTATTTCCCCGACAAGCGCGCGATCTTCAAGGCGCTCCACGACCGGCACGTCGACGAGATCAGCCGCCACATCGACGACTGCCTCGTCGCGCACGCGACGGCGCCGATCGAGGACTTCGTGCGGGCCCTCATCGAGGCGTTGGTCGAGGCGCACGCCACGGATCCGGAGTTTCACGAGCTCATGACGACGACGGTACCTCACGGCGTTGAGGGCGCGCGGGCGCTCGACGTGCGCCTCCGTGGCGTGTTTAGGCTGGCGCTCACGTCTCGCGAGCCTCACCGCGAGGGGCGCGATCTCGACCGGACGCTCTTCGTGCTCCCCAACATGGTCGAAGCGCTTTCGCACGGCGCGGCGTATCGCCGTCCGCCGGGCCTGTCACTCGCCGCCGCCAAGAACGAAGCGGTACGCGCCACACTGTTGTACCTGGCCAGGTCGCAGGAGTGATCGATCACGAAGGCGGGGTCGCGTGGGGCACGAAGCACCCGTCACGTTTCGGGCAGCGCACTTTGTTTGGCACGTCTCATCCCGTGCCTCGTCCGCCATCCTCGCCCGTCCACGGGTCACGCACGGCAAGGGTCGGACCGTCCGCGTCGAGGCGACGCGGCCATCGGGAAGAGCCGCGCGGAGGCGTTTCCGTTTGGGCTGCGACCACCGGCGGACTTGCTTCGCCGAGCAGCAGGAGGACGGGCGCCACCCCTAATCGCTCGAAGCGCATCTGGGGCTGGTTCGTAGGAGCGCTGCGCTCGAAGCTCCCGCGGGATCGTATGCGCGGCGGCCGATTAGGCGCCGGTTCGACGTTTCTTACGCAGCCGATCCGGCAAGATTCCTATCGCGAAGATACAAAATGCCATTGCGCTGCACGCCAGCGTGGCTGACACGAATGGGCCCATCAGCGTTACCTCCACATCGGTTTTTTTCTTGGAACGAGCGGAGCCATCCGAAGGAATGGCGGCCGCCCACGTCCCCCGGATACGCCGCCCGGCCCCCGGGCCAGTCGGTGCTCCGATGGAGCCGCGCGAGCACGGACGTTGCGAATTTCTGGATGGCTCAGGACGAATTTCGTCAGTCCGCGCCGCCGTCGTCGCTCGCGCCACCCTCACCGCAGGGGCCGAAGCACATGCTGCCGTTCAGGCCGCCGCCGTAGTAGTTGACGGCGTATGCACCGCCGTCTGCGAGGCAATTCTGGATCCACTCGTAAAGGACCGAAATGTCCGAGGCCGACGGATAGACGATTGCCGCCGCCGCGGCGGGACTGATGACTGCTGTCGGGTCCGCGGGCGGCATCGTGTGGGCCGCGATTCGCGCGTAGACGAGCGAGCCGAGCGGATTGCCGGGAGCGATGAACGGATAGGGGGCCCCCCCCTCGAGGGTGTAGTCCGGCGAGTTCGTCGACGTAAGGAACGAGTCGCTCATGATATCGGTGAGCGCGCAAACGCACGCCGGCTTGCTCGTTCCCGCTGCGGCCACGTGGCACGGGGCGCACGACCGCTCGCGAATCGTAATCGACTGGGACTCGATCTGCACGCACGGATCGGTCGTCGTCGACCCGTCGGCGGTGACGCCGAATTGTGTGTCCGTACTGCCGATGAAAATCGGTGGAACCGCGGCCGCCTGAGGGATCGGCGCTCCATCGACGGCACCGCCGGGGTCGGGCCCCAAAGCGCAAAGAGGCGACCCGCACTGAAAGAAACACTGGGGGGAATCGAGCGTGCATTGCATCGTGCCCGGGTCGGGGCACACTTGACCGGTCGGACAGCTCGCCCCCCCTCCGTCGGCGCTGCCTCCGGTAAGGTTGCCGTTGCCCGAAGAGACCGAGGGATCGTAGCTTTGAAGACAGCCGCCCATGATTGACCCGGCCGCGGAAATCGCGCCTCCCACGAAGAGGAGCAGACTGACTTGCCTGTGTCGCCTCATGATCTTCCCTTGCACCTTCCGACGGTCTTATTTCAGACGGTAATTGTGAACTCCGGCTGATCGCGTTTCCTCAGTGACCCGCGGCTCCCGCATCGAGCTGACCCGGGCACGGAATCTGGGCCGCGCTGCACACCTCTGTCGCATCGCGGAGGATGAATTCGGAAAACAAGTGGCTGACGTTCATGTTCGCCGGCCGTGTCAGCAGCGGCTGCTGGCCGCCGGGATTGTTGGGGTCGTAGGGCACGCCGTTGGTCGAGACAGGCTCGGTGTTGTGACAGGCGAAGCAATTGTGGAACGTGTTGTTCTGCGTGAACGTCTCCATGACGGTGCTGGACAGTCGGTCTTCGCCTCCCAACAACGAAAATTCGTAGTCCGTGCCGAGCGCGAAGATGGGCGGAACGCCTCCCGGATTGGTGGGGTCACCGCACGTGGGGTTGCAGGCGGCACCGCCCGGGGAGTCATTCGGACCGCCGCCCTGGAAAAACTGCGTGGCGTAGAGCTCTACCGGGTTATCGCCCCAGGCCAGGTCATCCGCGCGCGTCGAGCACCCCGGCACAGTGTTGTTCGTGCCGTTCGCGTCGGGCGAATCGCCGCTCGTGTTGGTCGAGTCGAGCGGCGTGCCGCAGAAGGTCCCCTGGCTGACGTTGGGGTAGAGGTTGAGGGTGGCGGGAGGCGTGCAGGAAGTGGAACCAGGGGGCTGGACGCCGCAGACCCCGATGACCATCGGGTTGGTCGAGTCGTTCTGGAGCGGCTCGCCCGGTCCCTGCGGGGGAGCTCCCGCCGCGATGGGGATGCCGGGATAATTCGTCCCGAAGAAATAGGGCTTGTCCATCCAGATGGCGGCGACGAGACGGTAGTTGAAACGCTTGTCGACGGCCGGATTGATGTTTCCGGCGGAGATCGCATTGGCGTAGAGATAGTTGAGGTTGCTGTTGAGCGAGAAGACCGCAGTATCGGGCTCCAAGTGCGTGCTCTTCGACCCGGGGAACATGCGGTACACGTTCTCCTGCGCTCCCTGATTGGGGAAGGACTGCGTTGCCTCGTCGAAATTCAATTCATTCGACGCGAGCGGCTGAAGCGCGTTGTTCTCCAGCGTGGCTCCCTTGAAAAAGGGCCAGTTGTTCTGGCTGGGAGAGATGGCAACGGTCAGGTTCTCCGGGTCGCTCGGCCCAGGATAGGCCGGCACCCCCGCATCGCTCGTGCCGTAGGGCTGGGAATCCGGCGCGCCCTGGATGTAGACGCCCGCGAATTCGATCGGGGCCGGATCGTACACGTTAAGGTTCACGTGCTGGACGCTGCCCCAGACGAATTCCGGGTGACCCGGCAGCGTGTACACGGCGTGGATCGCGATGAGCGCCACTTTGCGCAGGCGCGGATGGTCGGCATCTTCTCTCATGATGCCGTTCGAGTCCTGCGTGAGGTACGGCAGCCAGGCCGTCGTCGTGATGTAATTGTCATCCCACGTGGGATCGGCCGTGCCCGATGGCAAAACGCCCTGCCCATTCGGGATCAAGAACTGACTACCACCCGAGAGGCCATAGTCGCCCGGGGGCGGAGGCGGCACGACGCCGTTGGCGAAGTCTTGGGGGTCGATGTCCTTCCAGGCCGTCTTGAATTCGACCAACCCGGGCGGAAAGGACAGGGAGGGATCCACGTTGAGAACCCCGTTCACAGTGTTGAGGGCGTTCTGCTGGATGAAGTCGTAAAATGCCTGGTTCATGTGAAGGCCGTAGTACAGTGTGTGGTCGTCCTGATCGACGAGGACATTGCGCTGGCCGGCCTGGCGGACGGCCCCCAACCATGCGCGCCCCGTCGGAGTACCCGCATCCACCAAGGCCGCGTGCGCCGCCACGCCCGTCGGATACGTGCTCCCCGTGTTGCGCGTCAGGTGCGGAATCGTGAACTGAAAGGCATCGTCGATTGTCGGGTAGTTGACGAGAGCCGGATCGCTCGGGCTCTGGCCTGTTCCGGCGTTTGTGCCGAGCGGCGTCGTGGCGATCATGAAGTTCTGGTATGCGCCCCGATAAAAGGGGCATTCGGTGTCCGGGTGCGGGGGCGGCGTGAACATCCGCACGGGAACCGGGGGCAGCCCCGGACCGGGGACCCAGTCGGGACCCGGCATACAGTCCTCGTTGAACGCCGCCCAGTTGACACTCTCGCAGTAGCCCGCGTCCGGGATCGGACCGGCTACTGCGTTGGTGCCGTTCGGACACGTGCTCAGGCTGGTCGAAGGTTGGAGTCTCGGCAAAGGGAAGCTCTTGCCGGCCGTCGGATCGTTGCACGACGCCAGCGCGCCCATCGCGCCGAACACGCAGACGACTGCGCCGCCCCCCGCAAGGGCAACCCGCGAATGGCGGGGAATCGAAAAGCGTTTTGCGTTCATGAGCGTTCTCCACATATTGTCAAAATTCGAATGAGGCATTGGAGCCGATACGGCTACTTCCATCCCGCGAGGGCAAGGCATGCGCGATTCGGAGCGCCTCGATCCGGCCTGGAAATCTCAAAACATATCCGAACGAACTGCCACGCATACCCTTCGATCTCAGTGGTATGCGGCCTGGCCCAAATCGGTGGAGTCGAAAACTTCTATTCGTCGACGCAAACGACGTTGCGTGTGGTGCTCATTCATTTTTGCGAATCAAGTCCGAGCTACCACCTCTACTTAGTAGTCGCCCGAGCCACACTGACTGAGGCAAACAATCGGGCGTGCTTCTCAAAAATGTCCCGACACCGACGCAAGCGCGCCCGACGGCATCGGGTGGACGTCGACGATCGTCGCAGCGCTCGGTACCTTCTCCTCCGCGTGCGAGCTCGCGAACATCCAGGTCGCGACGCCGAGAGCCGCAATCCCCACGCCGTACGAAACGTCCGCGATGGTGTAAAGCGTCTTGATGTGTCTCTGGCTCGACGGATTGCAGTTGGGCGAGCACTGATTTTCCAGCTCGGTATTGTCCTTGTTGCCCCAGACCGTTGTCAGGATTCCCGCCGCCACGCCGGTGAGACCGACCGCACCGATGGTGTACGGCAGCGGCGAGCGCGGCAGCACCCAGTGCGTGCGCCCGGCCGATGCCGGCTCGACCGGAGTCTCGGCCTTCGCCGCGTCCGAAGGGGCGGCTTTGCCGTCCGAGCCGCTCGATTCCTTGCCTTCCGACCCGCGGGCCGACTTGTAGTCCGTTGCCGACGCGGGAGAGGGCTCGGCCCTATCTGTGGGTGCTTGCGCCGGCTGGCGCTTCGATGGAGACGCGGCCACCTCGGCCGTAGCCCTCGCGCGCGCGGCAGGCGGCTTCGGGCGGATCGCCACCGTCACGATCTGATCGTGCTGCCCCTCGAGAACCATCACTCTCTGCATTGCAGAGAGGTTGCCGCTGCCGGTCAGCGTCAGCTCGTGCAAGCCGGGCGTGACGGCCATGGCGGTACCTTCGAGCTTGGAGGCTCTGAGCACTCCGTCGACGCGCACCTCGACGTCGGCGACCGGCGCTCCCGTCTGGTCGTTGGCGACGATCACGATCGACGGCAGCTTGGCCTCGAGCAGCTTGATCTTCGCGGAACACTTGGACGCGAGCCATGCACAGCCGCTCTCCGCGGCACACGATCGGTACGACTCCAGCGCTTCGCCCTGGTTGCCGGCCCGCTCGCTCGCGTGCGCGCTGTCGACGGCGCTGCGCGCCGCCATGCATGCGGGGCTCGGTCGCTGTGCTTTGTCGGCTTCACCCGTCCGAGCGAAAAGCAGCACGCCGGTTGCGGCCGCGATCGTCGCGCTAATTCGATCGATACGAAAGAATTCCTGCATGATGCTTCCTCGGCCTTAAATGCCAAAAGGCGCTCACTCGGATGCGCCCTGGGTCGTTTCCACTGCCGCGTGTGAGCTCGATGCTTTCTTCCATTACGGCAAAGGCCGGCGCGAGTTACGATTTTTTTTGTTTTTCATGTTTCGATTTTTGGTTGACGAAACACGACCGACGAACATGCATTCGCTAATCTCTGTGTTCCGATTTTTTTTGCCTTCCCCGCCGGAGACGAGACGACTTCTTCAAATGTTGGTCGAGATCACGCCGGTCTCCTGCCTCTTCAAAAAAATTCGACGAACTTGTTCTCGTTGTTCGGCCGGCCCCGAGTTGGGCAGCGCAACCCCGCAGCTCAAAGGCAGGCCCATCGCGCCAATCGAGCTTGAGGAGACCCGGGGGACGGAGGTCAGGCGGTGGGGATCATTTTGGACATCATGCGACAGTTCGACACAATTCAGCGGCTGGCACAGAGCGTTTGCGACGAGCATGGAAAGCTCACGCCAGACACGCAAATGTTCCGCTTCATCGACGCGGTCCACCGTCACGTCGCTTGCGAGGAATCGATCTTCGAGGGCTCGGACTTCTCGGCGCCCCCCGAATGGCAGGAGCATCGCGCTCTGCATACGCAAGCCCGACTCTGCTGCTTCTGGCTGGCCACCTGCGGCGAAGCCAATCGAGCCGTCCATTTCGTTCGACTGCGTGAGGCGCTGCGCGACCACGCGCGGCACGAAATGGTGCTGGTGAGCGGCCTCGTCCGGGTGCTCGGCGTGGGCCGCACGTCGTCGTGGCACACGAATAAACGGTGAATTTTTCCTTCCGCCCTGAATGTCCAGTATCTCGTACATCGCGCGGTGACGACAACTCGATGACGCCAAGACCGATCAACGCAATTCGTCGTTCCGTCCAACCGTAGAGCATCGAATCGGCACAACTCGCGGCACCCGTGTTCGCAATGGGCGTCACGACTGCGAGCCCAGGCCGCGCGGGCTCGTGCCCAGCGACATCGGCCCCGTTTCCTTACGGGGCCGTAAATTTACGATGTCGAAATAAACAATTCGTTAATAGAAACGCCTAATGCAGGCGTTAGGAATACGATGACCTGGTGCTGAAGGTTACGCTTTTCGATCACGATTTTTATCTTTGTTGCCTGGTCGGCGTTCGAGTGTTCGACTTACACGTTGGGAGCTTGCGCTCGACCGGGCAAGCGAACGAGGGGTGGCATGCTGAGCAATGAATGACGGCGGCCCGAGCTCACGCGCAGCGTTCACGTTCAGGGTTCTTCGGGGCCTGCTGGTCGCCGATGCAGTCGCGATGCGGCCAAGCGGGTTCGGCGCTCGGGCACCTTCGAGCCTCGCGCCGGAAGCAGTGCAGCGCGAGGCGGAGGGGGCTTCGGTCAGGATCTCCGGCACGGTCCTAAATCACCGAGCGTGATTGTCGATCAAACGTGACGGATGGAAATAGGCGGGGGCTCCCCGCGGTTTGGAAGTCGCCAAACAAGCCAAGCCGAAGGAGCCCCGTGCCGTGAAGATACCTCGA
>Ga0187782_10002605_pt1 | contig 13299 bp, 10 predicted proteins | sample 0715_SJ02_MP15_2_FD_132454 | JGI IMG/M metagenome (GOLD analysis project Ga0187782, IMG submission 132454) | Tropical peat soil microbial communities from peatlands in Department of Meta, Colombia - 0715_SJ02_MP15_20_MG | ecosystem: Environmental > Terrestrial > Soil > Wetlands > Peat | place...
GCAGAGGATGCTGATGCCGCAGCAGCCACTGTTACCGGCTGCGTGGGGACGGTGCTGGCCGGCCCCGCAGCAGGTGCGGTGGGCGCGCCCGCCGGAATCGCTGTGGACGCACCTCGAGCAGTGGTTGGCGTTGAGACTGATCGAGCGGGGCTGCTTAGGACCGTCTCGAGCGCGTTTGCCATCGCGTCGGCTGTCTGGAAACGGTCCTTGGGGTCTTTGGCCATGGACATCAGAATGATTTCGTTCAACCCCTTTGGCAAATCCGGGCGGATGGTAATCGGAGGAGGAGGTACCTGCTGTATGTGGGCGGACATCACCGAGTAGTTGCTATTCCCCTGGAACGGAAGCTGTCCGGTCACCATCTCGTAGAGCGAGACGCCAAAAGAGTACACGTCGGAGCGAGCGTCCACCTCCGAACCCCTGACCTGCTCAGGGGACATGTAATTGAGAGACCCCAGCGTGGTACCCGTCAGAGTCATGCCAACTTCGTTGTTCGGGCGAGCGATGCCGAAGTCCATGAGCTTCACCACACCCTGGGGAGAAAGCATCATGTTGCTGGGTTTGACGTCGCGATGAATCACGTTCATCTTATGGGCGTAACCGAGGGCAGAGAGGATCTGCTCGGAGTAGTTGATTGCGTCGGCGGGCGGAATCGGAGACGACTGCAGGCGGGAGAGCAGAGTGACACCTTCGACGTACTCCATCAACATCACCAAACGGTTATCCAGCGTAAGTGCAGAGAACAGAGAGGCAATGTTCGTATGATGCAGGGCCGCCAGAAGCTTAATCTCACGCAAGAAGCGGTCTGCCAGCTCCTTTTGGTCAGCCAGATTGGCGAGCAGGACCTTCATCGCTTCCACGCGGTCGGAGATGACATTGCGGACCTTGTAGACTCTGCCCATGCCTCCTGAGCCGAGCACGCCCAGGATTTCGTAGTCTCCTAACCGTTGGCCAGGAACAAAGTCATCGCTCATGGAAGACTCCTTAGCGGGGGCTTCTTGGGTGACACAATAGCTCAGTTCAGGCTCGGCCGTAAATAAGCGAAGAGCCGGAAGGTCCCGATTGACCCTTCTAGGCCGGCTCACCCAGGGTCGCGCGTAGAAGGCGCGTCACGAGCCTTTCTAGGCGATCGGCGTCCGGTGGTGGGAGGTCTTTGAACTCAACGCCTATGCCCTCGCCCGGTGTCACGTTACGCACGACGGCCTGGCTTTTGATCTCCCCTTCCGGAACGGAGAGAAGGATTTGGACGATCGCTCCCTCTGGCAGAGCCGTGGGAGTCGCAATAAACAGGCCCCCGAAGTTCAGGTCGCGAACGCGTGAAACATCTTGGCGGTTGTTGTATTGCCAGGCGACCCAGAGACCCTTGGGTGTGGGAATGCGCTGGTAACGACGCTTGGATTGGGGGTTTTCGGGCATAGGGTTCGAAAATCACTAACAAGTAAAATCCCATTAGTTAACCAATTCATCCCTCCCCCTTCGCATCCTCGCCTCGGTCACAATCGGCCGCCGAATGCGCGCCGACTATCATAGGCTATCGATCCCAGAAGCTTCCGAAAAACTTCTTGAGCAAACGGCCTAGGAATTAATGGCCGGTACGCCGGCGCGATCGAGCGTAAGCTTGTCGCCAAAGGGCGGCGTACAGTAGAGTTTTTCAAGCACGGGGGTCCCCCGGGATGAACATTGCCGTTTTGGATCTGAAGGCGGAGTTCGAGCAACTGCGCGGAGAGATTCTTCCAGCGCTCGAGCGGGTCTGCACAAACGCTTCGTTCATCCTGGGAGAGGAAGTGGAGGCCTTCGAGCGGGAATTCGCCGACTTTTGCGGAACGAAGCATTGTGTCGCGCTGGCGAACGGGACGGCGGCGCTTCACCTGGGCCTGCTGGCGCTGGGGGTACAGCCGGACGACGAAGTCATCACAACCCCGAACACGTTTCTCGCCACCGCAGAAGCCATCAGCTACTGCGGGGCCGTGCCCGTTTTCGTGGACATCGACCCGACGACGGCGAATCTTGACCCCAGGCTGATCGAGCGCGCCATCACCGAGCGTACGCGGGCGATCCTGCCGGTTCACCTCTACGGGCGTCCGGCGGACATGGATGGCATCTGCGAAGTCGCCGAACGTCACAACCTCCGCATTCTGGAAGATGCGGCGCAGGCTCACGGTGCCCGCTATCGGGGGCGTCGCGTCGGCGGACTTGGGACACTCGCAGCTTTCAGCTTCTATCCGACCAAGAATCTGGCTGCCTACGGAGAAGCAGGCGCGCTCACGACCAATGACGACCAAATCGCCAAGTTTGCGCGCGCGGCCCGCTCGCATGGCCAAACGGCACGGTACGAGCATGAGTTCGTTGGCTATAACTACCGCATGCATGGATTTCAGGGAGCCGTGCTGAGGGTGAAGCTACGTCATCTCTATGGGTGGACAGCCAGACGGCAGGAAATCGCACGGGAATACCGCCGACTGCTCTCCGGTGCACGCCTTGCGCTCCCAATAGACGCGTCGAGAGACGAATGCGTCTACCACCAGTTCGTGATTTACACAAGCAACCGCCATATGGTGGTCGCGCAGCTGGCTGCACGAGGCATTGAGACGGTGATCCACTACCCTCGGCCTGTCCATCTGCAGCCAGCCTATTCCTCCCTCGGTTTCCCGCCCGGAACATTTCCCCACGCCGAGCGCGCGTGTGAACGCGTGATCGGCCTGCCCATCCACCCAGGGTTGACATCCGAGCAGATCGCCTACGTAGCAAACGCGGTGAGGGAAATTGTGGGAGTTGAGTAACGATGGTGCGCCCTCAAGCGTTTGCACCGGTGACCGATTCGCTGTGGGAAGAGGGCGGCTGTTCGGCGGCGCGCTCCGCGCCTGGAGGGAAGGCCAAAGGTGCGCTGAGATGCGCCGGGCGTTCCCGCAACATCTGCGAAAGCCCTTGGAACAGCTTGGCGCACGTCTCACGTACCGTTTCGTCGGCGGAACGCATCAGCGAGTCGATAGCGGATTGTCCGTGCTCGTTAAGCCGTCGCACCGAGGACACCACCCAGGAATCGCTGGCGTTCTGCAGGCGGTCCTGGTACCTTGCCACGGTTTCGTCGCTCATGCGCTCCAGATCATCGGCCCAACGCCGTTCCTGTGTCTCCCGCTCGGCGCGATGGGCGTTCAGCACTGAGGCGAACTCGGCGGCCAGAGCACTCCGGCCTTCGGCGATGCTGCTCTCCAGCTGCGATGACATCTGGGTGCGGAACTGTTCGATCGACCGCTGCGCATTTGCTTGGAGATTCTCAAGGAGCTGCGCCGCCACAGCTCCCAGCGCACGCTCCCGCTCGGCGAGTGTGCTGCGGCTCGCCTCTGAGAAATTTTCCGTTTGTTCGTCCGATACCTGGCGGAGAACCTGGCCGAAGGACGCAGCGGCTGCTTCGGCCGCTCGGTCGAGTTCAGACCGTGTATGGCCCGCGATTTCGCTGGCGATGCCATCCAAATGCTGGCGAATCTCGGTAACGCGACCGAAAGACTGCTCTTCCAGGCGGCTTTCAAACCGGCGAACAGCCTCAGCCGCTTTTTCTTCAAAGCTGCCCGCGGCCGATCCGATCGTCTGTTCGGACATAAGCTGCAACCTCGTACGGGCCTCCTGCTGAAACCACTCCGAGGAGCGCTCCATCGATTCAGCGGCCGCGTTAGAGGCACGGACGGTGCTGGCATCCAACTCCCCGCTCCATTTCGCAAGAGCTTCGGCTCGCGCGGACTCGAAATCGCCGCGCAGGCCCGAGAGCGCCGCCGCCGTTTGTGCAGCAGCGTCGCGAAGGTTGGTCTCCGACGCTTGACGCAGGCGCTCGCGATGAAGACGCAAACTCTCGTCCGCCTCGGCTCCCCGCGATGCCAGCCCCTGCATCAGTTCAGAGGCTTGCGCAAGGCGCGGCGCAAGCCTCGAGTCGATCTCCGTGATCGTGCGCTCGACCACCTGCTGGCTCAGGGAACCGAGCAGTGGTGACAGGCGCTGCGACACGTCCGTGACGATGTGCTCGGCGCGGCTGTTCATTTCATCGGTCTGCGCTTCGAGGATGTTTTCCAGCCGCCTGTGCAATTCATCGAGCGTGTCATGGCTCGCGGTCTCCAGCCGTGCCGAGTATTCCTTCATTCGCTCCGTCGCATGCTCGATTTCGCTGACTGAAGAATTTGCGCGCACGAGCTCCTCCTGAAGCGCGACGCGAGCTGAGGAAAGTGTGTCGTGCGCCTCGGAGGATATTTGCACCAAAGGCTGACGCAGCTCGGCGAAGCGGTCCGAGATCTTTTGCTCGGCCAGCTGAAGTAGCTCCTGGGAGCGTCCCGATAGATTCTCCACCAAACGCCCGATGTTGCTATCGAGCGAAGACTGCAGAAGTTCGTTCCACTGCGCCTGAGCGATCGCCATCTCCGATTCGAGACGCTCGCGCCAACTTCCGACATCCGACAGTCGGCTCATCCGTTCGAGCGTCGCTTCGTGTTCTCTCTGAAGCGCCTGGGCGCTTCGACCGAGCTCCGCGAGATGATCGCGAGCCTGGGCGAGTCTCTTTTCCAGCTCGGTGTTGAGGGAGCCGAGCAAGGCCTGCTGGGTGGCTGCCGTTTGCGTGGAGAAATCCTCGCGGATCCCCTTCTCCAAACGGGTGAAGTCTTCCATGGCCCGCTCAATGCGTTCTACGACGTGCGCCGCAGCGGCGCTGGCGGCCGCAGCGGCTTGGCGTTCGAATTCAGCACTCCATTGAAGCAGGAGAGGACTGTCGACGGAAACTTCCGACGGCTGTAGGGATGCGGTTTCGGACGACTCGTTGGTCATGTTGGGCCCAGATTTCTCCGTCGAATTGGTCTTCCCCAGGGCGATCGCGAGGTCGCGATCCCGCGGCTCGAGCCCCTCCCGCCCTTCTGCTGGATCGACGGGAGTCTCACTGGACTCCCAGCTAACGGGAGGAGGGGTGATGTTCCAAATATTGGCCGGGCTTTCCAGTTCCACGGCGATCTGGAAAAACTCGCGAACCGAGTGCGGCCGCTGAATCCAGGCGACGCGGGCGCGTACGTGGCGGCGTCGGGGCTCTTGGGGAACCTCCAAGGTAACCCATGTGTTCTTTGGCAGGTGATGCTTCGACACATAGCGGCAGCCGTGAAGGTTGAGGGTCACGGTGGAAGTGCGTTCTTCAAACGGCTGGCCCAAAAGATCGATCCCACGAACGATTAAGGGCAGAGATTTTGAGATTCGTTCACTCCGTCGCCGTTGGACGTCGGAATGAGGGGAAGCCACGTCTGCCACGGAAGCCTCGTGATGAAGCGAGGAGAGGATAACATTGTCCTCGTAGTTGGTCGAGAGGCGAAGTGAGCAGCGAAAATCTTTTCACAGATGAGCCAACTTGATTGGGCCGACCACGCCGCTATTTCTTCTTCTTCGGCCTCGCGCCGACCGTGGTGGCCTCGCCCCCCGCCATCTGCGCCAGACTGTCGAGCATCGATTTGCACTGCGGGGCGTAGGGTCCGTTGGGGTCCGCATCGATGCACTTCTGATACGCATCGGACGTGCCCGGCGGGATGACATAGGTCATCTTGTCGCCCTCCTGCTTGGTTTCAATGGTGCCCGTATAAGCACTGCCCAGCAGATACCAGCCTTGCGCGTCCTTTGGATCGGTCTGGGTCGCTTTCGTGAGTGGGGCAATGGCCTCTTTGAGGTCCCCCTTGTTCGTCAAAACGATGCCAATATTCTTCCAGCAGCGGGCGTTGTTCGCTGGAGTGGGATCGAGCGCCGCGGCTTTGTCGCAATTTGATCCAGCTTCCTCAATTTTGGCGGAAATCGCCGCAGGATCGGTTTGCCCGGAGATAGAATTCGCGAGTGCCTGACTCAGTCCGACGTAGTAGGTTGCCTGGGGGTTCAAATCGATCGCTTTCCGGTAGGCACTGATGCTGTCGTCGTAGTGCCCGGCGAGGTTGTCGGCGATAGCTAGATTCGACAGGATGACGGCATGGTTCTTGGTGTCCTTGGCGCCCACTGCCTGCTCGGCCTGCTGTAGCTCACTGACGGCGGTTTGATAGTCCGTGTTGATTTTGTCCTGAAGACCGGACTTCTGATCAGGCGTAGCCGTCTTCAATTGCTTGTGGAGGTCATCGGCATCGGCGAGCGCCGCCACTCCGGCATCGACGTGCGCCTTCATGTTCTTGAACTGATTCTGAGCTTCTTCCCGTTTTTTCTGCTCGTCGGGGCTGGGTCCCTGTTGCGCAACGAGTAGCTTAAAATTAACCGAGAAATCTGTGGGTTCACCGGAGGAAACCTGGTGTTGCAAGGTGTAGCTCGCGAGCTCGGGCGGTTTTGTGAAGACAGCCGTGTAGACGCCCGGACTCAATCCAATCTGGGTGAACTTGCCATCCTTGTCCGTCTTCAGCGTAAAGCTGCGTCCGGACTCACTCTTGATCGTGATCGCGACGTCTGGCCAGGGTTTGCCGTCGCGATCCAGGACCTGGCCCGCGATGCTGGCGCTCTGCGCCCGGGCCCCGGAAGTGAATGCGAGACACATCACCAGCGCTGCCCACATGCGCAACCATACGTTCATATGGCGATACCTCCGATTTTTCAAAAGGACTCCCCCAACGATGGCAGCCATATTATGGCGCAACTGCGCCCGATAAGGCGATAGCGTCGGTATGGGCCCGATGAGGCCAGGGTTGCTAGGCCCGGTAGGTGGCCGCGCTTGTGTCCGTCTCCCAGATGGTGACGTCTCGGACGCGTGCGGCGTTGGGCGATGGGCGGAGTCGCTTGGCCGTCTCATCGTAGATGTGCCGCGCAATGTTTTCAGCCGAAGGATTCAGCGTGTCGAAAGGCGCCAGCTCGTTCAGATACTTGTGGTCGAGCGATTGAATGACGCCTTGAATCACCTGCTGAAGGTGAACGAAATCGTAGAGCAACCCTGTGGAATCAAGCTCCGGGCCCTCAACGACGACACGCACTTTGTAATTATGTCCGTGCAGGTCTTCGCATTTGCCGTAATAGTCGCGGAGGTTGTGAGCCGCGGCAAACGTCGCATCCACGCTAATTTCGTACATGAGCATTCTTCCCGCAGAAAAACGGGCGTCGAGACTATCTCTCCATAAAGCGCGCAACTTCCGTGATGTCCCGTGTGGTTGTGTACTCGGGTAGGGACTCGAGAAAAATCTTACCATACTGCATGCGCTGGATGCGGTTGTCGAGAATCGAGAGGATGCCACGGTCGGTTTTGGAGCGGATCAGGCGGCCGAAACCCTGTTTTAGCGCCAGGACAGCTTCCGGCACCTGATATTCAGAGAAGGCGTTGTGGCCCTCCTCGGTCAGCGCGCGAACGCGAGCGGCAACGATCGGATCGCTCGGGACGGCAAACGGTAGTTTGTCGACGATCACGCACGACAGTTGTGCACCGGGCACGTCCACGCCTTGCCAGAAGCTGGCGGTGGCGAACAGCACCGCATTGGGCGTGCTGCGGAAGCGCTCGAGCAAGACCGAGCGCGGCGCCGTACCCTGCCGCAGAAGTGGGAAGCTGACGCGAGGCGAAACGCGTTCGAAAAGATCCTTCATTTGCGAGTGGCTCGTAGAGAGAACAAACGCGCGACCTTGGGAGATTTCCAGCAGACGCACGATTTCCTCCGCCGCTCGCTCGGTGAAGGAGGGATGGCGCACGTCGGGTAGCCCAGGCGGCAAATAAAGCAGCGCCTGGGTCGAGTAATCGAACTCCTGTGGCAGGACCCTTTGCTCCGTTGGCAGCACGCCGAGACGCTGCTTCAAATAATCGAATCGGCCGCCGACGGCGAGTGTCGCCGAGGTGAGGATCACGGTATCAAAGCAGTCAAAAAGCTGGGCCCGGAGGATTTGGCTGACATCGATCGGAGTCGCCGCGAGAAAAACGCCCCGGCCGCGTCGTTCGTACCAATAGACGTAGCTTTTCTCCTCGCTTTCGATCAGAAAGGCAAGTTCCCGCCGCATCTCCGCGGCGCGCCGCGCCAGAGCCACCACTTCTTCGGGCTTCGGGGTGAGAGCCGCCAATTCGGCCTCGACTCCCTTCAAAACGGAAGCCAGTTCGTCATAGGGCTCGCGATTCTGCTCCAGAAACTGGTTCCTTTCCAATACCCCGAAGGGATAGCGGCCTTCGCGTTCGGAAAAGCGCTCAAAAAAACTGCGGGCGCGTTCCCGAAGCCAGCTAAGTTGTCGTCGGACGGGTACGGCTTCGATTTGCTCCAGGCGAAGGGTGTGTTCAATGTCACGCCCGAGCTCCTCGAACCGATAGCTCGATAGCTGGCGGCCGAAATAGTCACTCGCGACGTCTTCGATCTCGTGTGCCTCGTCAAAGACCACGGCAGAGTATTCGGGCAGAATCGATCCGAAATCGTCCTGGCGGATGGCTAAATCGGCAAAGAAGAGATGGTGATTGACAATAATCAGATCGGCTTCGTGCGCGCGTTGATGCATGGCGGTGATGAAGCACCGCTGGAACTCGGAGCATTTCTGTCCGGTACACAAGTCGCTCCGGGCATCGATACGGTTCCACAGCTCGGCATCGTCGGGAAGAAACGTGAGTTCACTGCGGTCGCCCGTGAGGGTCAACTTCTCCCAATCGCGGATCTGCGCGAACCAGTCGATCTCGTCGATCCCCTTCAGCACAGGCTGGCCACTCATCTGGTGAACCTTTTGCCGACAGAGAAAATTAGCCCGGCCTTTCATGAGAGCTGCTTTGAGATGAGGCGCAAAGTGCTTCTGGAGAAAGGGAATATCTTTCTGAAACAGCTGCTCCTGAAGAGATTTGGTGGCAGTAGAAACGACCACGCGGCGTCCGCTCCGGATCGCCGGAATCAGGTACGCGAGAGTCTTACCGGTGCCCGTGCCCGCCTCAATCACGACGTGCTGGTGCTTTCGGAACGCTTCGTCGGCGATCTTCGCCATGGCCAGCTGGGCGGGGCGAAACTCGTACCCCGGGTGCTGCCGTGCGAGCAGACCGCCGGGTGCGAAGATCTGCTCGGTCGTTACTTCCCCGGACTTTACTGCAGCCGCTTTTTTGGCCATGAGCGCGTCGTCCGATTCCCGCAAGCCTGAAAGGCTAAAATAGCACATGCCAAATGGGTCGTTTCAGCGGGCCTTCGGCTGCGGCTCGGAGGCGGATTCTTCGAGAAGTTTCGCCCAGTGCGAAAGATGTTCCAGCGATCGAGCGTGGGTGTGATCGATCTCCAGTGGGGTGATGGAAACGGCACGGTCGCGAATCGCGGCGTGGTCGGTGTCCGGTTCAATTCCTTCGATGAACTGCTGCTCGCTCAGCCAGAAATAGCGGCGTCCTCGCGGATCCGATCCCGGCACCAAAACATTGCGTGTGATCTTCGATGACTGACGCGTGATCCGCACCTCTCCGCTCCAGTCCTGCGGTACGTTGACGTTCAGCAACACTCCCTCCGGGAGTCCTTCGCGCAGGACCAAAGGTACAAGCGAATGCATGAATCTTGCGGCTGGGGCAAAGTTAAATTCGCGGCCGCGGTACACAACAGACACAGCGACGGCCGGGATCCGGTTAATGGCCGCTTCCATAGCAGCACCGACCGTGCCGGAGTAGTAGATATTTTCCCCTACATTCCCACCGCGATTGATTCCGGAGAGGGCAATGTCAGGTTTCTCCTTGAGCAGGGTGTGAAAGGCCACAATCATGGCATCGGCCGGAGTGCCCTCGATCGAGTATTCGCGCTCGGCAATTTGATCGCAGTAGATGGGCTGACGGAGAGTCAGCGACTGTGCCGAAGCGCTCCGCTCATGCGAAGGGGCCACGATGGTGATCGTGCCCAGATCCCTCATGGCCGCGGCCAACGCGCGCAAGCCGGGCGCGTGGATGCCGTCGTCATTCGTGATGAGAATATTCGCCACGGAATTCAAATTGTAGCAATGTTCGAGGAACGTCTGGGCTCAGGAAAATCAAGTGGGTCGCTCGAGCGAATACCCCCCAGCCATGGTGGGCTCCAATGGCGTAGTTCAGGGAGAGCTTTACCGACAATCGGAATTGTATTGGCTCGCTCCTGCGTCTCCGTTTCGCTGTCCAGCTCTGAGTTCCCCTAGGCATAAGGCGGTTGTGCCTGGAACGCATAGTGAACGAAATACCATTGACCCGAACACGTCCTGTGGTTTTCACTCTGCGCGGATAGCTTCTGAGGGCAGGGCTGGCACCGTCCGAAAGGACTTCTTCAGGCTGCACAGTAAATTGAATTTCACAATGTACCACAACGCCGCCAGCCCATCGATGGCGCCGACTTTCTTTCCTTCTTCGTAGGTTCGACCATAATAGGAAATCGGCACTTCGTACAGGCGGCAGCGCAGCTTCGTGACTTTCGCGGTGACTTCAATCTCAAAGCCAAAACCGCTGCTGGTGATAGTCATCTGGCGGATGATCTCGCCGCGAAACGCTTTGTAGCCGGTCTCCACGTCGGTTAGATTAACGTTGGTGAACAGGTTCGACAGGAACGTCAGGCCCTTGTTGGCCAGGTAGTGGTAGAAATACAAAACCCTGGCGGCTTTGCGGACCAGAAAGCGCAATCCGTACACCACATCCGCTTCGCCGGACAGGATCGGTGTTATCATTTCGAAGGATGTCCGACGGGTTATATTCCAAGTCTGCGTCCTGTACGATCACGATGTCACCACGTGTGTTCGCGAACCCCGTCTTCAGGGCCTCGGTCTTTCCCTTATTGAGTTGATGGTGCAGCACCTTCAGCCGCGGCTCGCGTGACGCCAATTCTTCGGCGATCTTACCCGTGCGGTCTTTCGAGCCATCGTTGACAATCACCACTTCCAACAGATTCGGTACCATCAAAACTTTGTGCACCACAGCAGCCAGCGTGGCTTCTTCGTTGTATGCCGGCATCACGATCGACAAGCATTGCTGCTGCATCATTTCCTCGGTCGCCCGACCATTCCGCAGCTTGGGCATGCTTTACTGGTTGCTGCACTGTAATTGAGCAGCGATATCTTCATCCGTTTTTGGGCCACCTGCAGTAGCTTGCGTTTGCTTCCCCTCTCTTTAGGGGACAGGGAATCTTGGGCAGGGCCGACGTTGCCCTTGCCCAGGAGATTTTGCGCCCGAAGGGTTCCCAATCTTCGGTCCAAGAATGGCCTCTTCCCTCAAAAAATCCGCGTCAGGAGCGCATGATTACGCTCACCCTAGTAGCCTTCGAGGCGCTCGTACGTTTGGGGGGGCCCAGCTCCAAGCCGGGCGATTACGCGTTTCCATAGTGCGAGAACCGACAGATTGTCCCCACGCGGCCTACCAAAGGATGGCGAACGGCATGGCGCAGCACCTTCAGGCGCGCGGGGTTCCATTGCCGGTTTCACGATCTCGGGGTCACCTGCATTAGCAAGCTGGCATAGTCGCAGGCGGGCGATATAACGATCACGGCGATCACTGGACACATCAGCAAGCACATGCTCAAGCACTACAGCCGCATCCGGGTGGAAGCCAAGCGCGCTGCTCTGGACGCCATCGCCAACCCGATTTTTGAGGTGGGTGTGCACCAAAACGTGCACAGCTAAGTCATTTGAATTAAATGGTCGGGACGACTGGATTTGAACCAGCGACCTCACGCACCCCAAGCGTGCGCGCTACCAGGCTGCGCCACGTCCCGACTGTGCCGATTTCGAGCCTATCATTCGCGTTCAAGCAGGGTCAAGATCGCGAGGAGCTCTTCGTGAAGATCAAGCAAGAATTTTTTGTGTGCGCGCGCTGCCGGGCCGTGCTTGGCAGGAAGTATCGGTGGACCGGACGCTTCGCCATGCTGTTGGGTGGGGTGACCGGCTGGGGCGGCGCCATTCTGTTCGGTGAGGTGCTTGCGAGCGCCCGCGATCGTGAAACCCTCTTCGTAGAGCAGGCGTTTGATTTCGAAGACGGTTTCGATGTCCTCGCGCCGGTAGAGGCGGTGGCCGCTGGGGCTCTTTACCGGCTGAAGCGTAGGAAACTCGGATTCCCAGTAACGCAAGACGAATGCCTTGGTCGCCGTGAGACGACTGACCTCGCCGATTCGGAAAAGGCTCTTTTCCGGGATCTCATGCGGAGCTCGGGCCGCACTTGCCATAGCTTTTCTGTATCCTAGGCCGATTTCTGGCCGTGTCAACCCCCGAAGCGCTTGGGGCGGTGAAGCTTTGCACCGCGTCGCTCGCGCTCTTTCAGCCGCTGGGTAAACCGTATGGGCGTGCCAGTGAAATCGAAGGCAGCTCGGAGGCGGTTTTCCAGGAAGCGCTGATAGCTGAAGTGCAGCGGTCGCAGCTGATTGGTGAACAGGACGAAAGTCGGCGGAGCGGTGGTTGCTTGCGTCACATAGTAGATTTTCACTTTCCGGCTCGCCGGAGAGGTCCCGCGTTCCAGATCCAAGCCCTTCAGCCAGCGGTTCAGCTCGCCCGTCGAGATGCGACGCTGACGCGCTTGGGTGACCTGATCGATCAGCGAGTAGAGCTTGGGGACGCTCTGACCCGTAAGTGCCGAAACAAAAACGATGGGCGCGTAGGATAGAAACTTGAACTTTGCTCGAACGATCCGATTATAGTCGGCGCGCAGCTGTCCCGGGTCGAGGCTGGCTGCTGGACCGGGGGCCTTTCGCTCACGCTCGGCCTTCTCCTGGGCCGCCCGAAGAGCCAGGTCCCACTTGTTCATCACGATGATGACGGACTGGCCTGACTGCTCGGCATAGCCGGCAATGGTCGAGTCCTGTGAGGTGGGGCCGACGGACGCATCCGCCACGAGCAGGGTGATGTCCGCGCGCTCTAGATGACGCGTCGCCATGACCACGCTGAGTTTCTCGGCGACGAGGTTGGTCTTCGCTTTTCGGCGGATGCCTGCCGTGTCGAGGAAACGATACGACCTACCGTAGCGTTCGATGACGGTATCGACGGCGTCGCGGGTGGTCCCGGGTTCCGGCGAAACAATCGATCGCTCCTCGTGAGCGAGCTGATTCAGCAGTGTGGATTTTCCGACATTCGGGCGACCGATGATAGCGACGCGGATGTCCGGTTCGGTTTCAGGCGATTCACCCTGCGGCAGATTCTGTATCAGAGCATCGAGCAGTGCGTCGACGCCGAGGCCGTGCTCGGCCGAAATCGGAAAAACCTCATCGCCCAGTTCATAGAATTCGGCCGCGAGCTCAGCTTGTTTTGACGAATCCACTTTGTTGACCGCAATGACGGGCGGCTTGCCGGCACGACGCAAGAGATGGGCAAGTTCACGATCGAGCGGCAGAGGTCCCGAACGGCCGTCGACCACCTGTACGACCCGGGCGGCATTCTCAATGGCTCGATGAGCCTGCCGAAGAA
>Ga0187782_10002606_pt1 | contig 13299 bp, 8 predicted proteins | sample 0715_SJ02_MP15_2_FD_132454 | JGI IMG/M metagenome (GOLD analysis project Ga0187782, IMG submission 132454) | Tropical peat soil microbial communities from peatlands in Department of Meta, Colombia - 0715_SJ02_MP15_20_MG | ecosystem: Environmental > Terrestrial > Soil > Wetlands > Peat | place...
ACTCGTGCCCAAGACGGAAATGATACGCTGTTGCGTCCCGGTAGCCCGCGCCGTTTCTTCGGACGGCGTCCAGCGGATGAGTGCTGCGCTCTCGGTGCGGTATTTTCAGCGGCGCCGCTCAAGCCATTTTTCGCTCGATTTCAAAGAAATTGGTCGAAAGGCGTCCTTCCGTGTGCGCCCGTCGTCGCCACGACTGAAATATGCAATGAGACACTATCTGGCTTCAGCGGCGCAAACGCCACGGCCTTGCCTGCCTCGGCTTTATTTCCGCGGACGCCAAATCTGCGTTTTTTGGACGATGCTGGCGCCGCGTGTGCCGGCATTCGTGGGTCGCCAGGCAGCTGGGTGGAGGAAAAGATGACGCAGTCGCATAGCGACCGGTCGGCAACGGACGCGGCGATTTCATGGCCTGCGATCAAGTTGAAGATTCCGCTCATGTTGGGCTATCTCGCCTCCACTACGAGCCTTTGCATCTCAAGCGTCGCGCAGCTTGTCACCTTTGCGGTTCTCGCGCGCCATCTTGGCGTCGAACAGTTCGGCCTGCTCGTCACCATCACTGCGGTCACCAACCTCGCGATGCAGCTGTGCGGACTCGGCGCAACTGAGACACTTGTGAGAAGAGTCTCCGCCGACCCTGCCATATATCGCGATGCCCTCGGGCACCACCTCATCCTCATTGCCGCGACCGCCTCGATCATTGTTCCGCTGCTTGCGGTCGCGCTTAATCATTTCATTAGCGTTTCACCTGACGGTCCCACAAACTTTGTGGCACTGCTGTGCTTCACCATCAGCAATGTCGTCCTGGTGCGTTGGATCTTCGTCACCGAACAGGTTTTCATCGCCCGCTTTGAATACGGCCCAGCGAATCTCGCGAATATCGGCTTCGCAGTCTCGCGGATGTTGACCGCGCTGATCGCATGCTACGGCTTCGGCGTCACCCGCCTATCTGATTGGGCGTTATGGCATGGCGGCGGGCATTTGGTCGTCGCCGTGGTTTGCGCTATAGTGCTTAGCCGCTTCGGCCGGCCGCGATGGACGATCTTGATCAACGAAACGAAATTGGGCTTCTATTTTTGCACGCCCTATTTTTTTCTTGCGATCCGCCAGAACATCGATCTTCTGGTGTTGAACGTTGTCGCTACTCCAGAAGTTATCGGCAGTTATAGCGTCGCCCGCCGCATCCTCGACACCAGCACCCTGACCGTTTCAGGTCTGCACCGATTGACCTATCCCAAGCTCGCCGCGATTAGCGCAAGAGGGTTCGGTCAAACTGTTCGCCTCGCCAGGAAACTCCTATTCGTCGTCTTCGCAATCACCGGCTTGACAAGTGTCGGCGTCTTTGTTGCGGCCCCCGTCCTCCCCATACTGTTTGGCAACGGCTTTTCGCGAACCATCGCTTACACGCGCGCCCTCTGCTGGATCGGAATCCTACTCGGCGTGCAGGAGATGGCTGCCGAGGCTTTGGGCGCATCCGGTCGGCACGCTGTGCGCGCCGCAATTTACAACGGTGGGAGCATTGTCGGCGCGATCGTCGTCGCAACGATGACTTATGAATTCCTCCTCGACGGCACGGTCACGGCCCTTTATGCGACCGAAAGTCTCGTCGCTCTCACATTCTGGGCTGTCATGATCGTTATGGGGAACCGGGAGACGGTTGCGCCCTCCCCTTGAGGCCCACGCGATACCACACTGAGGGCGAGAGAGCGCGTCAGAGAATTACCGCTCCAAAGCGGAGCGCCTCGGTCTGGTAACGTATTTCCGATCAGGCTCACAGGCTTCAAACGAGAGCACGAACCCGAAAATCGCCTTGGCCTCGCCATACTGACTTTCAATTTTGGCCAGAACCGCCTCCTTGGTTCCCAATGATACGGCGGTGGCCCACGCCTGTCGCCCTTCGCGGCCGTCAGGGTCAGGGCCGCTTCGACGCCCCGGCTATGAGCGACGAGCTTCCCTGCAATCGAAGCCCGAAGACCGCCACGGACATCATGAACCAGTTCGGGCTTCCTCCAATGAAAAACGTCGTTTCGAGGCAGCCATGCATGATTCCGAACAACCATATTTGGGTGAAAAGACCCGTAAGCGCCGGATCGTTGCCGGACTTTTCACTGAGGCGAATATCATTGATGGGCGCTACGACGAGCCATAGCACGAGCAGGATCAATCCAGGAATCCCTAGAGTGATCGCGAGATCGAGATAGCCGTTATGCCCGTCTGAGGCTTGAACAGTCCATGTCTCCATTGCGCTGCCGCTATAGACGACATCCTCCAATCGCCAGAAGGCTTGGAATCCATAGCCCGTCAACGGACGCTGCACCAACTGAGAAATAGCAAAGCGCCACACCGCGTCGCGGTTGGTGAATGACGGGTCGAACAATATCCGTTCAAGAACGTCGTGGACCGGTGTGTAAAACGCCGAGCCAATGGTACAGACGTTGAACAGTAGAAGTCCGCTGACGACCGTGATAATGCGCGCGCGAGCACTACGGGTCGAGAGCAGCGCCCACGTTGCCAATAGAGTCACGGGCAGCAGGGCGAGCGACGTCTTGGAAAGCGTACATAAAAGGAAAACAATCGAAGCGATCGTAATCAAACTGCCCACGAGGAGACTGCGTGTCCTTGCGACATAGATGCCTATGAACGCCATGAGCACCATCGCGCTCCCAGCGCCGTTCTTGTGGGTAAACACTCCCCGCCACGCCCCCGCGAGTTGCGGCTCATTCAGATCGCTGAATTGATGCACTGCGAGCTGTGGGAAAAGCAGCACGCCAGCATAACAGACACCTAGAAACAACCCTGCCGTGATCGCGATCAACTCGCCGAAATGGCGTTCGTCGCGAGGAAGCAACAGTGTCACCGCCGCAATCGTCATGGTGATCAGGGTCAACACATAACGGCGCGCGGCGACTTCGGAATGCGGCGACGTAACTACGGACAGTGCGCACCACAACAAGACTGTGATGAAAAGCGGCGTAAAAAGTGGCCGCAGACGGCGCCAGTTGCGTCCATAGACGAAAAGGAGCGAAAATCCGCCCAGCATCGCTGCGACACTCTGATTGGCGAGGCCGGAAGACTTTGCTGGCTGCAAAACGCTGGGATCCGAAAGGTCGGGGAAAGGATCCAGCGATATCCAGAAATAAAGGTATGCGACGATAAATCCGACTCCCCGCAGTAGCGTCACGGCGTCGAATCTATACGCCGACGATCTCCGAGTGGCTTGCGCGAAGTCCGTGGTCATTTGGATGATCGCTCCCCCTCAAAGTCCACGGTCTGCCGATTTCGAGATCCCCTCGCACAGGAGAGCGGCGGCTACTCCGAGCGCCGCACCAATGACAAGCGCCGCGGACATCAAGACGGAAACCGGTGGCGGCCAGCTTCTTGGCCCGATCGACATGGCGGGGGAAATGACGCGGAAGCTCGACATGTCGAGTCTCTGCTGAGCGGCCACTTCGACTTCCCGAACCTCGTATGCTTTCGAAAGAGTTCGGATCGCCCAAAGCTCATGCTCCAACTCCTGCACGCCGCCGGAGACCTCATAAGTCGGGACGCGACTTGCGAGATAACGTTCGCTGGCGCGGGCCCGCTCCAGGTCGCCCCCTGTTGCGGCGACGGTGTTGTCCATTTCCGATTGCATGAGCCGGGCGATGGCGAGGCGCTTAGCTCTCGCGCGTTGGGACCTGCGTGATTGCTGACCAAACTGCTTTACAGCCTCGGCTTCTGCGTCGAGCCATTGCGCATACTGATTCCGCAGCGTCACGATGTTGGGGAACAGCGTACCCGAAAAACTGTTCAGATCGCTTGATGATCGCCGGGCGGCGAGCGCCTGATCATATGCGGCTTGCGCCTCCCAAGTGCGCAGCCGCGCCTGCGCGAGAACTTCATTGGCCCCGTCCGGCGGCTGGTCGTTCGTCGAAACGCTTCTGTTCGGCAACATATCGTGCCGCTTCTTGTAATCCTCCAGCCGCTCCTCGGCGTCGGTCGCCTGCTGCCTCAACACCTGCAAGTTTTCGTTCAGAGAACTGGCGACGCGAACAGCGGCATCCATTTGCGCCTGCGATCGTTCCTGCGCGAATGCGTCCACGAAGGCATTTGCGATATCGACCGCTTTCTCGCGCTGGCCCGCGCTTACTTCGAGCGTGATCACATAGGTGCGCTCCGCTCTTTTCGCACGCGCCTTCTGTGCGAGATTTCGCATCGCTTCTTGGAAAGGCGCTTCAGGCGCGGACAGATTGAGATCATTCTTCTTGGAAAATTCAGGATCTTCGGTCAGGGATCGCGCGTCGATCACACGTCGCAACACATTGCCCGACGTCAACAAACGAAGCTGATTTTCAACTTCGGCGATCTGCCAGTCGCCCGATTGCATCGGGGGACGCAGGACATTGTCGGCCACATGAAGATCCGACGGATCCAGCAGCAGCTCCAGGCTCGCGGTGTATTCAGGAGGAGTCATCGCGAAATAACCGGCGACGCAACACACCGCCAAGCCCATCGAGCCGATGATCCAATATTTGCCCCGCCACAGGCGATGGCTGAGGACGATCAAGTCAATGCCTTCCTCCGAATCCGAGGATTTCTTCGTCGTCGCCTGATCGGCGTCCGGTTCTTTGTACATGGTCGTTTCGCCTCTTCTCTGTTCCGTATGGCTTCGATCGTCACGGATGACGATCGAGGCGGAAAAAAGTTGTCGGCCCATGGCTTGTCGCAGCATTGTCCAAGTCGAATTCAATCTGCGTACCCTTCATCGTCACAGTGAGTTGATCGCCTGAGGCGCCGTCCAGATGGAGTGAGGATAAAGACCACACTCCGCTGAGTGTCGGGCTAAACTGGATTTGCACGCGCTCGCGCTTTACAAGCACGGGCAGATGTCCATAGTTCTGGATCGTCCGCTGCGCCGCGTCGCGGTATTTCATTTCGGAGTTCCGTGCATCGGTCGCAAAGATCAGCAAGAGATGCGCGCTCGTCGCCAAAGGCTCCCCGTCCAAGGAACTCAACGCCACGAGCGCCGGCCCGCTTGCCGCTTTGATCGTTACGGCCCCCAGCGCACGCGGAGATGCGAGATGTTCAAAGCTCGCCGCCTCGGTGCGCGGGGTCACGACGCGAATGAACCTTTGGCGCGCGTCCATCATGATTTCTCCCGTCTCGCTCTCAAAGACGCGCGCCTCGGGATTGGTTCGGTTCTGTTCCGAAAGAACGCCCGCTTGTCGAAGCTCTGCGACATATCTTACGAGGCTATGCGCGCTGCTGCCGTGATTTGGCCGTGGGGTCCAGACATCGAGATCGGGATCCGATTTCCATCGAGAATAGGCCCTGACCCCGACTATTGAGCCTTTCTGGGGGCGCAACCTAATCGTGAGTGCGGGCGTCGTTTCTCCCTCGGCCGCTTTCCATCGAGAAAAAGCCCTGATCCCGACGACTGAGGCTGTCTGAGGATGTATCCTCATGGTGCGCGCAGACGTCGATCCTCCCCGCGCCGTCGACCGAGATTGCCAGCGTGCCGCCAAGCTCTCGAGAAACCACGGCGTGGTCGCCTTCTCAGGTTCCGGGGAAACCTCTGGTTCCTCCACGTGCGCTAGACCAAGCCGCGTGAGCAAGCCGAGGCTCGTCAGACTCGAAGGGATCGCGCCCTGCCCCGCGTCGAACATGTCGCCGTCTTGCCCAAAGGGAATGGCGACCGTGGTGTGCGCCGTCGAAAGGTCGCCGCGCCGAAAGAGCAACGCCGCCAAGGTCTCTCCAGCACGCGCGACCGGATCGAACCCCACGCCGTAGGGCATGATCGCACGCTTGCGTTGCCATTGTTGATTATAGGAAAGATCAATCGCCGCGCCGTGGAGACAGAGGAGATCCCAGCCTTGCAGAGCCGCATAGGCTGGAGCTACGAGGCCGGCCTCATGCCTGAACCTGTTCCAGAACACCTGCCCGTATTCTGTTACAACGAAAGGTTTGCGCAGCCATCTTACGCCGAACAGTTCCCGGACATAGCCTGCATCGTCGTCAAGGGAACTATGTTGCGAAATCGAAAAGCCAGGGTCGAAATTCCAAACCTCGTCGAAGTAGCTGTTCATCGTGACGACAGGCAGATTCATCCGGGTGAAGCTGGTCTCCACAGTCGCCCAATTGTTAAACTGGCTCACCAGCCCCAGATAGCCCAGATCGCGTATCTCCCGGCTGAGCCATTGAAACGTGTCGGCCTCGAGGTCACGAAAGAAGGACTGCGCGTCCCGCATGCGCGGCCCCCGTTCCTCCCGTGATTTCGGCATGTGGACGCTTTCGGCTTCGAGGCTCTCCCCCGAGAAAAGAGCGCCCCATGCCGCGCGCAGCGCTTCGGTGCCGCCATATTTCGACTTGAGCCATAGGTTAAATCTCGGCTCGAGTTTTGAGGAATACGCGACGTGCGTCTCGGTCTCATGGAGGACCGAAGTAAATTCGACCCCGTTTTCATTGACCAGCACCAGCAAAGCAAGCGCTGGGTCTTCGATGGGCTTCATCTTCGTATAGGGATTATGCTTGGCGAGAATGGTCTCCGCCATTCGTCGCCAATGACGACGCGCGTCGTCATTCAGATAGACATCGAGTTTGAGATCATAATGCCTGATCCACCGGTCCGGACCCACATTTCCGTATGCGCCGTTGGGCGAGGTCATGACGTCCATGACCCAGTAGATTCCCCGCCGCTTCAAGGCCGCAAGGAAATAACGAAAACGATCTAATTGGACAGGATCATAATCGAAATCCTTGTCTCGACCAGTCATCAACGTGGCATCGATGAAATGGAAGCGAACCGCGTTGTAGCCGTGGATTTGGAGCTGTTCTGCGTAGCGGTCAGCCGTTTCCTTATTCGGGAAGCCGCCCGACTCCGATGGGGCCCAGGCGAGGGATGCGCAAAGAAATCGAACGGGTTCGTTCGGCTTCTTCTCGAAGGCGAACGTACCGTATTTGGAGACGATCACACGTCCCGACGCGCCCGCGGGCTGCGTCGGCCACATATTCGCAAAATTCAGTGGGCTGTCAGCCGAAACGGCGAGAGAAATGTCCCGAACCGTCATCCACTGGGACTCCGCCCGGACGACGGAAGAAGAACTCGCCGCAACCAGCATCGCCGCATAGGAATAGCGCTGCAGCCATAGACGCATTCGCTCGCTCCCTCAGTTGACCCGGCGCCTGGCGCTCCCGGCGCCGACAGAACTGTGCCGTTCGCCTAGCGCTCCGGCGGCGCCCGGGCCCTCGACAAGGTGACTGTCGATCCATCTATCAGGCGGGACCCGGCGGTGCAGGAAGCCCATGACTGCGCTGAGAGCATGGAAATTCCATGCGACGACCGCATAAACCCCGAGCTGGAACGACCGATATCGCAAGCTCATCAATGCAAAAGGACAAATAGCCAGACAGAGCGCAACGGCGCCGCCGATCACCGCATTGGGTGCTAGGCGAAACGTTGCGGCGATCGCCAGCCACCAAAGGCAGACCGCAAGCCAAAGGCGAAGCTCGCGCAGCTCACCGACGACCAGTCGGAGATGCGGCTTCCCGAGCGCCGCGCGCAGCACCTCTCCTGAGCCTCGCAAATAGCCGTTGCGCAGTCGACGCCACAAAAGCCGATAAGCGTTCTCTGTATGGCCGTAATGGGAAACGAAGGGCTGATTGAGCCGATAAAGCCGCCAGCCGACCGTGCGAAGTCGCGTCGCGAGGTCGTATTCCTCGCGTGCATGCAAATTTCGATCGGAGAAATAACCACTGGCCGCGATCGCGGATCTCCGATAGAGCCCTCCGCCGTTGAGGCGATCGACAGGTCCAGCAGATTGATTGGGCGCGCCACGCTTCACCCGGCGCTTGAACTCGAGATTGACGACATTGTTCTCGGCGATGAGACCCCCGACGCCGCCAACCTTCGGCTCTCGCTCGAGAAACTCCAATCCCCGCGCGATAAAGTTCTCGTCGAGAACCATGTCCCCGTCGATGAGGCAGACATACTTGCCTTTGATGTATTGATAGCCCAACTGCGGTCCCACGCCGCAACTCCGATCTTGCGCTCTCGCCAATCGAGCGACCTTGACCGGGTGGCGCAGGGCGATCTCGACAGTCCGGTCGCTCGACGCGCTATCAGCAACAATGATCTCCCCGTCGACGCCCTTCAGCGCACGCATGGCGCTTTCGATCGCCGCCGAAATATGGCGTTCCTCGTTTAAGGCCTTGATGATGACGCTGACCAGGATCACGATGAGTCCTCGGACTTTTCCGCGGAAAGCAGGAGCGAGGGATCGACCCGCGCGCTGGTATTCAAGAATAGAAGAGCTTAAACCTCAAACAAGCCAGATCGCATAGACAATTAGTGTAACCCGTTAAACCGAATTGGTAATTGCCCGCCGTTTCCGACAAAGCCGCTCGCCTATAACGGGATAGCGACGCCCGGGGATTCCTGGATGAGAATGCAAACAGGAACTGGCGTCTGCTTAATCATTCCCTTGAGCTTGACGCGCGCAGGCTGGATCGATAGCTGGTTTATGCAATTTGAGCAAAGGTATTAAAATAAGCCTTCGTCGCGAAGAGGCCTCGCGAAGCCATATCCATTTGGGGAGAGCCTCGCGACTCCCAACGGAACGGCTCAGATCGTCAAATTCAACTGCTCCATGAGGTAGGGCACGGGATCTGAAACAATATAGCCGGCCATAGCCAAGTCGTTCCACGTCAACCGGTTCGCTCTCGACAGCAACGACACGAGCGCCGCCTCCGGAAATCTAGCCTCGACCCCATCCGGAATCGAGCTCGCTTCCAGCGCCCTCGTCTTAGAAAGACCCAGTGCAACGAAATTGATCCCCGCGACCATCGTCAGATTGATCTTGAAGTAGAAACGCGGATTGCACTCGAGATAGTAGACTGATCCGTCTGGAGACAAGATCATATCGAAGTTATAGACACCATCTCCAGTGTATTCACCTGCGATCTTGGCGATGTCTGCATAGATTTGGTCATGCCGGAACGTATGGTAGACCCTCCGGCGAAGCCAGTGGGCGACGAACGCTTCGATTTTGCCACTGCGAATGTAAACGCTCGCGCCGATGTCCTTCCCATGTATTAGGGTCTGCACCAAAACCGGCTTGTAGTTCATCGTTCGTAGCCGGTTCTCGGTGTCGGCGCCATCAAGGATCACCACGCCGCCATTGCCGCTGCGGCTCAGTGGCTTGGCGACCATCGGGTATTTAAGCTCACCTGAGGAGATTCCGCGCGCGAGAGTCGCTGCGCCCGGCAAGAGCTTTGTCGGCGGATGACGTATCCCGAGTCGTTCGCACAACTGACCAAAGGCCCACTTGTTGTTGAGAGCGTCGAATTGATCGAGGCTGGGCAATGGAAAGCACGGGATCTCGATCAGATCGCGACAGGCGATTATGGCGCGTGTCGATGGCGCATCACCCGGCATCACCATGGAGACGGCGAGGTCGCGTGCGAAGCAATTGATTTCCAGCGCCAGGGCCTCGTCGCGCTCGCCGTCTATAACGCTGTCACATAGAATGAACTGTCGGCAATAGCGCGAAAAGCGCAGCCCTCTGGCGCCGGCATTGCCCAGCACATAGACTTCGGCGCCTGCAGCCTGGGCGCAGCGCAGGATGCGGTAAGAGAGATTGAACACTGTGGCGATCATGAGGACCTTGAGGGGGCCTCTCAGATCGCGGCCCAATGCATTCGTTTCTTGACCCGCACTGGGCATGCCTGGCGGCGCTTGCCCAAGCCCGTCAGGCCAGGAGTCCGAAGAAGCCTCCTCTTTCAGAGACAGGTGCGGCGCCGTGGGCTCTGCCTCCTCTCCAAGCCACCGCAAGGAAGCGTCTCCGTTCGAAATCGGACCCACGCGCACCTCCGTTAGCTGGGATAAGCCGCGGAAACTGGGACCGGTCGCCGCAACAGCGACTTCGGCAAAATCTTGGACAATCGCCGCGCGGGATGCACCGCGCCCACGACGAATCGCATGACGGGCCCAAAACTTCGCGCCGACGAGAGCCCAACGAAGTGGACGCCCGGCGCCGTGCTCTCGAAGTTCGCCGAGAGAATCGGCGTGTTATCGACGGTGCGGATTTGTCGCAGCACGCCGTCGCGAAGGAAGTTCAAACGCCGTACGTCGACCCGGTACCCCGTGGCGGCGATGACGTGGTCGCTTTCGACCGTCTCGCCGGTTCCATTCCGCCCGACCACGGTCACGCGCACGCGCCCGCCGCATTCCTCCGCTCCCGTCACCGAGCAAGCGAGCTTCATCGTCACCTTGCCGAGTATCTGATCTCGAACGAAGTAGCCGCCGGACGGCCCCAGCGTGTTCTTCAAAATGGAAAGGCGCAGGTAGTCCGGAAGCAGGTGGATGAGCTGCGGGGCGTCGCCGCAGAGTCGCAGCAGCCATCCTCCGCCGAGCCCGTTGGCGGACGGGAAAAGCAGCTGATGCAGCAAAGACGGATCCGGATCAGGCGGATTTTGGAAATGCGGCTCCGGATCGCGGGCGATGATCGTGACCTTGGCGCCGCGCTCGCCGAGCAGCGCCGCGATATCATAGGCGGAAGCCCCCGCGCCCACGATGGTGACTTCACGTCCGGCAAGGCGTTCAAGCGAGCCGTAATCGCTGCTGTGCGAGATCAAGGCATCTGGCAGATGCGCGAGCTTCGGGGGCGTGTATTTGTACGGCTGAACGCCGATCGCCAGCACCACGCGCTTGGCGTTCACGGTTTCCCCATTGTCGAAATCGAGCTCGTATCCACGTCCCGTCGCGTTCATTTCAACGAGACGCTTCGGTTCGGTCCGAATTTTGAACCTTTCTTGAAAGGTCCGCCCATAGGAGATGAAAGTCTCCAGTCTGACCGGCAGCCGGATCGGATGATATTCGAGCCCGTTCTGGCGGCTGTAATCCTCGAGACTGAAGCTCATTTGGGGATCGAAGAGGTTCGAGGATTCCCCATAGGATTTGAGGAACATGCCCGGCGGCATATGCCTTTGCCACGCCTCCATCGGCACGCCGAAAATCCGGTAATCGACTCCCGCCGCATCCAAATGCGTTGCGAGTGAAAGCCCGTACGGCCCAGCCCCGACGATCGCGACATCGATTACGCCACTCATGAGTTTACCCTCCTCGACAACTTGTTTGGTGTCCACGCGGCTCGCGTTCCTTCCAACTTCGAACAGGCGAAAAAGACTGCCCGCTCTTCACGCTTCCCCGTCCGCTAGTTGCGGATGATCCCGAACAGACCTTTTCCGTCGAAGCGCCTCGTGTCCGGCCGCATAGGCTTCGACTGACAGACGAGCTGTTGGGCCTCGGGGCATGTTCGAGTGAACCGCTTGAAGCCCCAATTCGTATCGATGTCGTCGACGACACTGAACGATCCATCGCGCATCGCGCGTCGGACCACCGACAGTTCGAAGCAAACGTTTCGCGCGCTGTGGAGGCTGTCGTGGATGAACAGATCGACCTGCCCCAACTCGTCGACGAGCGCCGGCAGCCGGCGCCGGCTCGAACTGTTGATGAGAGTCCACCGATCGGCGAACCGACCTTCAACAGCCACTCCGATCTCGGCGGCTCTTTCGGGAGTGACCGGGAAGAGGTCGATGCTCCACAAATGCCCCTTACCATTGCGTTCCATAGCCTCCAGGACGAATCGCGACGTGATTCCGTGCCCCACGCCGGTCTCGACGACGACCTCGGGCCGCAAATGGCGCACCAGACACCAGATCGCGCGAACCAGCTCCGGGTCTCCGTCATTCCAACCATAGAAACTCTCCGGCCCCAGCTTGAGCCCCCTCGCACCGAGTCTATCCATGACCTCACGCCAAAGCCCGGCGAATTCCGTCGATTCTGGACACCGCCACTGCACGCCTATGCTGGAATGGAGACGTTCCTCCCAATGTTCGTCAGGCGTGTAAACAGGCGGCGCAGCTAAGCGTTCGAGTCGAGCGACTATCCTGTCAAGAAATTTCGAGAGCGTCGGGATTGGATTTGCGATATCTGTGGCCGCCTCGATAGGGTGGCTTAAGTAATGATCGATGACCTCCCTCATCTGATCCTCCATCACCCGAGATGTAAACTTCTGACACTCGTCATCTGTCACAACGGTTTAGCCAAACATCAAGTGTTACCCAATTAATGAAGAATGTCCGTTAGATGAGTCAACTCTTCAGGTACGCATTCTATCGCGCAGTTGGGGTTGAGCGGGCCCGAATTGGCGTAAGCCGCCGCCGCTCGGGTGAGACTCGTCTCTAACCCTGCGGCGCTATTCGTGGCTGGACCAGGGCCACGCGTTCGCGCATCCTGAAGAACGTCGGGATTCCACGCCAGAACGAGACAGACGCTGTAGTTGAGCTTGCCGCCGGGCGGCCATCCGCTGATCGGCCAAGTGCCGACGCCATTAAATACGTTGGGCAGATTCATACCGTAATAATTGGAAGAGCCCCAGGCGAGCTTCTTGGTTATTGCCGGCGCCGTCAGGTAGTTTAGCCCGCGGCACGGCAGACTATATTGAATCGATTGGTAAGGCCATGTCGCGTCGCTCGGAAGCATTTGCGCAGAGATACCCAGGCAAGAAGCGACGCTCGGGCCAAGCCCACGCTCGAGGTTCGCGACTGCCGCAGCATAGGTCCTGCTGGTGAAGCCGCGTTCCGGGGAGTAGCCATCGGCCAAAGCGCTCTTTGACGCTGGAACCGGCTCGAACAACCCCATTTCAAACATGCCCCGAGTCCGGCCTTTCGCCGTAAGGCCATTGTATCTTGCGCCCTTGTTCGGCGCGCTCCAGTCCCACGCGCTGCTTCGTGTCACTGTTGCGGAGGAAAGAATATAGTCCCAAGCATTGCTTCGCGTTGTCGCGCCCGCTTGAAAGACGAATTGCTGGTCTCCCCAGAGCACCCGATCGATAGGCCCGTCGACCCCATCGTCGAACACCATGACGCCATAGGGGCCGCGGACGTCGAAGCTCACGAGATTTGGCGTTGGCGCGGCGGCGCCGGGAGGAATGATTTTCGAAAAATCAACCGAGACGTCGATGCGCGGATAATCGAAACCGTCTTGGAACACCCATGTCGTGGTCACGGGGATCGTGTAATAATGATAGTTGGTAGAATTATAGGCGTCGTCTGTGAGCGGCGGCGTTTCCTTCCCGGAGTTCGCATCTATCTTGACCGGCCTCGTCGTGCCATAGTGCCCGTAATCGACGGTGAAGCTCTGCGCGCCCACACTCCCTTTACCGTTTAGCATGGGTTCGCTGGTTATCGCCGCCAGCGAACGCCCCAACGGCGAATCGATTGGATGGGGACCGTCGGGAAAAAGACTCGCGATGCTTCGCCAAT
>Ga0187782_10002607_pt1 | contig 13299 bp, 12 predicted proteins | sample 0715_SJ02_MP15_2_FD_132454 | JGI IMG/M metagenome (GOLD analysis project Ga0187782, IMG submission 132454) | Tropical peat soil microbial communities from peatlands in Department of Meta, Colombia - 0715_SJ02_MP15_20_MG | ecosystem: Environmental > Terrestrial > Soil > Wetlands > Peat | place...
CAAATCACTGCCGCGCCCAGCAGGCTCATCAGCGGCGACGTGATGGCGTAGGCGCGGATCCAGTGCATGTTCTCGCGCAACAAATTTCGGGACGACGCCTGGAACTTGCGAATCTCAAAGTCTTCCATCCCGAAAGCCTTCACCACGCGGTTTCCGCTCATCGTTTCCTGGAGGATTTGGCTCAAGTCCGCCAGCCGCGACCGGCTTTTCTCCGAGGACCTGCGAATGCGTCTCGCAAGTTTGCCCACCGGCCAAACGACGAGAGGAACCAAGACGGCGGAGCCGATCGTCAGCTTCCAGTTAATCGCCAGCAGCGCCATCGTGAACACAATCAGGCTGAAAAGTTGCCGGAAAAAATCGGCCAGATAATCGGAAAATGCTGCGCGCATTTGTTCCAGGTCGCTGATCACAGCCGACATGACGCGCCCCACGGGATTGTCCTTGAAAAAACCTACTGGCTGCTGTACCACGCGTGCGTACACCTGGTTTCGGATGTCCGTCACGGTGGAAAGCCCCGCATGCTGGATCAGAGTGCTGCCGAAAAATTCCGCGAGTCCTTTGATGAGGAACAATAGCAGCACCGCGATCGAAAAAACGGACCACACGTGGTGGATGCGGCTCGGCACGAAGGAATTCAGATAGATCGGCTTCCCACCCGGAATTTGAAACAACTCCAGTTGCTGATTCACGGACTGCGGATTCAAGACGATATCCACCGCCGGCCGTATCGAGACCACCGCCAGCATATTGGCCAGCGCCATGATCGCCAACAAAATGACGCCGGCGATCAGCTCGGGCGAATACGGCAGGACGAAGCGCAGCAAGCGCTTCACTTCGCCGCTCCGATTCGCGGTTTCCGCCGGATTCATCTGTTCGAGTCTGCCGGACACAGGTTGCTCACGCTAGTTTCGCGCCCATAAAAAGTCAAGCCGCGGACTTCTCCAAATCGCGGTGCACCGTTTTCGCCGCATAACCCTTCTTTTGCAGCGCCCGCTGAATCACTTCCGCCAGAGCTACCGACCGGTGCCGCCCGCCCGTGCATCCCACGGCGATGGTCAGGTAACTCTTCCCTTCCCGGATGTAGTGTGGGATGAGATAGGCCAGCAGGCTCTCGATTCGCCGCAAAAATTCATTCGTCTGTGGAAACGAGCGGATGTAGCGAGCCACGCCCGGATCCTTCCCGCTCATCGGCCGCAGCCGCGGCACGAAATGCGGATTCGGCAGAAATCGCACGTCGAAGACGAGATCGGCGTCCGTCGGAATTCCGTAGCGGTAGCCGAAACTGACAATCGAAACGAGCAACGGTTTTCGCCCGCGTTTTTGGAAGCGCGCCATGACGTGCTCGCGCAGCTCGTGCACATTGAATTTGCTCGTGTCGATAATCCAATCCGCCAGCCGGCGAATCGGCGCCATCCTCCGCCGCTCTTCCTTGATTCCCTCGGCGATGGAGCCGCCCTTCCCCACTGGGTGCGGACGGCGTGTTTCGCTGAAGCGGCGCAACAGCACTTCGTCGCTCGCCTCGACAAACACGAGCATCGCCGGATGGTCGCTTGCCAGCGCGCGGTAAAAAATCGGCAGCTTTTCGATCTGCTCGCCTTCCCGCGCGTCCACCAGGAGCGCCGCGCGCTCGATTTCTCCCCGCCCCTCATCGTACAGTTCGCTGAAGACGGGAATCAGCGCCACGGGGAGGTTATCCACGCAATAAAATCCGAGATCCTCGAAGGCATTCAGCACGGTGCCCTTTCCCGAACCAGAAAGCCCCGTGAGGATTACAAGCTGCCGCGCGTTTCGCGCTCGGGAGGGGGAGATTGCTGCGGTGTGGCTGTGAAGGAGGCGTTTCCGGGCCATGCGCTTCACGGCGGCCCGGCGGCTAAGCCTTCACCCGCCGCCGGTGGGTGCTTGGAATGCGCAAGTCTTCGCGATATTTCGCCACGGTGCGGCGCGTCACGTTGATGCCTTCCTCGCTCAGTTTCTTCGTGATCTGCTCGTCGGTCAAGGGGTGCGAGGCATCCTCGTCCTCGATCATTTTCTTCACGCGCCTCTTCAGCGAAAGCAGCGACATTTCGCTTCCCTGTGGCCCGTTCACCGACTCCGAGAAGAAATACCGCAGTTCGATAACGCCCTGTGGTGTATGCACGTACTTATTCGCCACCGCGCGGCTCACCGTCGAGGGGTGCACGCCCACTTCTTCGGCCACTTCCTTGATCATCATCGGTTTCAAGTGATCCGCGCCGTAATCGAGGAAATCGGCCTGGCGCCGCAAAATGGACTGGCAGACGCGCTGAATGGTGTGCTTGCGCTGCTCGATATTCTTCATCAATTGAATCGCGGCCGTGAAGCGCTCTTTCACGTAGTTGCGCACGTCGCGGTCGGCGGCGTCCCGCACGAGTAGCCGCCGGTAGGTGGGATTCAGGCGTAGCTGCGGCAGGTCGTCGTCATTCATGAATACCTGCCACTCGCCGTCCACTTTGCGGAACTGCACATCGGGCTCGACCAGCCGCGGCTCGATCTTGTTGTAGCGAAGGCCCGGCTTGGGGTCGAGCCGCTTGATCACGTCCACGGCCCGCTTCACCAGTTCGACAGGACGGTTCAGAGCCCGGGCGACCTCCTTGAGTTGGTTGTTTTGCAGCAGCTTCAGATGCTCCGCGATGATCTGCTGCGCCAGCACGTTCTGCGGGTCCACCACCTTCAATTGCAGCAGCAGGCACTCTTCCAGATTTCGCGCGGCCACTCCCGGGGGATCGAATTCCTGCACCATCGCCAGCGCCTCTTCGACGTCTTCCATCGAATAATTGCCCGAGGCGGCGATTTCCTCGAGCGTCGCTGTCAGGTATCCGTTTTCGTCCAGGTTTCCGACGATCTCTTCCGCGATCTCGCGCACGGTGTCGCTGCAAATGCTCACGCTGAGCTGCCAGCTCAAGTGGTCCGCGAGTGTCTGAGGCGAGGAAAGGAATTTATCAAAGGACGGCTTCTCGATATCCTCGCGCTCGCTGCCCGCGGAACGCGACGCGCCCGTATCGAGATACTGCGTGAAAAATGATCCAAAATCGAACTCGTCGAAGGGATTGGCCGCTTCCGTCTCGGGAACCTTCTCCACTTCCTTCTTCAGGAACGCTTCGTCCGTGTAATTCTCCGGGACGGTGCTCTCTTCCGCCGATTCCTCGAGTACGGGGTTTGCCATGATCTCCTGGTTGATCATCTCCCGCAGTTCGAGCCGGTTCAGCGCCAGAACGCTGACCATTTGCACGAGCCCCGGCGTCAGAATCTGCTTCTGCGCCACCCGGAGACTTAATTTGGGCTGGAGGTAGCTCATGGCCTCTAGTTAAGTCGGAAACCCTCCCCCAGATATATCCGTCGCACTTCCGAGTTCGTCGAAAGCTCGCCCGGCGTCCCGGCGAACAGAATCTTTCCGTCGCTGATGATGTAGGCGCGGTTCGTCACCGCCAAGGTCTCTCGCACGTTGTGGTCCGTCACCAGCACTCCAATGCCCGCCGCGCTCAAATCCGCGATAATTTTCTGAATGTCCACCACCGTCAGCGGGTCAATTCCCGAAAACGGTTCATCCAGCAGCACGAACGACGGCGATAGCACCATAGAGCGCGCTATTTCCAGCCGCCGCCGCTCTCCCCCCGATAGCACATAGGCTTGGCTGTACCTTACGCCTTCAAGCCCCATCTGCGCCAGCAACTCTTCCACCCGATCCCTGCGCTGCTCCGGCGTCAAGGGCAGCGTTTCCAGCACCGCGAACAGATTCTCTTCCGCTGTCAGTTTCCGAAAGACCGAAGGCTCTTGAGGCAGGTAACTGATGCCGCTGCGGGCCCGCAGGTACATTGGGAGGTCGGTTATATCCTCGCCATCCAGCAGTACACGCCCGTAGTCCGGACGCGCCAGACCGACCAGGATATAAAACGTCGTGGTCTTTCCTGCGCCGTTCGGCCCCAGCAGCCCAACCACCTCGCCCTGTCGAATCTCCAGGCTGATGTTATCTACTACCTTCCGCCCTCTATACGACTTGCTTAGATCGGCGGCCTGGAGTGTCAACATGCCCGTTCATTTCTCTACTCGGTGCTTGGTCAGCGTGCGCGAACCTTCCTGCGAACCAATCAAAATCGTATCATTCGACACAAAGAAGGTCAACGAATGGCCCGTCGTTGTGTCGCTATCAGCATCCATCAACGTCGGATGTCCGCCCGAAAGTACGAATTTTCCATCCGCCGCCGTGTACTCGCCCTGCTCCGCCTGCCCTCGCCTGTCCCCTTGCCTCACCGATACGTCCCCCAGCGCCAGGGCGCGAGTGAGCTGGCGGCCTCCTGTTGACTCCGCCGCACCACCTGATTTGGAGGAGGCTGTGCCAGGCCCGGTTGCACCGCTGGGCGCAGGCGAAAGAAAAACGTCCAAACTCTTCGAAATCAATTCGCCCTGCTCGGAATTGGCCGTTACCCCCCCCTCCAGATGCCCCTTCCCCAGGTCGCTCCAATAGGTCAGCGTCGGCGCGCGGATGTCCCACACCACGGGCTTGGGAGGTGCATTTTCCGGCTGGCTCGGTGTGCCTGAGTTTTGCGGCTTTTTGTTGCTACGCAAGGCCGGTCCGGGCGTGGGTGCGTTCTGGCTGGCCGCTTGCGGAAAGACAGCTACCACATTTCCGTCGGCCTTCAGCTTCTTCTCCTCGCGCCAGAGTTCGATTCGATTCGCATTCAAGAGCGACTGGTCCTGCCAAAGCCGCGCACGGCCGGTGTAAATCGCGTGGCCGGAATTGGTCGAGCCTTCGAGCGATTCCGAAGTAATATGCGCCGGCCCCCGCCCCAGGTCTATCTCGCTGCTCCCATTCGGCGAGGAGAGAAACGTCGAAGTCACACCGCCTCCCGCTCGCAGCGCTCCCGTTTTCTGGTTGATGGCCACCTGTCCGCCCGCTGTCGTCCGGCTTGTCGCATCAGAAACCACCGGCGAACCGTCGAGAGTCACCATATCCGTCGCTCGAATGATCCGCGCATGTGCGGCCGAAGCACGCCGATCGGCCTGTTCGAAATGTGCGTTGCCGGTCTCGTCGAGCGTTTCCCATCCGCCTTTCGCCGCGAAAGTCGCCACCAATTCTGAAGCTGTAATAATTTGCGGTGCCCCCTTCGTAAATTGCCGCCGGATTTCTGCGCCGGAGTGTCCTTGCAGTTGGTCTAGGTGCCCGTCCTTGTCGAATCCTGCGACAAATTTTTTGCTTTGCAGCGTCGTCGTTTCGTCTCCCGTCTTCGTCACGATGGTCCCTGGCGCAAGCGTTTCGGCTGTGTTCATCCTCTGCTGGCCGGGCCGCTCGCTCGCCACGAATTTCACCAGCACCGCGTCGGTCCTCAGCGTCCGAGCTTCCGCGCCTTGGCGCGAGTCCCAGGAGACTCCGCCGGACGCTGTCAATTCGTGAATCAAATTGTGCTCCGGCAACATGGTCAGGTCCGCGCGCGAAGCGGAAAGCTGGTCGGTTCCCGCCGCGGATTGCCTCGTCCCCGTGATATTGCCTTCCGCAATGATGCGTTGCACCCAGCCGGTTCCACTCAGGAAGCTCTCGAACCGGTCCGCGGAAACGTTTAGTTGCCCTCCGCCTTCGGTCGAGTGCATGGCCGGATGGTCTTCCGCCACGGCATGCCGCGCGTGCAATTCCTCGTCAAGATCAATCGAGATCTGTCCGGCGGTCAGTTCGCGGGCGCCCTGCGTCACTTTTGCTGGCCCGCGCAGCACCATGAGGTGCGTCGGCCTGTTTATCTCGAGACTGCTTCCGGTCGCGTTCACGGGCTGGTTGCCGGTCCGGTTGGCGATTGAAAAATTCAGCTCCACAGCGCGCTGGAGGAACACCCTCGAGTCGCGGGTGCTGTACACCACTCCCACTCCGCGGCCGTGGCCCTGCGGAAAGTCGAAGTCCACCGCGTCCGCAGTCGTCGCCTCCCCCGACTCACGATTGAATGAAAGGCTGTGTGTACTCACGTGCAGCGGCTTGCCGGCTGGCTTTCCCGTCTCCGTGTTCATACTTTGCAAATCGAGTTGCACGTCGCCTTGGCATTGGATGGCGCCGCTCGACGGCTCATAGCTGCATTCCCGGGCGTGAATATTATCGTTGCGGTTGCCTTCGCGGCCGTAAATCGTGATCCCCACGTCCTGCAATATGCTCCGATTTTCTTCCTTGAATTGCGTGGCATGCGCGGCGCGCACGGTGAACAAAGTGTGATTTTGCTCCACCTTTGAAAATTTGAACCCCGCGGATTGCTGCTGCACCGTTGCGGGTACGGCCTGAGGCGCCGGACGCCGGGAACGCATTTCCCGGTAGGCCCGCCACGCGAATACGGAAACGACGGCGACGGCGATAAATCCAGCGAACATCGCCGCCCAGCGCGCGTATCGCGCCGCTTCCCGGTTCCGCAACTCAACGCCTCCTTCGCACGAGCTTAATGCTTAGAAGCCGAGTATAGGCGACGGGTTTCCGCGGAACAAGAACGGCCACTCTGATTATCGGCGGGTTTTCTTCGAAGGAGGCACAAGATCAGTCAGCACGAACGCACCTTGCTCTTCTCCCAGATCTCGGGCGGAGGGAGTAACGATGGTTTTGGGGCCGATGTAGATTTTCTCGCCGCGCGCGAGAGCTGCGCGCACGTCGTTTTCGCTCACGAATTCAATCACTTGAATCGCGGGCGCTGGTGGCGGCGCTGGCGCTGGAGTCGCCGTCGGAGCGAAAGCCGCAGGCGATGCTGCAGCTGCCTTGGCCATGCTCGGCGCAGGATTCGCCGGTGGGATGGGAGCTGCTGCCGCACCGGCCGCTGCCTTCGTCTCCCGCGCGCCGCTCTGTTTCGCGCTCCCCCGCGCTATGCCGCGCTCCGCGAACACACGTTCGACAATCAGTGCAATCGTCTGCCGATCCGGCGCCACAGCGCTCGCTGCGACTGATGCCGGCGCTGCAACCGCCGCAGCATTGGCCGTCAGAGCCTTCGCCACTGTGGCAGCCACGGCCACCGCAGCTTCGCGCGGCTTCGTTGCCTCCGCGGGCAAGACCGTCGCCAGCAGCCTCTGCTCAGCCGGGATCGTCCGATGCTCCACCGCCCGTGATTCCCACGCCACGCGCTTGATGTTCATCAAATGCTGCGGTCCGATATTGTCCGAGGTGATGTTTCCGCCGTGCGAGCCGCACCCAAGCGTCATCGCTGGCAACAAATTGGTCGAATACCCAATCGAGCCGTGTACCGCCGACGTATTCACCACCACGCGAAACGCCGGCACGCCCAGCCCAAACTGCTTCACTGCCGCCTCACACTGAGAATGCACCGAGCACGTGTGGCCCATGCCCCCGTACTCCAGCAGCCGCACGCACAACTCGATTCCAGCCGCCAGATTCGCCGCGGAATAAAATGCAAGAATCGGCGAGAGCTTTTCGCCGGAAAGCGGAACATCGCGCCCCACTCCTTCGAGCCGCGCGATCAGCACGCGAGTCCCCGCCGGCACTTTAATCCCCGCCATTTCGGCGATCACTGTTGCCGGGCGTCCCACTACTTGCGTATTCGGCACATGCGCGCCGCCGTGAAAGACGATCGCGCCGAGCCGCGCGATTTCTTCCTCGCTCAGAAAGTACGCGCCCTGCCGCCGGCATTCCTCCAGTGCCTGGTCGCGGATCGCTTCTTCCGCGACGATGGATTGCTCGGACGAACAAATCGTTCCGTAATCGAATGTCTTGCCCGCAAAAATATCCGCCACCGCTTTCCGCACATTCGCGGTCCGCTCGATGAACGACGGCACATTCCCTGGCCCCACGCCATAGGCCGGCCTCCCCGAGCCGTACGCCGCGCGCACAAGCCCCGTCCCGCCCGTCGCCAGAATCACGCCCGTCAGCCGGTGCCGCATCAATTCCTGCGTGCCCTGCATCGTCGGATGCTCGAGGCAGACGATCAAATCCTCCGGCGCGCCCATTTTGAGCGCCGCGCGCTTCAGCACGCTCACGGCTTCGCAGATGCAACGCATCGCTGTCGGGTGCGGGCTCAAGACCACTGCGTTGCGCGCTTTCAGTGAAATCAGCGTTTTATAGATTGTTGTCGAAGTCGGGTTTGTCGAAGGAATTACGGCCGCCACCACGCCGACCGGCTCGGCAATTTCGAGAATGCCTTTCTCGCGGTCCTCGCGAATGATTCCCGTTGTCCTCATCCCGCGGATCGCGCGCGGCACATCCACCGACGCCAAGCGGTTCTTGATGATCTTGTCGGGAACGTTCCCGTAGCCCGTCTCTTCCACCGCCAGCCGCGCGAGCGATTCACCCGCTTCCGTCGCCGCTTCCGCGCAGGCTTCCACCACCGCATCCACCTGTCCCTGGGAAAATTTGGCGAATTTCTTCTGGGCTTCGCTCGCCCGCTCGATGGCTTGGCGGGCTTCTTGGATGGAAATCAGGTCGCGGTCGCGCAGGCTCAAAGAACCATACCTGATCGGGCTTCCCGGCATTGCGCCTGAAAAGCGCCGTTTCGTTTTGCTCCGGGCAATTCCGCCGCCCGGTTATTTCCTGGCGGCCCGAGGCGCCCCGCCGCCCGGCAAAATCTCCTCGACAAGTTCATGCGGCCGCGGAATCACATGCACTGCCACCAGTTCCCCGACGCGCCGCGCGGCAGCCGCCCCCGCGTCGGTCGCGGCCTTCACCGCGCCCACGTCTCCGCGCACCATCACCGTCACGTATCCCGCGCCGATGTATTCCTTACCGATCAAAATCACGTTGGCGGCTTTCACCATGGCGTCGGCGGCTTCAATCGAGCCCACCAGTCCTTTGGTCTCGATCATTCCCAGCGCTTCATTGGCCATGCGTCCTCGCTCGCCCTCGCGATTCTTGATTGTGCTTTGGACAGAATTGCAGAAATCGTGCGCAGACTAACATGCGGACGCAAGTGAAGCAAGCTGCACGGGTTGCCCTGTGGAAATTTTTTTGGCCGCTACTGTGCCGCCGGCAGCACGCCCATGCTCGCCGCCGCCACGCTGTCGCGCGTCGAATTCTTCACCAGGTACATCGCCTCGTCGGCCAGATGCAGCAGCTCCGCCTTCGTCCGCGAATCGGAAGGATACGACGCCACCCCGACGCTCGCCGTGATGTGCACGTTCAGGCTGGGTTCCTTCAGCCACTCCGTCTCGCGGATCAATTTGTGCAAGCGTCGCGCCACTCCCAAGGCATTATCCTTCGACGTCTGCGGCAGCAGAATCACGAACTCATCGCCGCCATACCGGAAGGCCTGGTCAATCAACCGGCACTTATCCTTAATCGCCGACCCGATCTCCGAAAGCAGCTTCGACCCCATCAAGTGCCCGTACGTATCGTTCACGTTCTTGAAATGATCCAGGTCTATAAATATCAGCGAAAACTCGAACGCGTACCGGTGCGACCGGTAGATCTCCGTATCGAGCATGAAATTCAGGTGCCGCGCGTTGTAAAGGCTCGTGCAATCGTCCGTGATTGTCAGCTCGTGGATCCTCTGCACGTGACGCGCATTTTCAATCGCAATCGCCGCATAATCCGCCAGGGCCTCGAGCAGCGCCAGATCCCGTTGGCTGAATCCATCTGGCCCGACACAATTGATCAGCTCGATGACTCCCAGGCAGTGGTCGCGAAACCTCACCGGTACGGCCACAATCGAGCGCGTTTCCATCTTCGTCCGCGCGTCCACCTGCGCGAAGAACCGCGAATCCTTCGATGTGTCCGGCACTACCACGATCTCGCCTGTCTGCGCCACCCAACCCGCGAGCCCCTGCCCCAGCTTGATGCGCACATCCCTCAACGCTTCCGCGCCCTTGCCAGTCGCAATTTGAAAGTACAGCTCGCCCTTATCCTGATCCATCAGCAGCAGAGACCACGTATCCGGCCGCAGCACCTCATTAATCTTCTCCATGATGGTGCGCAGCACCTGGTCCAATTGCAGCGAAGACGTCAGCGCCTTCCCAAGCTCCTGGAAAACCGACACTTCATTCGGCTCCGGCGCTTCCGCGGGCGCGCGCGTACTTCGGCGCCTCTCGACGCCGCTGAAATGCTTCGCATCGCCGGCTCGTTGCATTCGCTCCGTCGGGGCAAGGGTCTTCGGATTGGGGTTATCTTCGGGCAACACTCGCATTATAGTGAACCGTTTTCCCCCGCCGCAACGGACTTGCGCGCCCCCTTGCCGTAACACATATCTGTCCTGCTCCCCCTACACCATCGCTCTCATTGACACTCCCCTCACTCCCGCCTATATTTTTCCTTGGTCGTGGGTTCTTGGGGATGTCAACAGCACCCTTCGGCGAACATCTAAAGCGCGAACGAGAAATGCGCGGCGTCACCCTCGAGGAAATCTCCGCCGCCACACGCATCAGCACCCGCTTCCTCGAAGCCCTCGAAAGCGACCAATGGGACCAGCTCCCCGGCGGCGTCTTCAATCGCGGCTTCATCCGCTCCATCGCCCGCTTCCTCGGCCTCGACGAAGATAGCCTTGTCGCCGAATACGCTCTCGAAACCAAGCATCGCACCGACTCCGGCGTCGTTCCCGATCCTCCCATCGAAGTTCCGCGCCAATGGGGCGCGATCCTTCTCGCCGCCACGCTGCTCGTCGTGATCCTCGCCGGCAGCGCCTTCCTGGCCTACCGCTACGGTCCTCGCCTCGTCGCGCTCATGCGCCATTCGCACGCCACTCCATCCGCCACCGCCGAGGCCTCCCCACCTCCCGCTCCCTCATCTGCGTCCGCGCCGTCGCCTTCGTCGGCGTCTGCGCAGAACGACAGCGGCGCTGCTCCCGGCCTCCCAGTGCCCGTGCCGAACTATCCCAGCCCATCGTCTTCGTCCGCGCCGCTCGCCTCCCCCTCCGCCGCGCTCGCGCTCAAAGTCGAAGCCGGCAAGCCCGCCGACCTCAAAGTCCTCGCCGACGGCCGCAGCGTTTACGACGCGCACGTCGAAGCCGGCACCGTCCTCCACTTCGACGCGCAGGACACTCTCACCATCACCTCGTCCGACTCGAGCGCCATCCTCCTCGAACTCAACGGCCAGACCGTCGCTCCCATCGGCGTCCCCGGCCAGCCCGGCACGGTCACCCTCACCCACAACGACCTCAAGCCCGCCGCGGGAGCGTCCCATTAGCTCCGAGCTGCGCGACGAAATCCGCTCCGGCCACGCGCGCCCGGAACGAAAACTGGCCATCTGTTCCGGCGGCGTTTCGCTGCTGCCCGAAGAGCGCGCCGAGCTCCTCGCCATCCTCTCGACCGACGCCGACGAATCCATCGCCCAGCGCGCGCAGAGCACCCTGCTCACGCAGACTCCCGAATCATTCCTGCTCGCGCTCAGCCGGGCCGACGCGGACCACCGCCTCTTCGCCTACGTCGCCGATAACATGGGCGAAAAGCAAGGCGTCGCCGACTCGCTGGCGAAAAATCCCTGGTGCCCCACGCAGTTCGTCACGCGCGTCGCGCGCTTCCTCACCGCTTCGGGCATTCAGGCGCTCCTCGACGGTCTTGAGCGCCTCACCGCCGATCCGCACTTGATCGAAGCGCTCGCGCTCTCGCAAGCCGCCACGCTCGAACAGCAAGAATTAATTCGCGAATTGCACAAGCGGGAACCGCCTGCCGTGCCGGAGAAGGAAGTCGAAGAAGCCGCCGCGGACGCCGAGCCCGACCCCGTGAAGCGCAAGACCCTACTGCAAAAAGTCGCGGGCCTTAACGTCGTCGAGCGCATCATCCTCGCGCTCAAGGGCGGCCGCGAAGAACGCATGCTGCTCGTCCGCGACCACAATAAAATCGTCCAGCGCGCCGTCCTTCAGTCGCCGCGCCTCACCGATTCCGAAGTCGAATCCTTCGCGGCCATGGCCAACGTCAGCCAGGACGTCTTGCGCGGCATCGCCCTCAACCGCGTCTTCATGAAAAATTACGCCATCGCCAAAAATATGATCAAAAATCCCAAGACGCCGCTCGATATCTCGCTGCACATTCTGCCGCGTCTCACCGCCACCGACCTGCGCATCCTCACCACCAACAAAAATATTCCCGAGAATTTGCGCAACGCCGCCATCAAACTCCAGCGCTCCCGCAAATCCACCGGCCCCGGCTAGCCCTGACCCGGATTAGATTTAAGAATTTCATTTAGCCAGCGCCCTCTCAATGAATTGTCGAAGGGATTCGTCCGATCCGTGAGAGACATAATCTCGGAGAACCGCCGTGGCTTTTGGTGAGTCAATCCGGAGCAAGGCGTGCACAGAATCCCATCGCTCGCGTAGATTGCCCTTCTCCAGGAGCGCCCGCAAGGCAGGTATCGCAGGATCGCCGATGTGAATAAGCGCTGTGCCCGCCGGACTGTACTCGAGACGTGCCTCAGTGGAAAGACCTGTGATGGGACTCGTCCGTACGCTTATCAATTTCGCAAGAGCTGAAGCGCACTCGACCATCTTCAGATCATCGGCGACGCTGACCGCGTAGAGCCATGCCGGATTCAGGAATTGGACAGTCGCATCTGGCGGATCCGACGGATGGTAAGACCTGGGACCCGCCTCAATTAGCGCCGGCAGATGATCTACCAGGTACTTCCGAGCGGCAGTGTCTGACCCACCGAGGTCCCGCACCTGGTCCACAAAATCGTGAGCGGTTTCGTCGGACTCTAATTTTTGGAAGAGCTCCAAGATGGATGGATGTCCTTGTGCTGGAACGCACCGGGTCCCTGGTCCGGCCAAGAATGCAAGCACGGCAATAATCCCCGGAAGGTTGCGGCACCCATACCCGCCACGTGCTTTAGCGAATTTTATATTCTCCAATTTCACTTTAGCCTGCCGTTCTCCGTGCCCTCATGCCGTTCTCTGTGTTCTCTGTGTAATGTTTTGGTTTTGCCCCTTCATAAAAATGATGCATCAAAGGCATTCGGCAACAACTTCCCCGCGCTCGTCCGCTCGACCTTCCCTTTCAAATTCGTCAAAATCACCGGCACATCCCCGCAAAATTCCCAAATAATTTGCCGGCACGCCCCGCAAGGAGGCGTCAGCGTGTCCGTATCCGCCGCGACCGCGATCGCGTCGAACCCGTGCTCGCCTTCGGAGATGGCCTTGAAGATGGCCACGCGCTCGGCGCAGCACGTCAGCCCGAGCGTCGCGTTCTCCACATTGCAGCCGGTAAATATCCTCCCCGACTTCGCGCGCAGCGCCGCCCCCACCCGAAAATTTGAAATCGGCGCGTGCGCATTCTCGCGCGCTTCCTTCGCTGCCTTGATCAAGCCGTTGTCGTCGCTCATGCGCCCAGAGTTACTCGACGGCGACCTTCGTTCCGCGCTGGGCCGCTTTCGACAGGCTCTCGATGCGTTCGTCG
>Ga0187782_10002608_pt1 | contig 13295 bp, 8 predicted proteins | sample 0715_SJ02_MP15_2_FD_132454 | JGI IMG/M metagenome (GOLD analysis project Ga0187782, IMG submission 132454) | Tropical peat soil microbial communities from peatlands in Department of Meta, Colombia - 0715_SJ02_MP15_20_MG | ecosystem: Environmental > Terrestrial > Soil > Wetlands > Peat | place...
AGGGCGAAGGATTCTAGATTTGAAAACTCATAGCTCCCCAGAAACGACCCCAAATCCACAGCGGCGTTCGGGTCTGCGCCGCCATCATTGTTGTCGGTATCCCAAACGCGGGTCAAATCGAAACCGAATTGCAGCGTGTGCCTACCGATTATGTAGTCCACCCGATCAGCGATTGACCACTGTCGTTCAAAAACTCGGCCAATCGAAAATGGCGCGTTGCCCAGAGTGAAGGCGGCTGGTCTGTCCAATATGATTGTTGGTGTGTTTGGCGCCAAGCCTGTGGGTGTCGAGATTTGGTTGTCGTCGGAGGCACCAAGATGCAATTCATTCAGCAGGTTTGAGGAGAATGCGTGCGTCCATGCCATGCTGGTATGAAAAACGTGGACATCGGCGTTCGCCAAGACTTGCATCCCATAGTCACCCACTGTCGGAGCGGTGATCACGCCGCCAGGTGAATTGAATCGATTGACATTGAAGCTCAGGAACAGGCTGTTCCGGGGGCTGGCTTGCCAATCTAACCGGCCCATAAATTGATAGTCGTTGCGATGTCTTGGTTTGACGCCAAGATTGGAATTTAGCGCGTTCAGCGCATTTGACACTTGCTGGAGGTACACGGGATTACTCGGATCGGGTGCCGTGTCGTTACCCGGCAGCGGCAGAGGCCCATTCGCCGCAGGCAGCACCGTTCCGGCTGGAATTCCAAAATTGGCACTTAAGAAATTGGCTTCGTTCTCTGGCGTCGTCTCTAACGCCGGGTTAATAACGGAAATCGGGTTGTTCTCAAGTTGCTGTTCGTAATCTGCGAAGAACCATAAGCGGTCCCGCACAATCGGCCCGCCCAGACCGCCGCCAAATTGCTGCAAGTTATCGAACGGTTTTGACAGGCCACTGGCTTTGGAGAGGGCGTCGTTGGCTTGGAACGCAGAATTTCGGTTGTAATAAAAGGCCTCGCCGTGGAAGGCATTGGTGCCCGAACGGGTCACCGTATTGATGAAGCCTTCGCCTCCCCCGTAAATCGAAGAGTATGGGCTAGCTGCGACCTGAAACTCCTGGATGGCATTTTCTCCGTAGAGATAAGGGATTCGATAGCGCCCCAGAATGTCGCCGAAATAGTTGCTCGTGGCATTGGTCCCATCCACAGTGAAAGAGGTCGAGCCATTTCCATTGGCGTACCCTGAGTCCTCTCCGCCTTGTTGGCCGGCAATACTGACTAGGCCAGTGTCGCCGTCGGTGCTGGTATTCGGAGAGAGTTGCGCAAAATCGGTGTACTTCCGACCGTTTAGAGGCAGTTCCTCGAAAAAGGACCGCGGCATCACCGTGCTAGTAGAAGATTCCGTGGGTCGCAGCAGCGGAGTCGTACCAACCACGGTGATGATTTCCGCCGTGGCACCCACCTGCAGTTCAAAATCCTCCGCGGTCGTGTTTCCGACTTGCACCTGCACCCGGCTGTGCACAGTGCGAAATCCTTTAAGGCTCACGGATAGCGAATAGGACCCCGGCAACAGCACGCTGAATCGGTAAAGTCCGGAAGAGCTTGTCTCGGTCGTCGCTTCCACCCGGGTATCGAGATTTCGCACAACGACCGACGCTCCCAGCACAACGGCTCCGTGCTGATCGGTAACCCTCCCACTGAGTGCCCCGCTGGAAACCACATTTTGTGCATCGAGTGGAAGTGGAGTCAGAATGGCGAGAAGAAAAAGTGTATGCGATAACGAGCGAAATAGTGTGCGCATTCTTCTATCCCAGCCTCCCAGCGTTCAAGATGAAGAGTCAGTTGTTAAGCCGATGCCCGGGCGCGAATCACGCACGGAACACAAACATTACAGAAATGAAATCGTCCCCTCAACTACACCGCTGTTGTGCTTGAGTGAATTTTCCGAGAATAACCACCGGTTGGTAGCTTCTAATAGTACTACTAGTAACGTAGCTCGCCTTTTTAGACGGTAGGCGAAGCATTCATATGTTTGTTATGCAGCAGTAACAGCACGAGATTATGTAGTTCTACTGTAGGCATCGTCACTCCCGATGTATGTGTGGCCGACGATTGGTTCACGGATCGATGATCGGTTGTCGAGTTTGATTGGCTCCTCAAATCGCTCTTCGACTGAGTACAAACCTTGCTGACTCGCACTGCCAAATCACTTAATCGCGCCGTGTCCTGAGCGAAAGCTTAGGCCGCGCGGTTCAGGGAATTCGGTATGAAAATTCTGATCGTCGAGGACCAGGCCAAGACAGCCAAGTTCCTTAAAAAGGGATTTGAAGAAGCGGGCTTTGTTGTCGATGTGGCAAGTGATGGCTTAGAGGGCCTTCACTTGGCTCGTGAAGTAGACTTCGATTTGATCATCCTGGACGTGATGCTTCCGGGCCTGGATGGCTGGCAAGTTCTCACGCGCCTGCGCCAAGCTGGCCGGAAGTCTCTCGTACTCTTACTGACCGCGCGTGATGCTGTGCATGAACGTGTGCGAGGACTCGAATTGGGCGCCGATGACTATCTTGTGAAGCCATTTGCGTTCTCCGAATTATTAGCTCGCGTTCGTTCGCTCTTGCGCCGGGGGCCAGCTCGACAGCCGGAAGCCATTCGCATGGCCGATTTGGAAATCGATTTGTTGCGGCAACGTGCGACGCGCGCGGGTCAACGCTTGGAGCTGACGTCGAAGGAATTCTCACTCTTAACGCTGCTGGCCAGACGCTCCGGCGAGGTGCTGTCCCGGACCCTGATCGCCGAAGCCGTTTGGGACATGAATTTTGACAGCGACACGAATGTAGTGGACGTAAACGTGCGCAGACTTCGCGCCAAAGTCGATGAGCCTTTTCCCCACAAACTGATCCGCACCGTCCGGGGCGCGGGATATGTCATGGAATGTGACCAGTAACTTCACCCGCTTCGCATCGTGGTGGGGCACTCTTGCATTACGGTTGACCGCGGGTTATGCCCTGGCCGGCCTGCTTATGGTCCTTGTCTCCACGGCGGGTCTCTATTTCGTCCTTGTCACAGAGTTGGACCGAAGCACCGACTTATTCCTCGCCGACAAACTGAACGTGATCCGCACGATGTTGCGGGAACGCCCAGACGACTTGGACGCTTTGCGGGAAGAAGTTGAGCTGGAATCAGCCGCACGCCGCTACGAGCAGTTCTACATTCGCCTGCTCGATCCGCGAGATGCTCCCCTCATGTCCACGCCGGGAATGACCGAGCTATTGGACCTACAGCATTTCCCAACCCAGGACCAGATTTCGCCGGGCCGTACGCTGCCCATGATGGGCAAAGACGGTCGGCCCTTTCGCGTGACCAGCGCCGCCGTGCCGGTCGGGGCGCCTCCCGCCGCCACCGACATAATTGAAATCGCCATTGACGTTTCGCAAAAAGAAGAGTTGCTGGCGCGCTATCGCCATTGGTTTGGGGTCATCCTTCTAGGGGCGCTCTTCATTTTTCCGCTCGTGGGATACCACATTGCCCGCCAGGGAATCCGTCCCGTTGAGGAAATTGCCGACACCGCCCGCCATATCAGTTCCACCAATTTGCACGAGCGTATCCTCCCGGAAGGTTATCCGTCGGAACTCGCGTCACTGGCGGGCACCTTCAATCAGATGCTCGACCGTTTGGAAGAATCCTTCGAGCGAATTTCCAGGTTCTCCGCGGACATCGCCCACGACCTGCGCACCCCCGTGAACAACATCCGCGGCGAAGCGGAAGTGGCCTTGGCGCGGGCGCGAACGGTGGACGAATACCGCGAAGTGCTCGGCTCTTGCTTGGAAGAAGCGGTACGCCTTTCAAATTTGATCAGCGATCTGTTATTTCTGGCTCGGGCCGAAAGCCCGTTGGCCCATTTGCGCTGGGCGCCTGTGGACGTTTGCGAACTGTTGAGCAGCGTGCGCGATTACTATGAAGCCGCCGCTGCGGAAGGCGGAATCTCGCTGACCGCAGCGAACGGCCACAGACCCGTGATCGCTGAAATGGACCGAACGCTGATGCAGCGGGCGGTTGGTAACCTGGTCGCGAACGCAGTTGCACACACTCCGCCGGGGGGTTCCGTCGTAATGCGGGCCGAGTCCGAAGGGGACTCGGCTCGCATTGCCGTGGCCGATACGGGAGCCGGCATTCCACCCGAAGCTCTTCCGCGGGTGTTTGATCGTTTCTTCCGGGTAGATAAGTCGCGTTCGCAGGCTTCGGGCGGCACCGGGTTGGGGTTGTCGATCGTCCAGAGCATCATGTCGCTCCACGGCGGCAACGCAGAGATCGCTAGTCAGTTGGGCCAAGGCACTCGCGTGACTCTCCACTTGCCAACCTCGCGCCCACGATGACGAAACTGTAATCCCTGCGTCATCTTGGCGTTTGCGCTCGGCTGCTAGACTCGCACACCTCAAGGAGCCCATGCCCCTAATGAAAAAAATCCAAGAAGGAGAACCGTATATGTTCCGAAAATCGCCTCGAAGCAATTCGAGGATCAACCTTTTGTGTCCGCTCGCTGGCCTGCTGCTGGCGGGGCTGAGTTTTGCGGCGCTCGCCGCTGCTCAGTCCGTACCGTTTCCGACCTACCAGGTGGGCGCGAACCAGAACCAGTCGCAGGGCCCGGACTACCCGTCGACCTTGCCCGGCCCGTGGGTCGTCAGTAATGGCCAGATCATCACCCCCGCCGGCACGCAGGTCTACCTCGGCATCACGACCCGCGCCAAGGCCGTCTCGCTGAATCCTAACACCAGCACGCACACTGCCGCAGTCCTTCAAATGGGTGCCCCACAGGCCGTGACGATTTTCAACACCCAGACCGGCGCTGTCCTGCAAACCTATAAACCGTTCGGCAGTAAAAAGGGTAGCTCCACCGGCATCGCCTATACGCCGGACGGCAAGTATCTCCTCTTCAGCCAGGACAGCAGCTACGTTGCTATCGCCAGTGTTGATCCGATCACCGGCATGCTCTCGGACTCCGACCACGTTAACGTTAAAATGGATGTCAACGCCGACGGCGTTCTGACCACCGTTACCTGCTTTCCGAACAGCCCTGGGGGAACCACCGGCAGCATCCTAATTCCCTGCGGCCAGACCGTCTCGATTGTGTCCGACGGTACAGTGACTGCCTATCCTCTGGGTGTCGCGATCTCCTCGGATGCCAAGACCGCTTACGTTGTGTTGGACAACAACGACACGCTGGCCAAGATCGACCTGACCCAGCCAGTGCCGGTCGAGGGCCCGGAGGTCCGCGTCGGTAATGTCCCGCACAGTGTAGTGATCTCGCCCGACGGCAAGACCGCCTACGTTTCCAACGAGGCCGGCCGCATTGCTACCGAGAATGACTTCCAGGGATACTCCAACGGCACCCCGATCGTTGCGCACTATCCGACTGGCTCCACGGCCAGCGGCACCGTTTCCGTGGTCGATCTGGCCTCGTTTACGGTCACAGGGAGCATCGAAACCGGTCTGCACCCGACGGGTATGGCCTTTTGGGGCAAGAACCTGCTGGTCGCCAATGCCTATAGCGACAGCATCTCGGTGATCGACACGACCTGCAACCAAGAAGTGAAGAGGATCGACCTCGGGTTGCCGATCGGCGTGCCCGGCGAAGGGTCGGCGTACGGTGCCGGGCCAAACTCGATCGCGGTCGATGCTACAAGAAACATCGCCTATGTCGCGCTGTACAACGCCAACGCGGTCGCGGTGGTGGACCTCAACGCCTGGAACTGGAACCCCGTTGTCGGCCTAATCCCTGTCGGCTATGCGCCGAGCTCGGTTGTGCTGGACGCGGTGGACGGCGTGTTGTTGGTTGCCAACGACAAGGGCATCGGGACCACAGGCTTCGCTGTGGCACCACCCCCAACAAATACGGCCGAAAACTCCTATCAGACTAGCCACGGGGTCACCGATTTCGGTACCCACCAGGACCTTGGCACCGTCAGTATCGTTCCCGTGCCGAGCTACTCCGCCTTGTGGGCGATGACCCAGCAGGTGTTCCAGAACAACCACTGGGACCTGTTTGAGAACATCTTTAGCGCTTCCGGCGGCAACCGGTTTGCCAGGCCGCTCGCAATCCCGAACAGGATCGGCGATCCGTCGAAGATCAGGCATGTCTTCGTGATCATCCGTGAAAACCGCACCTACGACCAGATTCTCGGCGATGTGGCCCACGGCAACGGCGACCCCGCACTGGCGGTCTTCGGCGCAGGTGTTACGCCCAATGCGCACGCTCTGGTGGAGCGTTTTCCGCTTCTCGACAACTTCTACGACCCCAGCCGGCAGTCCGCCGACGGTCACAACTGGATCGTGCAGGCCATGGCTCCCTACTCCGACGACATCCAGTCGCCCGACTGGCTCCGCGACTACCCCTCCAACGGCGGCGATGCGCTTGCCTACCAGAAGAAGGGCCACTTGTGGGACCAGGCTGCAAAGGCCGGCGTGTCGTTTAAGAACTACGGGGAGTACATCGAGTACAACAGGTTCAACTCGCCGACTTGCACCCCGCCGGCGAACGCCTTCCCCTCGAACACTTGCGAGCCACTATGGATCGACTTTTATAACGACATACTGGCTTACGAGTCCGGTGCCGAGAAGCAGCTCTACAACTACAACACGGTCACGTCGTACTCTCCGCTGCCGAACCTGATCAACAACACGGTACAGAACTACCCGCAGTTCGATCTGGGCATCCCCGACCAGTTCCGCGTGGATGTCTGGAATGAAGACTTCCAGAACGACGTCAAAAACGGTATGGTCCCCCAGTTGGAGTTCATGTGGATCAGCTCCGACCACACCGGCGGGCCACCGGTCGCGCAAGCCATGCAGGCCGATAACGACCTGGCCCTTGGCCGCTTTGTTGACATCATCAGCCACAGCCCCATTTGGTCCTCTTCGGCGATATTCGTCGAGGAAGACGATGCGCAGGATGGCGTCGATCACGTAGACGGCCACCGCGCGCCTGGTTATGTCTTCAGCCCCTATGTCAACCAAAATGTCAATGGCACTGGGGGACCTGAAGAAAGCACCTTCTATACCCAGGTCAACATGACGCGCACCATCGAGCAGATCCTCGGTCTGAAGCCCATGAACCAGTTCGACCTGGTGGCCTCGCCGATGCGGACGCTCTTCACTGACAACCCGCCAAAGGACAACTTCCTGCCGTGGACCCACGTGTGCAACCTGATCCCCCTCAACGACGGCGTGACCCAGACTGCGACTCAGACCGCCATCCCCGCCCCGAACCCTCCGGCTTGTGCTCCGATCCTCGCGACTGCGCCCGAGAGCCCTGCGATTAAAGCTCTGCGAGCTGGATGGATGAAGAAGAAGTCCGAGATCTTCGCCGGGAAATATCAGATTCCCGATTCCGAAGATCCGAACATCGTCAGCCACTACAACTGGTACGAGGCTACCGGATTCAAGGTGCCTTTCCCCGGCGAGAGCAAGGTTCGCCCCGCGAGCGACTTCAATCGCGCGGCGCCCGCCACCGCTGAGGTGGACGACGACTAAAACACGTTCCGACTACAACGGCCCTCTCCCCGATCACCGGGGAGAGGGCTTTTTGTGTGCACCGAGCACGTTCGTCAGCTGCGAGGTGCAAGTCCTCTTCACAACGCTTTCACTGCTTGACTAATTCGACGCGGCGGTTCTTGGCACGACCGTCCTAGGAGTCGTTGGAGGCTACCGGCGCAGTCGGCCCATCGCCTTGTGCGCTGAGGCGTGCCACGGCGATGCCGTACTTCGTGGTCAGCACTTTTGTGACCGCGTCGGCTCGACGCTTGGAGAAATCCATGTTGCTCGCCAAAGAGCCAACGTTGTCGGTGTGTCCGACTACGAATAGCTTCAGGCTCGGATCTTGCTGGAGAAGCGTGGCGATTTCCTTCAGCGTAGCGTCGGATTCCGGTTTGACGAGATAGCGGCCCTTGGCGTCCTGCAGCACGGCGAACGGCCGACGCGGAAGGGCGGCTAATGGTCGCGCGAGTCGCGGTCCACGCGCCCCACGAAGAGCGTCAGGGTGAGGCAACTCAGGAAAAGCACGCCGGAAAATACCGCAGCAGGCAGAGCGGTTTCTGAATGCCCGGCTAGCAAAGCCTCCAAGGCGGCGCTCAACAGCCAGATTTGAACAACGACCAGCAGGACGATCAGCGCCATGGCGCCATCGATTGCCACCAGCCCTTTTTTCTGTTTAGAGAAATCGCGATCCGCCATTTCAGCCTACCTTCACGCCGATGGCCACGAATTCCTGGCCATGCCGCTCCAAAAGAATACGCGGCAGAGGTCGCGGAGGAGGCCCCTGCAGGACGGAACCGTCGTTCGCCGAGAAGTAGCCATGGTGACACGGGCAAGCAAGCCGGTTCGTTTCCCGCTCGTAATAAACCGCGCAGGAAAGATGCGTGCACTTCTGGCTGAAAGCGTTGTAGTCGTCCTCACCAGTGCGCACCAGAATGCAGCGGTCGGCGGGCGTGGGATAAGCGAAGAGTTTTACACCCCCAATCGGGATCTCGCCGGCCTCGACCACTGGGGAACGCGGAAAGACGGAGCTCTTTGCAAAATACGAGCGGGCCAGAATCCAGAGATTCCCAACGAACATGCCCAGGCTCGCGAGGGTCAGGAATTTTGTAAACTGGCGCCGCGACACATAGCGTTCGTCGGCCGTGTGGATGGAGAACTCATCCCTCCAGAGGGCCTCCGGGCTAGGCTTGCGAAAGAACGGCATGCGTCTCCTCCCAGATATGATCCAAAACGTCCAGGGAAATGGCTTGAGTGTCGGGTGGGACCATCATGTACACCTTCGTGGCGATGCGCTGCGTGCCGAAGTAGAAGACGTTCGCTGGTTTTTCCCGGCGCCAGGCAATCTGATCGGGACGCACATAGGCGAGCGCCTGGCTCGGGCAGACGGTGGCGCACATGGGGCGCTTCCCAATGGATGTGCGGTCGTAACACATGTCGCATTTCATCATCTGCTCCCGCTCGGGGAAGATTTTCGGAATTCCGAACGGGCACGCCAGAACACAATTCGAACAGCCGATGCACCGCGGCTTCAACGATGACTGCACAACACCGTCTTCACCCTTCTTAATGGCATCCGCCGGACAGACCATCGCGCAGGTCGGCTCTTCGCAGTGCCAACAGACAAACGCCGCCGAGGCCGTCGTTCCCCTGCGGTCGATAAAATCGAAATTGATCATGGATTGCCCGCGGTGGGTTTCGCACTCTTCGCAAGCGTTCAAGCAGGACTGGCAGCCGATGCAGCGCGAGGGATCCACGTAGAATTCGTACCCGCGCATCAGGCGTTTCCTTTCGTTTCCCGCATCGCCCATTCGGGCGGACCGGCGGCCTTGCGCAACTGGCAAGCGGACACTTTGAACTCCGGGATTTTGCTACGGGGGTCGAGGGTGCGATGCGTCAACCGGTTCGCGCTTCGGCTTCCCGGCCAGTGATAAGGAATGAAAACCGTGTCCGGACGAATGGTGCGCACGACCATTGCTTGTAACGTGATCTCGCTGCGGCGCGAGGTGACTGTCACCCAATCTCCGTCCACGATGCCGTATTGCTCCGCGAGGCGAGGATGAATTTCTACCCTCGGATTCGGATACTGGTTTAACAGCGCGCCGATGCGGCGTGTTTGCGTGCCGGAAAGATACTGACTGACCACGCGTCCGGTCGTCAGATAAACCGGATAGTCGGCGGAGACCGGATCACCGCTTTCCCGCCATTCCGTCACAATGAAGTGGTGCTTGCCGTCGGGATGATAGGAGCGGCCGTCTTCGAATAGCCGTGGCGTCCCTGGATGCTCCAGAGAGGGGCACGGCCAGAACACCCCCATGTGTTTGTCGATCTTCTCGTAGGTGATGCCGTAATAGTCGGCGTGGCCGCCGCGTGAGGCTTCACGCAGTTCGTCGTAGATTTCCCTGGTGGTCGCATAGGGGAAATGCTTCCCCTTGCCCAGGCGTTTGGCGAGTTCGCAGTAGATCCAAGTATCTCCCTTTGCGTTGCCCGGAGGATTCACTGCCTTCTGAATGTGAATCACGCGGCCTTCGGTTGTGCAACTGATGCCTTCTTCTTCCTCGTGCAGACTGCCCGCAAGGACCACATCCGCATAATGGGCGGTTTCCGAGAGGAAAAAGTCAACCACGCCGAAGAATTCGAGTTTTTGCAAGGCCTCGCGCGTAAAATTCGCGTCGGGCAGGGAAACGAGGGGATTGAAGCAGCACGAGAGGAGAGCCTTGATTTCCCCGCGGTGAATCGCTTCCATGATTTCCACGGCGGAGTAACCGGCCTGCGGAATTTGCTCCGGAGCGATACCCCATATTTTTGCGGTGTGCGCACGAGCCTCTGGATCGGTGATGGAGCGCTGACCCGGAAGTTGGTCACACTTCTGGCCGTGCTCGCGTCCACCCTGGCCGTTGCCCTGCCCGGTAATCATGGCGCAGCCCGCGCCTTCGCGGCCGAGGTGTCCGGTGGCGATGCAGAGATTGATTAACGCCAGGCAATTCTCCACGCCCTTCGATTGATGCTCGACCCCACGGGCATGCAGTGCGATGGAGCGATCCGCTTTCGCAAACAGATGTGCGGCTCCTTCGATGGATTCGGGAGGAACTCCGGTTTTCTCCGCCACGGTGCGCGGGTCCCAGGCGCGCACGGACTCCGCTACCTCCGCAAAGCCTGTGGTGTATTTCTCGATGAAGTCTCGTTTTTCCAGGCCATCGCGCAGTACGACGTGCAGAATTCCCATGTACAACGCCAGGTCCGTGCCGGGCCGAACCGGCAGGTACAAATCCGCATTGCGACAGATCGGGGTCATCCGCGGATCGGCAACGATGAGCTTTCCCCCTGCGTCTTTGCAGCGCCAGATGTAGTCCGTGGTAATGGGTGCGCACTCGGCCACGTTTGCGCCGGCGACGAAAATCACTTGGGCCTTCGGGATATCACTCCACGGCAAGGGGCTTCGATCGACGCCGAAAGCGAGTTTGTAGGCAGTCCCCGCGGAAACCATGCAGAGCCTGCCGTTGTAGTCGATGTGCCGCGTGCCGAGGGCCACACGCGCAAACTTTCCCAGCAGGTAGGACTTTTCGGAAATGAGCGAAGCCCCGCCGAAAATGGCCACGCTGTCTTTGCCGTACTTTTCTTGAATTTCTTGCAAACGTAGCGCCGTGAAGTTCAGCGCTTCGTCCCAGGTGGCTGTCCGAAAACCATTCGGCCCGCGGAGAAGTGGATCCAGCAAACGATCCGGATGCCCGCCCTGCAGATAGCGTTTCACTCCCTTCGGGCAAAGCATTCCATGATTGAAGGGAAACTCTTCCCACGGTTCGAACCCAATCACCTGGTTGCCGCGCACTTTAAGCTGGATGCCGCACTGCTGGCCACAGAAGCAACAGTGGGTCTTTACCAACCGGTCCGCGGGATGTTCGGATTCGTCCTGCCAGCCACCTGCCGGCACGTAGGCGGGATGTGGCCCAAATCGTTCCAGAAGCGCCTTCGGGGAAGCAGGAGGTTCAGCCACGGGATTCCTCCTTCAATTGCAGTTGCGCCAGAGACAACGATTTTCTCTTGCACGCTGGGCAGATCTCCTGCCACGTTGCCTCTCCACCTCCGATCGCATATTCAAAACCAACCTGAGGAAGGATTTTCTTTAAGTCCTGGATGTGCATGCGTGAGGCGAACCGCTCACCGCAGCGTTTGCAAATCGCCGGTTCGCCTGCGTCCCCTGCGGCCTGGTACAGCTTCACGCCGAGTTGCGCGGGACGCTGGAAAATATGGAAAAACTTGCCGAAAGGCAGGTAAAGCAGTGCGCTGATGACCGTGATGGCATGCAGGATGGCGAGAAAACTGTAGAACTCTCCTCGCAACCAGTTTTGCGAGACCGTCAGCGCCAGGCCGGTTACGCAGATGGCAAACAACAGAATGATCGGGAGGAAATCGAGCGCGAAGGATTGAACCGCTTGCGCGCCGCGGTCGCGGAATCGCCTCCACAGCGACAAGCCGATCCCGCCCAAAACCAGAAATGCCGAAATGTCCAGTCCGTGAAACACCAGCTCGGCGAATACCGTGTGCAGGCGGAAGGTCATGGCACCGAAGCCATACACCAACACCACGTAGGTGTTCTGATCGTTGGGTAGCGTTTGAAACGAAATCCACCCGAACACAAGCGGAAACGTGATCAGTACCGCGATCACACATCCCCAGAAGATCAGTTGGTGCATCCACCAGCGCAGCGCAGACCGCTTGTGAATGAACGTCTGTGCGGCAAGATTCTGTGCCGCGAGACTCACTAAACGAACGGAACTCTTGAGAATCCCTTGCTGCCGAAATAGCTGCCATCCACGCTCCCAGTACACTCGCGTCGGTGGCTTATCCAGCCACACCCGGTAGTGATACACCACACCCCACGTGGCAAAGATGATCGCGAATGTGTAAATCACCAACGCAGGATCAAAATTCTGAAGATTGCGCGAGCCAACCACGATCGCGGCGACAAGCAATCCCGTAAACAGAGTTGCGCTTACTCCGGCACGCAAACGATCTGCTGTGCGCCTAAGGTGTGGCGGAAGGCCCAGTTCCTTTTTTTCCTGGCGTGGAAGAAACACGACGGCGTTCATTCGCCAGAGGGTAATCGCCACCAGAGACAAGAGGAGGAAGCCCGGCCAGACCGTGTGCAGGTGATCGCGGAAGAAGCCCAGAAGCAGCGGTGGGAAAAATCCCCCGAGCCCACCCATCGCGCCGACGAGTCCCGTGACCGTGCCGACCTGCTTCGGGAAATACTGCGGAACCAGCTTAAAGACTGCGCCGTTCCCGATGCCCAGCAGAAACGCGCAGCCTAACGCGCCTACTGTAAACGGCAGCATCGAAGGCCAGGACATCAGCAGGGCCAATGGTGCGATACCCAGGAATACCGCGTTCAGAACGCGAGCGCCCCCGATCTTGTCGGCCAGCCAGCCGCCCACCGGGCGCGCCAGCGTCGCCAAAACCACAAATCCCGCGGTGCGAAAGCCAGCATCCGCGGGTTTCAAAGCGAATTGGTCTTTGAGCAGAACTGGGAGATAAATCGAAAAGGCGACGAATCCCCCGAAGGTCAAAAAATAGAAGAGCGACAGTACCCACGAGAGGCGCTCGCGTGCCAGAAGGCCCAGCATTTCCCCGAGCCCGGCGGGTCTCACCGTTTTCGGCGAATTTCTTGCCAGCAGATAAAACGCTATTCCCCAGGCGGCCAGCAGCACTGCAGCACCGCGGAAAATATTCTGCCAACCAACCACCGCGGCAAGCACCGGACCAAGAAAAACCGCGGCGGATTGTCCGATGTTCCCAAGGCCATATATGCCCAACGCCCGACCTTGCTTCTCGGGAGGAA
>Ga0187782_10002611_pt1 | contig 13281 bp, 9 predicted proteins | sample 0715_SJ02_MP15_2_FD_132454 | JGI IMG/M metagenome (GOLD analysis project Ga0187782, IMG submission 132454) | Tropical peat soil microbial communities from peatlands in Department of Meta, Colombia - 0715_SJ02_MP15_20_MG | ecosystem: Environmental > Terrestrial > Soil > Wetlands > Peat | place...
GATATCGAAGGGGCAGAGAGAGAAGTGTTTGAGAGCGCCACAAACTGGATAGACCGCATAGGGGCGATAGCAGTGGAACTTCATGACCGATTCAAACAGGGATGCAGCGACTCCGTCTTCGCCGCCACGCGAGGCTTCGAACAAAGGTGGCAACGAGGTGAAACGACGTTCCTCGCGAGGACCCGATCGGCCTCGGGCCGCTCGATTCAGCAGATCCCGGCCACAGACTCATCTCAATTGGGGGTTGGCCATGCTGGATTTCGCTTGCCACTGAGGATCCAGCGCGCGGACTGGGTTCCATTTCGCCCAGAGGCACGCGACTTGCGGGTTCGGCAAGGAACTGATCTCCGGCCTGCCGCCCGCAATCCATCATCGAAGACATGAGACAGACTTTCGCTCGCCGCATCTGCTTCCCGCAAGCTAGCGTGGATCGTCACCTGTCACCGACGTAGGGGCGGCCCTTGTGGCCGCCCTGGGCGCCCACGAGGGGCGCCCCTACGGCGCATTTGCCATGAATCCTACTTTAGCCCTGGCCATCTGGCTCATCCTCCTGCTGGCGCTGTTTGGGTTCGATCCCGCCAAGCGAACAGGGACGTCGGCGGTGTTGTGGGTGCCCGTAATTTGGTTGTCTCTCCTCGGGTCGAGGTCGCTTACAATGTGGCTCGGACTTTCTTACGAAGGCACCGCCACTCAAGCTCTCGAGGAAGGGAACCCACTGGACCGCACCGTCTATTCGCTCCTCACTCTGGCGGCAATTGCTATCCTCGTCTCACGCTCGTTCCAGTGGGGCAAATTCGTTGCGCAGAATTCCGCTCTGGCTCTCTTTCTGGTGTTCGCCTTGCTCAGCGTGGCGTGGTCGGATTTCCCTTTGCCAACTTTCAAGAAGTGGTTTCGCGATTTGGGCGTATATATGGCGGTCCTGGGTGTTCTGTCCGATCTTCGCCCGCTCGAGGCGGTGCGCACCGTGCTCCGCCGGGTTTGCTACCTGTTAATTCCACTATCGGTCGTGCTCATCAAGTATTACCCTTACCTGGGCAAGTATTACTCGCCTTGGGGTGGTCAGGAGTACACGGGTGTTGCGACGAGCAAGAATATGCTGGGCGCCTTATGCCTGGTGAGCGGAATATTCTTCTTCTGGGATACGATCAGGCGTTGGCATCAACGACGCGAGGCGCGGACTCGGAGGATCGTCCTTGTGAATATCGCATTCATCGGCATGACCCTCTGGCTGTTGAATCTCTCCCAAAGCAACACTTCGACCATCTGCCTGGCCATCGGGTGCCTCATGATTGCTGCGGTTCACAGCAAGGTGGGGAAGCGCCTTCCAGGCCTAATTAAGGCTTTAGCGCCAGGGAGTTTCTTGCTCTATCTGGTCCTGACGCTCGGCTTCGGTATGGGCGCACAGTTGTCCCAGGCAGTCGGGCGATCCGCCAACATGTCCGACAGAACTCATATCTGGCAAGTACTTCTAAGCGTGCCCATCAATCCGGTCCTGGGCACCGGCTATCAGAGCTTCTGGCTCGGCTGGCGCTTGCCGTGGGTCTGGGCAAGGATGAGTGGAGACGATATCATGGAGGCGCACAACGGCTACCTCCAGATCTACCTCGACCTTGGCCTGATCGGCTTATTCCTCCTCTGTGCGTTCCTGATCGCAACCTATCGCAAGATCTGCAAGCGGCTCAAGCCTCTCACGCCCTTGGGCTCTCTGGGCTTGGGCCTTTGGACTCTCCTGCTTTTCTATAACGTAACCGAGGCATCCTTCGAAGTCGACTTGCTCTTCGTTGCCTTCCTGCTGGCCGCCATTCCCATGCCCGAACGCGCTGTAGCTCGCGAGTCCACCGTGGGTCCCATCGAAGCGGACCTTGCCGGACAGCCTGCCAGCGTTGAGATCGTGAGCGAGGGTTGGGAAGGAGCGGCTGGGACGTAACTGCACGGAGGGAAAAAGGAGCGTGGCTCGTGGATCTTCGGCCGGACCCTTGGATTTTGGACAAGGCGCTTCACCAAGAGGACAACCCGTGAGTCGATTACGCATTCTGGTGCTGGCGCCGGACGCGAACCCGGATGGAACCTGCGGCCCTCTCCTGAGCTTTTCCCAGGCTGAAGCGCTGGCCCAGCTCCACGACGTGACGTTGGTTATTCGTTCTTGCCGCGAGGAGGCCATCCGACGCAGGCAGGGGCCGCTCCACTCCGTAGAAGTGGTCCGCCTGCCTCGTCTCGAGGCCCTCTATGCCTGGAGCATGCGGCGGATTTTCAAAAACGATTTTACCAGTAGGGCACTGACGGCCTTGCTCTACCCTTTTTCTGTTGCCTTTGAATGGCAAGCTTGGCGCCAAATCCGGGCCCGGGTCAGAGCCGGCCAGTACGACGTGGTGCTGCGACTCCTGCCGGTACCTGCCGTCTTGCCAAGTCCGATCGCGTTCTTTCTGCGGAATGGCCCCGTACCTTTTGTGATCGGGCCCGTCAGTGGTGGTTTGCCGTGGCCGACAGGTTTCAGCCACGCCTCGAAGCAGAGGGAGTGGTTCTATGGCTTAAGGAAGGTGTACCGGTTTATGCCCTTTGCCCGCTCCACCTATCGCCACGCGGCTGCGATCATCGCGGGCGCCTCTCAGACCTACGCGGAGTTCGCCCCCTATCGCGAAAAGCTGTTTTTTCTGCTCGAGAACGGTGTCAGTCGGTCTCTATGTTCTGACGGCCTGCGCATTTCGGAGCGGAATGCCAAACTCAAGCTGATCTTTGTGGGTGGGCTGTTCCCCGTCAAGGCCTGCGATCTGGCACTGCGTGCGGCTGCTCCCCTTTTGCGAAGCGATTTGGCCCGGTTCACTGTGGTCGGTGACGGCCCGGAGCGAGACCGCCTCGAGCGGCTCACGAGATCACTTGGAATCGACAAAACAGTCTCCTTCTGCGGATGGGTCAGGCACGATGAAGCCCAGCAGAAACTGCGGCAGGCAGACGTGCTGGTGTTTCCATCTGTTCGCGACAACAGCCCAGCCGTGGTCTTTGAGGCCCTCGCAGCCGGCGCCGTCCCAGTCGTCGTGGACTTCGGCGGGCCGGGCGACACCGTTCACTCAGGTGTAGGATACAAGTTGACTCTTACCAATGAGAGCGATCTGGTATCACAAATGGAAAGGGTTCTGGCTTCCCTCGCACAGGATCGGGACCTTCTTAATCGCTTGCGACAGCAAGGCGTGTCCTACGCTCGCGAATCCCTGACTTGGGATGCGAAGGCGCAACGCATTACGCGGGTCCTAAATTGGGCTGTGGGGCTGGGTCCGAAACCGGATCTCCCGGCGCCCCAGGTGCTGCACCTGGAGGGTGCGAGCTGATCTAGAGAATTACTAGAATAGTCGACGTGTACCCCAGCGGAGAGGCCTTGAATGATGACGAGCCCTTGCGATGTTAAGTTCGCAGCATCGTGGAGTGTCCGAAGTCTTCAAAGGACACATGAAGGCTGTCGAATCGAGACTTTCCGGTGGACGCAGGAGGGGAGGTCATGCCTTGAAGATGCGGAATAAATTAAAGCACAGCCTATACAAGTCGCTCAACAGGTCTGGTCTCCGTTTCATTCTAGCGGCGTCGGCTGCAACCCTTGCAACCATCCGGGCGGGCAAACTATGCAAGGTATCTTATGAGGGCGAGTGGGTTCAGAGATTCCCATCGTGCACGCTTGTCGAGCCGAGGCTCTCGCTTTGGACGCCCCAAAAAATTGAGAGACTGGTTACTGATTTCTTCATGTATCAGTATCGTCCTAAATATGGGGATACGATAGTGGACGTCGGCGCCGGTACAGGATGGGAGACGCTGTTTTTCTCAAGAGAAGTGGGCATGTCCGGTCGCGTCATATCGATCGAGGCCCACCCCACAGTTTTCCGTTGTTTGTCGAAGATGCGCGCCGAAAATCGACTAGAAAACGTCACCCTCGTTCAAGCGGCGGTCGCGGACCAAGAGGGGGAAATACAACTTAGTGATTCTCCCGAGCATGAAGCAAACAGCATCATTGGAGCGGATTCAGGAATTCGAGTGGCCTGCACGACATTGGATCACATTTTCCGGTCCCTGGAGTTATCATGTGTAGACTTCCTCAAAATGAACATTGAAGGTGCGGAGAGACTTGCTCTTTCTGGCATGGGACAAATGGTGCGGAAGACCAGGAACGTTTGCATTGCTTGCCATGATTTCCTCGCGGACGAGGGCGGCCCCAATGAGTTCCGCACGAAGGCAGATGTCATCGCCTTTCTCAAACAGAACGGCTTTGTTGTCTCGCTTCGCGAATCCGAGGGGGATTTCCTCCGCAATTATGTGTACGGGCTCAATGAGAAATTGCCCGCGAACCACTGAGCGACTCTTACTTAATGGCCTCCTCAGCGAAGGAGCTCTTGCAGGCTACGCTGCCCTGTCTGCATCGCACCCAGAAATGCAGGCGTGGAACGCCGATGCGTGTCGAAGCAGGCGCGAGCCCCGCTCAATGGCCAACCGCCTGGACGTTCGAAGGAGGGGCAAGTGGGGGAGGGTCAGCCGCATCGGTGAGCGGGTGCGGGTAGGTATAGGGAGTGTAATACGGCGTGCTGCTCCAACTATTCGTGGCCGTGCAAACAAACAGTTCTCCCTGCGACCAAGTTTGATTGGGGAAGGTGGCGCCGCTCGTATTCCAACTTCCCTGGTCCGTGGCCCAGTATCCAACGCCTGTTGTGCATGTGGTGGGCCGATTGTCCAGCGTTCCGTAGCCTGTACCTGCCGTTCCGTTAAAAGGGGAAGAAGAGGAAGTCTGCGCCGACTGCGACACCTCAGCGTAAAAGTCGCGGTTGGCGATAATCCGAGCGGTGTCGGAGGTAAGAAAACCGAACACCGGGCTGCCGCTTGACGTGTCCGCAGCCTCATACGCAGGATCGCTGATTTGGTAGACGTAGCTGCCGCTCGAATTGGTTGGGCTCGGCGTGCTGGCAGAAAGCAAAGATCCTTCTATTCGTGAAGACTGGTCAATGCAAGCGTAAGCACGCCGAATCTGAATCGAGTCGCCCGCAGCATAAGGTATGGAAGTCCAAGCGGTGACTGTTAGCGTGTTCGAGCCACCTGCGGTGATCTCCGACCCGTTGTTTATGGTTGAATCATGGACGCTGTAGGGAGACCCGTTGCTGACCCACTGATTGGCCGTCCAGCCGGGGCTGCCGCTGACCGTAATCGTGTAAGGGTTGGAGCCGCTAACGCTCGAAATCGTGCCGGTCCAGTAGGTTGTGGGATCGTTGTCATCCCACTGCCCTGTGCCGTCGCACGGGCCAAAGGTGCCGATGTTCTGAAAAGCCCTGTACTCGGATATAGACGCAAATTGGTTAATACCTGTCCCCGAACCCCATGTGTAGTTATTTCCGATAGCTATCAGCGACCCGCTTCTGGTACCGGCACCCTGAAGCATGTCATTGTTGAAACACCCCGGATACGAACTGCTTGGACAACTCAACGAGTTCGCGTAGAACTCCATCTGGCGCCCGCCGCGTGGCCTGCCATTGCTCTCCGTGCCGTGGTTTACGCACATGCTTCTCAATCCCACGGCCGTGTTGAACCTGCATACAACCCGTCCACCTCCCTCGCTGGTGCCCCCGAATCCTCCTTCAGATTCGGTGATGGGGAAAAGTCCGGTTCCTGTTTCGGTAAAGGTGTTGGTTTCAACGTACACAGCTTGGTTGGTGCCGAACGTGTCGCCGCTGGCCCAGGAGTTGTCTCCGTACTGCCCGACACCATTCCACGACGAGTTGTTGAAGTTAACGAACTCGTAATATCCGTTCGCGTTAGTCTCCGTGAGCGTGTTGTGATCCAGCACCCCAAACACATTATCGACTACGACCAACGTGCTCGACGGCATGGTGAGTCCGTCCCAGCTCGGGGTGCCCGGAATAACCAGATTGTCCACACGAACGTTGGGACATCCGCTTGTCGCACACGTTCCTTGGAATGCTATGGGAGCCGAGAGCGAGTTGGCGCTGAGCCCAGAAGCAGGGGAGAACGTCATCGACGAAATCCGCGAAAGGGCGCTGCCGTAGGTGGGGTTGAAGTAGAAAAGGTTAGTTCCCGAAGTATCATCGTCAATGATCGTGGTCGAGGATGCACCAGCACCGATGATGCTGATTCCAATGCCCGATGGGACGCTGATGCCAGACGTCCAAGTGCAGGGAGAACCCGTGGAGGGGATATTGATGGTATCGCCGTTGACGGCGGTGTGCGTGGCACCCGTAGAACTTCCCTGCGCCTTACAGGTGTTCGCCCCGCTGCCGTTAACACAATCGTTCACGTCAGTCAGGTTGCAGGTTGCGGCGGTGTAGGTGCCCTGGGCCCGCGCGCCGGTAATAAACAGGGCTCCCAAGAAAAGAGCCAATAAAGCCCGCTTTGTGATGGTTATCATTGCGGATGTTCCTCCTCGAAACAACTAAGAAAGGGCATACTAGTACTAATGAACTGGGAGCGGAATAGTACCTCCGTACCCCTCGCGAAAGCAGCATGTAGCGCGATGTAGGGACGAGGGACGCCGAGCGTGGGCGCCCAGGGCGGCCACAAGGGCCGCCCCTGCGCTGCCTGACTCAGTATGACACAGATCAAATGTCATGCCCCACTGGGACGGCGGTCGCTGCGAGCTGCGCATTCTCCCGACAACACCGGGGCGAACCGCCCCTGAGCACCGGCTCTTTCTGGCCAACCAATTCATCCACGAGCACTTGTTTTGAAGCCTTTGGTCTCGATTCTCATGCCCGCCTATAACGCTGGAAGGTGGATCGCGGACTCGATTCAATCGGCGCTTGCCCAAACCTGGCAACGTAGGGAGATCATAGTTGTTGACGACGGGTCCACAGACCGGACGGCGGAAGTGGCGAAGCGCTTCGCCGCGCAAGGGGTGACGGTAGTGTCCACGCCGAATCGAGGCCTTTCGGCGGCTGTGAACCATGCCTTTCGGGTTTGTCAAGGGGACTACATTCAGGAATTGGACGCGGATGATCTGATGGCGCCCCACAAGATCGAGTGGCAGCTCGCCGCACTGCGCGAGAGTGACAGCAAACGAATCTTGCTCTCCTCGCCCTGGGCTCCCTTCTACTATCGCACCAGCCAAGCCCGCTTCATCCGCAATCCCTTGTGGCAAGACCTTTCACCCGTGGAATGGTTGCTGAGAAAGATGAGCCAAAACCTCCACATGCAAAACGCTACCTGGCTGGTGAGCCGGGAATTGGCGGAGGCAGCAGGGCCCTGGGACGAGAGCCTTCAATACGACCAGGACGGTGAGTACTTTGCCCGTGTGCTGCGTTGCTGCGCAGGCACCCGTTTTGTGTCCGGGAGCGGGATTTATTACCGAGCCTCCGGCACTGCCAGCATCAGCTATATCGGCAATTCGGAAAAGAAGAAAGAGTCGCTCCTTCGCTCCATGAAATTGCACATTAGTTACCTCCGCGCGCTGGAGGAAAGCGAGCGTGTTCGAGCAGCTTGTGTAACGTACCTGCAGAATTGGTGTGGGGTTTTCTTCCCAGGACGGCCGGATCTCATGAACGAGTTGCAAGACCTCGCCGCGCAGCTTGGGGGACGATTGGGGCCGCCGCGAATAGGCTGGAAGTACGCCTGGATCGAGCCACTCTTCGGGTGGTCGGCTGCGCAACGGGCGCAAAGGTCGTTTCCGCAGTTGAGAGCTTCCATACTCAGGAAATGGGATAAAACAATGTATAAGTTGGAAGCTCGTCGAGCAGCCGTGAGCCTTGTTCAATCAAGCAGTGAGAACGTGTGAAGAAATTGAAAACCTGTCATCCTGAGCGAAGCGACGGATCTTCGCAGTCGCTGGTAAGTCACTGAAGTGAAAACAATTGCGGAGATCCTTCGCTTCGCTCTGGATGACAGCCCTTCGGTTCTTTCACACCTTCTGAGCGTCACCCAGCAGGAGTGGGGGAGTAGGTGGCAAAAGCAACTCAACAATTAGATAGGATCACGGCCATCTGGGAGGAACACCTGGAGATTGCGCGGGCGCTTCCCGGGCTTGCCGGCGCCGTTTCCACTGCGGTTGACGTCATCTCCTCCTCCCTGGCTGCGGGCGGCCAGCTTTTCACGGCGGGAAATGGGGGCTCGGCAGCCGATGCGCAGCATATCGCTGCGGAGCTGACCGGCCGCTTCTGGCGCGATCGCCGGCCACTGCGAGCCATGGCCTTGCACGCCAACACCTCCGCTCTCACCGCGATCGGAAACGATTACGGATTCGAACAGGTATTTGCCCGCGAACTCGCAGCCCATGCGCGGCCAGGCGACGTCTTGCTGGCCATTTCGACGAGCGGCAACAGTGCGAACATCCTCCGTGCAATTCAGGCCGCGCGCCAAAGCAAGGTGAAGGTCATCGGGCTGACGGGCGATTCGGGAGGAGCGATGCGAATGGCGTGCGACCTTTGTTTATGCGTTCCTTCTAAATCCACACCGCGAATCCAGGAAATGCACATCATGATCTACCACGCCATCTGCGAATTGCTGGAAGAGAGGCTGGCGGAGGCATGACACGGAACCCGGAAAATATCGAGGGTGGGCAGCCTCAAGGTGAGACGCGGGAGATCGCTTTCGATTGCCGGTTCTTCCTCGGCGATCGGCCTTGCCAGTGGCACAAGGCCAGCGGCGTGCTTTGCACTTGCGAGCACTACGAACGTGTGGAGCAGCGGCTTCTGATCGTCAAGCTGGACGCGATGGGCGATGTGTTGCGGACCACCGCGTTGCTTCCCGGGTTGGCAGCAGCACACCCGCAAGCTGCAATGACCTGGATCACCCGGCGGGAGTCGCGCCCTTTGCTCGAGCGCAACCCCTATATCACGGAGATTCTGAATTACGGCGAAGACGCGCTGCTGCAATTGCAAGCGCGTCAATTCGATCGGGTGATCAACCTTGACGCCGGCAAGACCAGCGCCGCGCTGGCTAGCATGGCGAAGGCCAAGCAGAAGGACGGGTTTATTCTCGATCCGAGAGGGTACGTACAGCCGACCAATGCTGCGGCGGGGAAGTGGCTCGAAATGGGTGTCTTCGACGACCTCAAGCGCCAGGGCGCACGCACCTACCAGGAGATCATGCTGGAGATTATCGGCCTCCCCGGGGCGCCGCACCGTTATGTGTTCGAGTTGAGCGAGGAGGAGCGGGCGCACGGGCGCATGCAGCTCGAGCGCTTAGGTGTCGATTGGTCGAGCCCGGTCATCGGCCTGAATACCGGCGCTGGCCACCGCTGGCAACTCAAGCAGTGGCGCGAGGACGGCTACCTGGAACTTGTCGAACGCTTGGCGAGTCGACACGACGCGCAGTTTGTGCTTCTCGGCGGCCCGGAGGAACGCGAGCGACATCGGCGGCTCGCGTCGGGCTCTCGAGTCCCTCTGATCGATGGCGGCTGCGATAACCCGCTGCGTCATTTCGCGGCAATTGTTGCTGCCTGCACCCTGGTAGTGGCCGGAGATACTTTGGCCATGCACCTCGCGCTGGCGCTGGGCCGGCGAACAGTGGTGTTGTTTGGTCCTACCAGCGCCGCCGAGATTGAAATGTACGGGCTTGGCGAAAAGGTTGTGCCGGCGATGGACTGCCTCGTTTGCTATAAGCCCACCTGCGATTTCGTGCCCAATTGTATGGACCTGATCACCACTGACATGGTGGAAGCAGCGGTGGAGCGCCAATTGTCTGCGGCCGCAGTTGCTCAACAGAGTATGGAGAGAGTCCCCAGTCAATAATCGGCGGCGGCCGCGGCGATGAATCCGGAATCCAAAATCCAAAACTCAAAACCCTCTGTGGCGCTGCTAACCGGCGGCGCCGACAAGCCCTATGCATTCGGCCTGGCGACCGCACTCGTTTCCAAGGGTTTGGCTCTGGACTTGATCGGTAATGACGAACTGGATGGCCCTGAATTCCGCAACGCGGCGGGCGTCAACTTTCTCAACCTGCGAGGTGACCAGCGGCCGGATGCCGACTTAGGAACGAAGGTCAGCAGAGTGCTGAGCTATTATGTCAAGCTGATTCGTTACGCTGCCACATGCACGCCGAAAATCTTTCACATCCTGTGGAATAACAAATTCGAGCTCTTCGATCGAACGCTGCTGATGTTCTACTACAAGTTACTCGGGAAGAGAATCATTCTGACATTGCACAACATAAATGCGGGCACGCGAGATGGTAACGATACCCGCCTCAATCGCCTGACGTTGCGCATCCAATATCGGCTTGCCGACCACATCTTCGTGCACACAGAAAAGATGAAGCTCGAGCTCATCGAGAGGTTTGGCGTGCCACCGAGCCGGATCACCACTGTCCCCTTCGGAATCAACAATGCGGTACCCCATACATCGCTTACGCGGGCGGTAGCAAGACTGCGGCTGGGCGTTCGGGATACTGACAAGGCCATTCTGTTCTTCGGCAACATCGTACCCTATAAGGGGCTCGAATATCTTGTCTCGGCATTCCGCGAGACCGTCCTCCGCGACGAAGATCTTCGGTTGATTATTGCCGGCAGGCCCAAGAACTGCGAGGGCTACTGGAATGCCCTCGGGCAAACGATGCAAGAAATTGTGCAAAAGGGACGAATTCTCCTTAAGGCAGAATTCATTCCCGATGACGAAACGGAGGTCTATTTTAAGGCCGCGGACGTTCTGGTGCTCCCCTATAAGCACATCTACCAGAGTGGCGTGTTGTTCCTTGGGTACAGTTTTGGTTTGCCGGCGCTGGCTGCCGACGTGGGCTCGCTGAAGGATGAGATCGTGGAGGGCAAGACGGGCTTTGTATTCAGATCTGAAGATCCGGCTGACCTGGCGAGAACTATCGAAAAGTATTTCGCAAGCGACTTATACAGAGAACTGAATAGGCGGCGGCAGGAGATTCGAGACTGCGCGCTCGAGCGCCATTCCTGGGACGTGGTGACCGAGATGACTCTGCGCGTGTATGCCGGCCTGCTGCGTCTACCCTCCCCGGAGGCGCTGTCAAACAGTAACGCGTCGGCTGGTTCGTTTTGAAAGCCAGGCGCGCTTGTAGGCCTCGGCCGCTCTCGTTCTCTCGCCACGGGTGACTGGCCGTCCGTCACGATCCATCCCATGTCCACCCAACCACGATTGCTCGACCCTTTTCGCACTGAACATCTGCAGGCCGACCTCAAGGGCCGGACCATTCGCGGTGGATTGTTGACGTTCACCTCGCAAGGCGTCGGAGTCCTTCTCACATCCGTAATGACGGTGGTGCTGGCGCGGCTGCTGACCCCTGCCGACTTCGGGCTAGTGGCCATGGTTGTCGCCATCACAGGACTCGGCCAGACATTTGCAGACCTCGGCCTGTCGGAAGCGACCATCCAGCGCCAGGAGATCAGCCACGAGCAAGTCAGTGCGCTGTTTTGGATCAATGTCGCGATCGGGCTGGGCCTTATGCTGAGCATGATCGGCTTGGCTCCAGTGCTGGCTTGGTTCTATCGGCAGCCGCGGCTTAAGGATATCACGTGCGTGCTGTCTCTCACGTTCCTGATTGGCGCTCTGCGAGGACAACACAGCGCACTTTTGCAGCGCCAGATGCGGTTCTTGGCAATCGCGATTCGAGACGGGGGCGCCTACTGCGTTGCAGTCCCGATTGCGATCATCATGGCTTGGCGAGGAGCCGGATATTGGGCGCTCGTGGCATATCCGCTGATCCAGAATTCCGCGGCCCTGGCGCTTACCTGGATGATGGTCCGATGGATGCCGGGCCTGCCCCAGCGCGGCGCCAACGTGCGTTCTCTGGTCGCCTTTGGCGGCAACGTGGCGGGCTCGAATCTGGTAGCTTATTTGAATCGCAGTGTGGACAGTGTCCTGATAGGCCGGTACTGGGGCGCCAGCCCCCTGGGGCTGTATTCGCGGGCTTACAATCTTCTGATGCGTCCTGTGAACCAGCTCAACGGCCCGTTGAGCGCGATCATGGTTCCCGCATTGAGCAGGCTCCAGAACGATCCGGAACGCTTTGCGCGATACTATCTGCGCGCCGCCAACCTGATCATGTGGATTGCCACTCCCGTCTTCGGTTTTCTTTTCGTCGCCGCCGAACCTGTGATCGTTCTGGTGCTGGGGCATCAGTGGCAGGAAGCGGCGCCGGTTTTTCAGATCCTTTCGATTGCCGCCCTGGCGCAACTGCTTTTTAGCCCGACCTACTGGCTGCTTGTTTGCCGCGGACAATCGGGGCGGCTGCTCAGACTCTTTTTCATCCTCTCGCCCATCTTCGCTGGCAGCTACATCGTCGGCTTGCCTTTCGGCATAAAGGGGGTGGCCCTCACCGGCTCCCTGGTGTTTGTGGGCATTTTCCCTTGGATACTCAGATACACATTTCGCGGGACCCAATTGACCTTGCGGGGCTTGGTGCGAGCTATCCGGTGCCCCATCGCCCTGTCCTTTGCAGGTGTTCTTTCGGCAGAAGCTGCCTTACGCTTGATTGCTCCGCCGGGCATCGTTTCGCAGCTCATTGTCGCTGCCTTGGGTTTCGCAGTACCCTACCCGATCTCGGCGCTTATCCGCCCGGTGCGCGAGGAGGCAATGTCTTTAGGGAGAATCATCACCGAGCTGCGCCTGTCTAGGCAAGCTGCTTAGTCCGTTTCATTATGTTGTTTCAATGAACCTGCTCAAAGAACTAAACCAACGGGACATGAAGGAATTGGGGCAAGAACTGCTCGAGTTCGCCGGAGCTCTATTCCCTCTCTGCCGGAGCATCACCGGTGACGGCGTCCGTCGGACATTAACCTTGATTCAGGAGAAGATTCCACTGCGCACCTTCGAGGTGCCTACGGGCACCTCGGCATTCGATTGGACCGTACCCAAAGAGTGGAACATCCGCGACGCGTACATCAAGGCGCGGGATGGTAAGCGCGTGGTGGACTTCCAAGAGTGCAATCTGCACGTGGTCAGCTACAGTATCCCCGTGCACACGACGATGCCTCTCGCCGAGCTCAAGCGGCGACTCTACACTATTCCGGACCATCCCGAATGGATTCCTAATCGCACGTCGTACTACAAGGAAGACTGGGGATTCTGCCTCTCCCATAACCAGATGTTGGGCCTCGAGGACGGCGACTATGAGGTTTGCATCGACTCCACGCTCCAAGACGGGCACTTGACATACGGCGAATGCTTTCTCCCCGGCCGTTCCGCTGACGAGATTTTGATTTCCACTTACACCTGTCATCCCTCGCTGGCGAATGACAATGTCTCCGGCATGACTGTTGCCACTTTCCTGGCCCACTATCTATCTGGGCATGACCTTCGATACTCATACAGATTCCTCTTTATTCCCGCTACGATCGGCGCC
>Ga0187782_10002612_pt1 | contig 13280 bp, 7 predicted proteins | sample 0715_SJ02_MP15_2_FD_132454 | JGI IMG/M metagenome (GOLD analysis project Ga0187782, IMG submission 132454) | Tropical peat soil microbial communities from peatlands in Department of Meta, Colombia - 0715_SJ02_MP15_20_MG | ecosystem: Environmental > Terrestrial > Soil > Wetlands > Peat | place...
GCCCAGGCGATGTAGCCCGTAGTTTCCAAATGTACGTTGGGGTCAGAGAAGTCGAGGTGCATGCGCAAGGGTTTTTCCCGCTCAACCTGCGTGTAGAACAGAGGCTCGTCGAAGCGGTCTCCCACCTGCATCGAAAGCCCTTCTTCGCTGAGATCAAGAATCACGCCACCGCTGACGCCGTCAAAGCTGGCAAAGGCCGGCGCATGCACTTTGTGCCGCAGACATCGCCGCCGCTCCGGAACGAATTCCAGATTCTCCTCCGGGGTCGCCGAAAACACGACCGCTGGAGAAATGATGGAAGCGGTTGCCGGCGGAAAAAAGTGCCACGGCAGATTCCCCCACAAGCGGGCAAAAGAAGGAAAAACTTGCTCCCACAATGCAAGCAACAACTGAGCGGCCGGGCAGCAGCTTAAGTGGCGTTGCTGGAAAGGCCAAGATAGCTATTCACGACAGGGACGGTCAGGTCGAGGGTGGTGGCAATCTGCGACACGCTCTGGCCCTGCGTGTAGAGATTGAACACCTGTTGCGCCTCGGTCAGCTGTACGGTATCTACCGGTCCGGTCGTGGCTTGCGGGATTGACTGAGCCGCCGGAGCCGGTGAGGAATTTGCCGCCGTCGCTGGACCGACCGAAAGCGCGTTAGAGATGGAAATACTCATGGTGGGCTCCTTTCGCTGATATCCCAATGGTCGGCGTTTTCGGCCTTTGCGCGAGACGCATTCCGGCGGTCTTACAAGAAAGTAATTCGGTCATTTCCCAGACGGGCTGAATTCGGGAATGGAAAGCCCTCGCGGGCAGCCTAATTCAAGAAAAGTCAGTTTCGTTCTACGGAGAAAATTAGTGCGGCCTGACTTTTCTCCGACGAGGTTACCTGCGTACTCTGGACGGCCATGTCCTCCGTGATCTCCGCGGCCGTTCTCCGCGCGCTCCGCTGCTCCACGCTTCATGTTTGCAAATTGAGGCCGCAAAACCGCCCGGTAGACTTGGAAATCACTGGTTGACTTCCACAACCTCAACCCGTTAAATTCCTGACGCAGAAGTTTCGTTCTTTGAAATGTCCTTCGGTTTGCGCGTCTTTGCCCATTGCAAAGACAGGGAAGCGGGTGCAATTCCCGCGCTGCCGCGCAACTGTAAGCGAGGAAATCGCAGCCGGCCACTGGAAAACTCCGGGAAGGCCGGTGCAATAACCGGATGCGGACAGCTTAAGCTGTTAGCTGCTCAGGGAGCGTAAACGCCCAATGCTGAGCGCCAACTGCTAATTGCTGTTTTTCCACCATCCTCACTCGCAAAGCCAGGAGACCGGCGCAAACCGTCCACCTTAACCCCTTTCGCGTGAAAAGGAGGATGGTCATGCGCGCGCTTTGCGCTTCGTTTTTGCTTCTCGCCTCTCTCGTGGCGGCATTCGCCGCCGATGTCAAAATTAAAGTCGTTGACCCGCAATCCGCCGCCGTAGCCGGCGCTCAGGTTTCGTTGTTCGCAAAGGAAACGAACGCTCCCATAAGAGTGGCCACAACATCGGCCGAAGGCCTCGCCACCTTCACCGATCTCAACCCCGCAGAGCTCAACTCCGGCGACACAAAATCTGCCGATTTCTCGAACCTGCAGATTCAGGTGCTCGCCCCCGGCTTCGCGCAACAGACCGCGAACGTGCCCGCACATTCCGACGCGGTCACGATTCAGCTTCACCTCGCCACCGCATCTGAAACTGTGGTGGTGACCGCGACTCGCAATCCCACTCTCGCCGAGGAATCCGGATCCAGCATTTCCACATTAGAGAGCGCTCAACTTGAAACCATGCAGCCCATCGCCGCCGATGATGCCGTGCGCTTTCTTCCCGGAGCGGTGATCGATACCGCCGGCCAGCGTGGTGGCTTGTCGTCTCTGTTTGTGCGCGGCGGGGAATCCACCTACAACAAGATTATTGTCGATGGCGTGGCTGTCGATAATCCCGGCGAGACATTCGACTTCGGCACGCTGCCTCTCACCGAGGCCGGTCGCGTGGAATTTGTGCGCGGCGCTCAGAGCACGCTGTACGGCTCCGATGCCATGACCAGCGTGCTGCAAGTCTGGACACGCACCGGAACCACTTACACGCCTGAGTTTCGCTTCGGTGCAGACGGAGGAAACTTCGGCACGGCCAACGGCTACGCTTCCCTGGCCGGCGCTCGCGGCCATTTCGACTATAACTTTTTCGGCGACCAATTCAACAGCAATGGATTGGGCGTGAACGACGCCTACTCCGATTCGCTGGCAGGCGCGAATCTCGGCACGGCAATGAACGATCGCACCACCCTGCGCCTGCGCTTTCGCCACTCCAACAGCAGCACCGGTCTGCCCGGAGAGTGGAACTTCAACGGAGATCCCTTGTTGGCTCCCGATCCCAGCGAGGCGGCTCATCTGAACGATCTTCTCGGCAGCGTGGAACTCTCTGTCGCCGCGCCTTCGGGCTGGCAGCACCGTGTAACCAGCTTCGACTATCTCTACCGCTATACCGACGTCAACCTGAACAGTAATCCCGCCAGCTACGACGATTTTCCCGACACTTACTCGACCCACGTCAACCGCGTAGGAGTCGAATATCAGGGCGATTACTCCGAGCGCAACTGGGCCCACACCACGTTTGGATATCGCATCGAGAACGAGACCGGAGTCGTCTCCGATCTGGATTTTCCTCCACCCGCTTCCGGGCAGCGCCTCGATCAGGACGCTTATCTGCAACAGCAGCTGACATGGGGCCGGCTCACGGCGATTGCAGGCGGGCGCTTCGTTCACAGCAGCGCCTACGGCAACACCGGCGTGCCGCGCGTGGCCCTCACACTGCTCGCCCTGCGTGGCGGAGATTTGTTTTCTGGAACGCGCCTGCGCTTCTCTTACGCAACGGGTTTCATGGAGCCGGCCCTCTACGAAACCTTTGGCGACGCGGCGTATGGCTACGCGCCCAATCCCGGGCTTCTGCCCGAACGCACGCGCGCATTCGAGGCCGGATTTGAACAGAAATTGTATGCCGGACGTTGGGCGTTGAATGCGACTTACTTCAACAATCTTTTTCACGATCAGATTGAGGCCCAGCCCACGCCCACCGGTGAGTACGAATTTTTCAATCTCGAGCAGTCGTTCGCGCAGGGCGCAGAGATTGAACTGCAGGGAAGAATCGGTTCGAAAATCTCTGTGCTCACCGCCTATACCTACACTTCGACTCAGATACTCGACAATCCACTCTGTACTGTGGCCAACCCATGCAGTTACGCCAATGGCGACCCTTATGCCCCGGGATATCCGCTGTTGCGCCGCCCCAAACATTCGGCCACCACGTTGCTCGGTTATCTTGGCAGGCGCTGGGGTGGGAACCTGGCGGGAAGTTTCGTGGGCGCGCGCCCCGATTCGGATTTCGACGGTTTCAATATCGACCACGCTGCCGGTTACGTCCGCGTCGATCTCGGCGGATGGTACGCCATCAACTCGCGCGTTTCCGCTTACGCCAACGTCGAGAACGTCCTCGACCGCCGCTACAACGAGGTCGTCGGCTATCCGGCGCTGCCGGTGAACTTCCGCGCCGGCTTCCGCTTTCGCATCGGAGGAGAATAGGGTCTGCCGCGATTCTGGCTCCAGCAAATACCCATGTGGGGACAGCCGCCTCGGCTGTCCCCCGTGGAGACGTTGCTTGCAACGTCTTGGCCCGAGCCGCTCCACCGCCCGCGGCCGCTGCTAAACTATTCTCTTGCCCCCGCGAACAAAATCTCCGGAAGCAAAACGCGCTCCCACCACGTCATCTGACCCAAACCGCATCTTTCTCATGGACGCGATGTCGTTCATCTTCCGCGCGTATCACGCGATGGCGCGCCAGCGCTCGATGTCCACCAAGGCCGGGCTTCCCACCGCTGCCGTCTACGTGTTCGTCAACATGCTGCGCAAGCTGCGCGATGATTTCTCGCCCGCTTATCTTGCCGCCGTTTTCGATGTCGCGGCCCCGACCTTCCGCGACCAGCAGGCCGAAGCCGTTACGACCGTTCGCAAGTTCGACATCAAAACCCAAACCTTCACCGAGATCGAGTACAAAGGCTACAAAGCCAACCGCGCCGCCATGCCGGAGGACCTTGCCCGCCAGATTCCCTACATCCGTCGCGCCCTCGAAGCCTATCGCATCCCGATTCTCGAGCTTGCCGGCTTCGAAGCCGATGACGTCATCGGCACGCTCGCGCGCAAGGCCGTTGAGGCCAGACATCCCGTCTACGTAGTCTCCAGCGACAAAGACATGATGCAACTGGTCAACGATGACGTTCACATTCTCAATCCGCCGAAGGACAATCTGATCTGCGATGCCGCCAAAGTGGAAGAGATTCTCGGCGTCCCTCCCGAACGGGTGATCGACGTGATGGCTCTGCGCGGCGACGCCATCGACAACATTCCCGGAGCTCCCGGCATCGGCGACAAGGGCTCGGTTGAGATCATCAAACGCTTCGGTACGGTCGAGCAGGCGCTCGAACACGCTGGCGAAGTCGAGCGCAAGACCTATCGCGAATCCCTTCAGAACAATCGCGAGACGATTCTGTTCAGCAAGAGCATGGCAACCATCGACACCAATGTTCCCGTTGAGCTGAACGTGGACACCATGCGCGTCGGCGAGCCGGATGTCGAGCAACTGCGCCGGCTTTTCACCGAACTGGAATTTACTTCTCTGTTGAAGGAGTTGTTGCCGGAAGTCGAGGTTGCCGAAACTCACTACGATGAAGCGCAATCCGCTGCGGATGTCGAGAGAATCATCAATTCGCTGGGGAAGGGGCACGCTCTTGCGGTCGCGGTAGAGCAGTCAGAATCGAGGCCTGAATCTGAAGAGGATGCGAGCGAAGAAGAACCGCAGTCGGGGATGCTTCCTTTGACCGGCGCTGAGCATACGCCTGAGCCTGCCGCCGGCCGGGTTGCCGTCTCCGCGGCTGCAGGTTTCGCCGCTGTAGTTAAGCTGGACTCTGCCGCCGCCACCAAGGTGCGCTCGATGCTTGCCTCCCCGGGCACGCCCAAATCCATTCACGACTATAAAGCCGCGATTCACGCGCTCGATGCTTCAGGCATTCATCTACAAGGGGTCGAGCACGATCCCATGCTTTACTCGTACCTGCTCGATCCCACGTACTCCTCGCATCGCCTTGCCGATGTTGCCCTTCGCCACCTGAATCTCAAAGTTAGCGGCGATCTTGCCGAATCCGCCGATATCACAGGAAGGCTCGTATCATCCCTGCAGGCCGAAGTCGAACAAGCGAATCTGCTCAAGCTTTATCAGGAGATCGATCTGCCGCTCGTTCCCGTGCTCGCCCGCATGGAACAGGCGGGAGTAAAAATCGATACCCGCGCTCTTGCCAAGATGTCGGCGGAACTGGAGCGCGAAATCGGCATTAAGGCGAAGGAGATTTACGAGACGGCAGGTTCGGAATTCAACATCAGCTCTCCGCGCCAGCTCGGGGACGTCCTTTTCAATAAGATGAACCTTCCGCGGCCCGTCAAGTATGGCCGCGGCAAAGTCACGTCGACAGCCGTCGATGTGTTGGAGTCTCTCGCCGAAGATCATCCCATCGCCCGCATGGTGCTCGACTATCGCCAGCTCACCAAGCTGAAGTCCACTTACGTCGATACTCTGCCTGCGCTCATCAATCCTTCTACGGGCCGCCTGCACACCACTTTCTATCAAGCCGGCACGGCCACCGGGCGCCTTTCCTCGGCGAATCCGAACCTGCAAAACATTCCGATTCGCACCGAGCTCGGCCGCGGCATCCGCGCCGCCTTCATCGCCGAGCCCGACCATGTGCTGCTGACCGCCGACTACTCGCAGATCGAACTGCGCCTGCTCGCGCATTTCTCGCGAGATCCGCTGCTGGTCGAGGCTTTCCGCCGCGGCGACGACATCCACACGCTCACCGCCTCGCAAGTCTTCGGCGTGCCTCCGCTCATGGTCACCGCCGACCATCGCCGCCAGGCCAAAGTTGTCAACTTCGGTATTGTGTATGGGCTCTCGCCCTTCGGACTGTCGCAGAGTCTCGGCATCGAAACCTCGGAAGCCAAGCAATTCATCACGAATTATTTCGAGAAGTACAAAGGCGTGCGCGCCTTCATCGACAAAACTCTCGAAGAAGCCCGCCGCGATCTGAAAGTCAAGACGCTGTTCGGACGCGTTCGTCCCATTCCCGACATCAACAGCAAGAATTTCACCCAGCGCGGTTTCGCCGAGCGCACCGCCGTCAACACGCCCCTGCAAGGTACGGCTGCGGATTTGATCAAGATCGCCATGATCCGGATCGATGCGGCATTGCGTGAGCAAGGACTGAAATCCAAGATGACGCTCCAGGTGCACGACGAATTGGTGTTCGAGGTTCCAGAGAACGAAGTGGACGTAATGAAGCCTCTCGTGCGTGAGTACATGGAGAAGGTGCACGACCTGGCAGTTCCGCTAGCGGTGGAAATGGAAGCGGGACCGAATTGGAGAGACCTGAATTAACCGCGTGGCCTGTATATGCTTCCGGTAAGGCCGAGACTCGATGATCTGTGTTATACTTCAATATAACTTAATAACGATCCTATGCACACCACCAATCTACGCAGAGTCGGCGGCTCGGTCATGCTGGCGGTTCCTCCTGCCCTGCTCGAGGTCCTCGATTTGCGGCCCGGTGCCAAGGTCGGCATCACGGTCCAAACCGGGCGCCTTGTCGTGGAACCCCGGGCACGCCGCCGTTATACGCTGGCTGAACTGCTCGCCCAATGCGATCGAAAGGCGCGCCGCTCGCGGCAGGAACGGGAGTGGCTGCGCGGTAAGCCCGTGGGCCGCGAGCTCATCTGATGGAGCGAGCCGTGGGAGCGAAAAATGAAGCGCGGTGAGATCTGGCTCGTCAGCCTCGATCCCGCCTCAGGACACGAACAAAAGGGCCGCCGGCCAGTGTTGATCGTATCGCCGGAGGCATTTAACAGAATCACAAGGGTACCTATGGTTTTGCCCATCACGAGCGGCGGAAGTTTCGCGCGGATGGCGGGTTTCGCAGTGCCACTGTCGGGAACCAAAACTACAGGCATTGTCCGCTGCGATCAACCTCGCGCTCTCGATCTTGCCGCGCGCAAAGGCAGGAAACTGGAGACTGTTGCCGATGCGATCATCGATGAAGTGCTGGCAAGGCTGTCGCCGATTCTTGAGTGAGTGTGCAAATGAGACCTTGCGATGACCAAAACCTCCCGCCCACGCCTTGCCTGTTCAGACTCGGCGTTTTGTTACTTTGCGTCACCGCGCTACCTGGGCGGGATTAACGACGACTTTGCCCTTCATGTGCCTAATGCTTTCTGTATCACCCCCGCAATCGCCGCTGTCACCGCCCGCATCTTCTCTTCCGATTCCGCCTCAACCATTACGCGCGCCAGCATCTCAGTTCCGGAATAGCGAACCACAACGCGCCCCGCGCCATTCAAGTCTCTCTCCGCCGCTTGAATCGCGCGCTGCACTTCCGGAACCTGGGCAAAGGGAACCTTCTCGCGCACGCGCACATTCTGAATTTTTTGCGGAAACACTTTCAGATCGCTTACCAACTCGGCCAGCGACTTGCCCGATCGCACCATCACATCCATCACCCGCAAAGCGGTAAGCAAACCATCTCCTGTAGTCGCGGAACCGTCGCGGAAAATCACGTGTCCGGATTGCTCCCCGCCCAATGTCGCACCCGTCTTCAGCATTTCTTCCAAGACGTACTTATCGCCTACGTCGGCGCGCAACATGCGAATGCCTGACTTTTTCAGAGCGATCTCGACCCCCATATTCGACATGGTTGTCGCCACCACCGTATCCCCGGCCAGCTTGCCCTGGGCCTGCAAATCCCGCGCCGTCAGCAGGAGTACGCCATCGCCATTGACGATGCGGCCGGCAGCATCGCAAAACATCGCGCGATCGGCGTCGCCGTCGAAGGTCACGCCCAGGTCGAATTTTCCGCCCACCTCCAAGAGGGTGCGACACAAGGCTTCCGGATGCAGCGCCCCGCAACCTTCATTGATATTCTTTCCATCCGGCGCCGCATGGGTGAAGGTCGCCTCCACGTGCAAGCTGCGAAACAGCTCGGGAGCCTCTGCCGTAGCCGCCCCGTTCGCGCAATCTACCAGCAGCCGCAAGCGGCTCAAATCCGACGCAACGCTCGCGGCCAGCCACTCGATGTAGGCGCGCCGCAGCGCCGCCTCACCCGGCAACGATGGCCCCGCGACCCTTAGCGCTGTATTCTGGAGCGCCCCCGGCTTCGCCAGCAGAGCGAATATTTCTTTCTCGACTGCCAGCTCGCGCGCGTCGGTCAGTTTGAAGCCATCGCCGGAGAAAACTTTGATGCCGTTATCCGTCCACGGATTGTGCGACGCTGAGATGACCACTCCCGCGGCGAATCCGCGCGACCGCGCCAGATAAGCGATTCCTGGAGTCGTGATCACGCCGGCGCTGTGCACGTCCACTCCCACCGCTGCCAGGCCGGCGGCCACGCGGTCGGCTATCCATTCGCTGGACGCGCGCGTGTCCTGGCCCATGACGGCACGAGCCTTCGGCGCCGCGCGCATCAAATCGTGGCCCAGCGCCCGGCCGATCAGAAACGTGCTTTCCTTGGTCAGCGGAAATTCGCCGGCCACGCCGCGTATGCCATCGGTGCCGAAGAGTTGCCGGATCTGAGTATTCATAGACTATTCAGGGTCACGAGAAGAGTACAAAGCCGAGCCTGAGCGCCGTTGCCGTCGCGGGGATGGAACAGCCTCACAAACGTAAATCGTTCCTGTGCTCAGGATGACAAGATATTATCGCGAGCCGGTGGGACGCACCAGAAAGGCCAAGCGGCATCTTCTGTACCCGGCAACATCGTGGCCTGCTCCGAATCGAGCCCTGCTCACTGCAACTTCGCGTACTCCGCCCTGGCTTCCTTCAGGATGGGCACGTCGGGATCGGCCTCTGTCCACAAATTGAAGAAGTCCTGATAAGCCGCCTTGGCCTTTGCACCGTCGCCAGCCATAGCACAGGCGCGGCCGAGCTGAAGATGTGCCAGGACTGCCGTCGGAAAATTGACGACGATGCCCGGATGATCGAGGATGCGCTGGAACTGCCCCGCCGCGGCCGTTCCGTTATGAGCCGCCAGGTATGCCAGGCCACGAACATATACCGGGTACATCGTCCCCAGTTGAAATTGCTGCGGCTCTCCCAACTCATAGGGAGCAGCCGCTTCCAGAGATTCGAGAGCCTTCGTCGAGTCGTTTGCCTCGAGGTCCAGTGCGGCGCGTACCGTGGGCAGCCAGTAAACCTTCAAAACCGTCTCCGACGGATAGTTCTTCTCCAGTTCATCCGCCAGAGCTTTGGCTTGAGCGGTTTCACCGCTTCGAGCCAGAGTCAAAGCCGCGAGCAGCTTCACGTTGCGCCCAGGAGATAGCTTTAACGCCGCCCCTACATCCTGCCGGGCGAGGACGGTATTTCCGAACTCGGCTTCTCGTAAAGCTTCGTTCACCTGCCACATCGCGGCAGACTCTTTTGCATCCGAGCGCACTGCGGCATCGACGGCACGACGGGAGTAGTCCCGCGACTGGGTCAGCCGGCCGTAGTAGGCTTCGGTGTCCGACTGGAACGAAAGCAGCGCATCCTCGATTCCCGGCTTTCCTGAGGCCCAGGCCACTTGCCGCTCCATTTCTGCGTGGTCGCGCTTCAGGAACGCCATCTGGTAAATGAACCAATGCAGCAGGTCACCTGCCAAGTTACTCCTTTCGGCCTCAAGCACCGTCGCCTCGGCTTTGTCTAAGTGATCGACGCCCAGGTAAAACGATGTCAGGTTGGCATAACCAATCGCGTTCGGGTCCAGGCGTTGGGCTTCCTCTACTTCTTGGAGAGCCTTGTCATACTGTCCGAGAATTCCATAAATAACCCCGAGGTTGCCGGGCGGAACTGGATCTCCGGGATAGCTCTTGGCCCACATTTCGTAAACCTGCGTCGCCTGTTCGATCTCACCGGTAGCCACCTGGTAGTACATCGAGGTAATGCGGTACTTCTCGCGTTCGCTCACCCGCTCACGCAAATCGTAAGCTTTCTTCAAATTTTCCGCTCCTAAACTTGCCTGACCAAGATTGTTGTAGACCAGGCCGAGGCTGGCATAGGCAACGGCAAAATTCGGATCGAGCTCAATCGCCCGTTTGTAAAAAGGAATGGCTTCTGCGTTGCCCTTAGCGCGGAATGTGGTTACTCCAAGGCTGAAAGCTTTGAGAGCCTCCAGTGACGGCGTTGTAGCTTCCACGGGTACATCAAACTTCTGCACCGAGGCGAGCGATTCGCCAAGCTGAGTTCTGAGCTTGGACGCAGCACTGTTCAAAGATTTCAATACATCCTGCTTGCCGGCAGCTTGTTCCTGCTCTTTCGCCAGCGTGTCTCCGTTGCTGCAGCCGATGGCATCGATTCCAATCACATATTGGCCGCCGAGGTTTGAGATCGATCCCAGAATGAATGCCTTGCTGCCGGTACGCAGGCAGAGCTCGGCAGCAACTTCGCGCGTAATGCGGTCTGTAGACGGGCGCCCCATCAGCTTCAGGGTCTGCGTTACTTTCCGGTCGGAAAGAATGTTCAGGAACGGCGATTGCCCTAATTCGACGCCGAGCGCCTGTTTGAGTGCGCCGTCGAATACCGCGTCTCCGGTTGCGTTGTCGAAGTCGGCGAGCACCACTGTGTCTTTTTCGCTGAGCGGCGCGCCTTTCGCCGCCGGAGTCGCAGAACGCGAGCGCAGATAGAGCCCCGCTGCGATTGCCGCAATGACCACTACAAGCGCAGGAACAAGAATCTTCCAGAGCGGCCTTTTTGCGGTCGACGGACCGGCGGGCTGCACCGCGTGAGAAGAAGACGAGCCGGTCCCTACGGCAGCGGGAGCCGGGCCAGAGGCTGGGACGTTCGGTGGCGCCGCCGCTTGCGAGGCTTCCGCGGCTACGGCAACCGTTCCTGAAGCTGCCGGCACCCGTCCCGTTGCGCTGTCACGCCTCAGCCGCTGCAGCTCCGCCCGCAATTCCTTTGCGCTTTGAAAGCGCAGATCGCGGTCTTTTTCCAGCGCCCGATTAATGATGTCTTCCAGCCGCGAAGGAACATCGCGATTAAATCGAACCACCGGGGGCGGGTCGGAATCGAGGATGGCCTTAAAAATAAGCGCCGACGTCTCGCCATGGAATGGCACCGTGCCGGTGGCCATTTCGTACAGCACCGCGCCGAAGGAGAACAGATCGGTGCGGGCATCGAGTTCTTTGCCTTTGGTTTGCTCCGGCGACATGTAGGCGATGGTCCCGAGTGTAGCGCCGGGGCTGGTCAGGTGATCTTCACTGCCGATGGTCGCCCCCGGCTCGCCGCCATCCGTCGCAGAAACAACTTTGGCAAGGCCAAAATCGAGGATTTTCGCGTGCCCTCTCTTGGTCACGAAAATATTGGCAGGCTTGATGTCGCGGTGCACGATGCCTTCCGAGTGAGCCGCGTCGAGCGCATCCGCGATTTCGATGGCCAGGGTCAGAATGAGATCGGTATCCATCGGATGGCCCGAGATTTTGTGTTTCAGGGTCATGCCATCGAGAAACTCCATGACGATGAAAGCTTGTCCGTTTTGCTCGTCAATTTCGTGGATCGTGCAGATGTTGGGATGATTCAGCGCCGACGCCGCCCGGGCCTCGCGCTGAAAACGGGCCAACGCCTGCGCATCCCGCGCCACGTCCGCAGGGAGGAATTTGAGCGCGACGAAGCGCCCCAGTTTCACGTCCTCGGCTTTGTAGACGACGCCCATGCCGCCGCCGCCGAGTTTCTCGAGGATTCTGTAGTGTGAGATGGTCTGACCGATCATGATGTCGACCCTTTCATGGCACTGGCCGCTCAGTTGATGCGGCTTTCGCTCTCTCGCCAGCCGGACTTTTTCATCAGCTCTACGAATCGGGGCTCGGAATGGAGGCTTGCGAATTCCGGGTCCACTCCAAGAATTACCGCAATCAGGGAGCGGTCTGCGTACGCTTTCTCCAGATACGTGAGAGCTTGCTCCTTCTGCCCCAGACCAATGTAGACCACCGCCAGACTATAGGGAGGCACATAGATTTTTTCACTTCGGCGCATCAGCTCCTGGAGGACTTTCTCCGCGTCAGTTTTTCGGCCCATTCGGGCATAAAGGTGGCCCAGTTCCGCCAGTGGCCAGAGGATTTCCGTCTCGAGGGTGGTGGCCTTTTGCATCTCTTCCAGTGCGCCGGTGAGATTTCCCTGTTGCTCATACGCCAAGGCCAGCATCATACGGGACATCCAATAATCGGGCTCCAGGTCAACGGTCGCGCGCAACTGTTTGACGGCATCATCGTACCGGTGCGCGTAGTATAGGTCGCCGCCCAGAAAAGTGTTAGCCTCCAGGGATGCGGGGTCAAGCTCCACCGCGCGCCTTCCCTCCTCGATTCCCGTCTCCGGTTTTCCAGCCTGCACCAGAAACCAACCGTAGGTCCAGTGGGGTGTAGTGCTTCGGGGCGCCAGCTCAAGCGCCCGCTTGAGCTCGCTTTCTCCGCCCGCCCAATCATACTCGTAGCCCCATTTCACCCATGACATGGAGATGTGGGCATCTGAATTGGACTCGTCCAGGGCCAAAGCTTTCTGCGCAGCCTCCCGCGCTTGTGGCATGGAGTCTTTCGGCGACTGGAAAAAATCATCGGCGATGACGTAGTAATAAGACAGTCCGGCATAGGCGGCAGCATAGTTTGGATCCAGCTGGATGGCTTGGCGGAATTCTTCGATTCCGAGGTTCGCGTCCGCCCGCGTGTACTTCTCTTCGTGATAGCGGCCCTTGAGGTAAAGCTGGTAAGCCTGGGGATTGCGCGTCCCTGCCGTCGCCAGGCTTTCCTTTTCCGTTCCACTTAATCGCGGCTGCAACTGCCCGGCGACTGCGCCGGCAATCGCAGCCTGCAACAGCGAGGCATCGTTGATGCCGCGCGTGTAATGCTCTCCCCAGAGTTGGGCTCCCGTGGCTACGTTGACCAACTCCGCTTCCACGTCCAGTTCCTTGCCGTGTTCGGCAACCCGCCCCGTGAGTACGGCGTCCACGTGCAGATCGCGGCCGACACCTTGCGGATCATCCTGCCGGGCCTTGAAACGCGCCACGGTGCTGCTTGCCATCACCTGAAGATTGGGAAGCCGCGAAAGAGAATTTGTGATCTCGGCCGAAATGCCATCGCTGAGATATTCCATCTCCGGATCTTTACTGGCGTTGGCGAACGGCAGAACAGCCACGGAGCGGATGCCGGCACTTTCTGACGCAC
>Ga0187782_10002613_pt1 | contig 13280 bp, 8 predicted proteins | sample 0715_SJ02_MP15_2_FD_132454 | JGI IMG/M metagenome (GOLD analysis project Ga0187782, IMG submission 132454) | Tropical peat soil microbial communities from peatlands in Department of Meta, Colombia - 0715_SJ02_MP15_20_MG | ecosystem: Environmental > Terrestrial > Soil > Wetlands > Peat | place...
CCGCGTCCGCCAGTCATCGATGCGGTCAGATCCATGGCAAGCACGCGACGATTCAGTTTCCAGTTGTATTCCACCGCCGTCAGCTTGGGATAAAAGCTCGTTCCGAAATAATCTACCGAGTCTTTCATCAGGAAATCGTCGGTGGGGTCGTAAGGATCAGCCAACGTACGGACCAATGGCGAAGGATTTGGCGCGTGGCTCGTTGTCACGTGCCCGGGGTCAACCGCTTTCACCGCGTCATTTCGCATTTTCAGGTCTTCTGCCAGTTTGTAGCCGTAGAACACGCGCCAATCGAGGAAGTCGGCATACGTCAGAATGGTTCCAAAGCGAGGTGGCTCGACCTGCTTCCAATCTGTGAATGTCCGGTGCCAGGCTTCGTTCAGCCTGTCCATCGTGCCGTATTTCCTCTGCAACCACTCCCGAAAGCGTTCCTGGCTCGCAGGACAGTAACAAAACATCGGCTCTGCTTTATATCCCACGCGCGCCCAGTTCAGTGCAGCGGGCTCGCTCCAAAGATCCCAACTATAGAAAGCCGGGTTCTTATCGGCGTGTCTTGCCACTTCTTGAAAGAAGTTCAGCACTGCCTTTCGAACGTTCTTATTGTCAAAGCAGAATCCCGGCGCGGCCTGTGAAGGAATGGGTTGCCCATCCTGGGCGGCATATCGCCCCTCGGGATATTTCGCGCCCACCCATTCCGGAGCCGAGTCCACATACACCTGAACGATTACTTTGAGGCCCACTTCATTCGCGAGGCGCAACAGCAGGTCCAGATTCTCCAGGTGATACTCCCCTTCCTGCGGCTCGCCGACGTTCCACTCCACCCACGTCCGGACCGTATTGAATCCGAGACCTTTGATCTTCAGGAGATCCTCTTTCCATAGCCGTGGCGAATTCCCATTGATCTGCTCCAGCATGGGTGCGCGAGCTTTGCCACCGCTGTACCACACGGAAACGGGGAAGAAGTCTGCCCCAAGCGCCGGATTCGCTTTGGCCCGATCGTCGGCACTCTGTCCCGCGTGTCCCGTTCGTGCTGTTGCAGGTTCGACCTCTGGCGCGCCGCAAACAAGCAGAGCAAGTCCTATACAAACACACAGCATGGCCGCACATCTTCCATTCATTGCTAATCCTGTCTATTGAGCGTTGGGGCGCCGCTTCGCCATTTTTGAATGGGAGCCAATCGTTGTTTCCGGAGCACGTTTCGTCACAGCCTGCTTGTGACTGCGGCATCGCTGAATTCTGTTGCCGGTAAATGGCGGGGTCTGCTTCCCCGTGCGTGCATCTTACGCCAGCGAGAGGGGGCACGCAATCGCGTAGAGGCGCTTTTTAATGCCAGCCCAGCGCGGAAATCACAGATTTATATCGCCGGCACTGGCACTTCCGCCCGCCGCTGCTTCGCCCAAGCCAATCAAGAGCTGTGCAATCAGGCCCGTCCAGCCAGTCTGGTGACTGGCACCACACCCGCGGCCCGTGTCACCGTGAAAATACTCGTGGAACGGAATCAAGTCCCTCCAGTGCGGGTCCTCGTTGAACAGTCGATTCGAGCCGAACATTGGCCGGTTGCCGTTCTTGTCCCGCAAAAACAGGCTGACAAGCCGGTGTGCCAATTCGCGCGAAATCTCTCTCAATGTCATCAGTTTTCCCGAGCCAGTTGGGCATTCCATCCGGAACCCGTCACCGTAATAGAGGTGATACTGGCGCAGCGCCAGCAGAATCAGATGATTTACGGGCAGCCACACAGGACCGCGCCAATTGGAATTGCCTCCGAATAGCTGCGTCGTGGATTCTCCGGGTTCGTAGTCCAGCCGATATTCCTGGCCGCTGAGGTGGAGGATCAAGGGATGATTCTGGTGGAAACGCGAGACGGCGCGTACACCAAACGGGGAAAGGAATTCGTTCTCATCCAGCATGTAGCCCAGAATGCGGCGCAATTGATCTTCGCGCACAAATCCGAGAAGCAGAGTATTGTTTGCGCCGGGGGTGACCATGGGCTGGACACTCTCGATGAGATCAGGCCGATGGTCGATGAACCACTGGCGGCGCCGCTGAAAATCCGGATAGCGTTGGAATGTGTCTGCGGGGACCGCAGTGCCCCCGAAGAGCGGCACAAACCCCACCATAGTGCGCGCCCTTACGGGAAAGCCCCGGTTCCGTTCGGAGTAGAGAAAGTCGTAGAAAAAACCATCCTGGTCATCCCAGAGAGAGTCTGTCGGGTTGTTGGGGTTGTTTATGGAGTACGAGATGTAAATGTAGTGTTCCCAGAATTTGCTGGCGAGGTCTTCGTAGACGGGATCCTGTTCGGCCAGAAGCAGGGCGATGGAAAGCATGTTCTTCGCAAACGCCGCCACCCAGCTCGTGCCGTCGGCCTGGCCGAGCAGGTAGCCTTGCGGCAAATTGTCGCGATCAAAAGCCCCGATATTGTCCATGCCGAGGAAGCCGCCTTGAAAGATGTTCTTGCCCAGCGTGTCTTTCCGATTGACCCACCAGGTGAAATTGAGAAGCATCTTCTGGAAGACGCGCTCCATAAACGCATAGTCCGCAACGCCAGTGCGCTCTCGCTCCACGTCAAACACCGCACGCGCGGCCATCGATAGCACAGGCGGATTCACGTCTCCGAAATCCCACTCGTAGGCGGGAATTTGCCCGTTCGGGTGCATGTACCATTCGCGCAGTATCAGAAGGATCTGCTCTTTGGCGAATTGCGGATCCACGTAGGCCAGCGCGACACAATGGAAGCCGAGATCCCAGGAGGCAAACCACGGAAACTCCCATTTATCCGGCATGGACAGCACATCGCGAGAGAAGAAATGTGCCCAGTCGCAATTTCGTCCACTGAGTCTCTCAGGCGGTGGAGTCGGCTCTTTAGGATCGCCGTTCAGCCAATCCGTGACAACGTAGTGATAATACTGCTTGGACCAGAGCATTCCGGCAAAGGCCTGCCGGGCGATCAATTTGGCGTCTGCGGAAAGTGCGGACGGCAGTACGACTCCATAGAACTGGTCGGCATCTTCCCGCCGCTCGGTGAAGTCCGGGTCGAAGTCGGCAAAGGGGTCTTCGTAAGGATGATGGTCAATCAGCTTTGCCAGACGCAAGCGCAGCGAGACAGTCTCGCCCGGGGGAACTTCCCGAACGTAATGCGCGGCTGCTTTGGTGCCGGTGGCCGCAGGATTCACTGCTCCCCGGTTTCCCCCTGTGACATACGAATGAAATGCATCCTTCACATAGGGAGTTCTTGAAGCAACACCATAGAGCCGCTCCGTATTCGTCTCATTTTCCGTAAACAGAAACTCGTCGGCGCCGGAACAGTAGAGGAGGTATTCCCCAAGTTGCCAGTGCCTGGCGTGAACAGAGCGCACCGACGCGTCCTTGAAAGAAATGCCCTTCGGTATGGAGAGCAAGGGCAGGCGATCGTCACGCCCCCACGTCCACGTGTTTCGAAACCATAAGGTGGGAAGGATATGAAGGGGCGCACTTTCCGGCCCGCGATTCGTGATGCTGATTCGTATTAACAGATCTTCCGGAGTGCACTTCGCGTATTCCACGACAACATCGAAATACCTGTTCTGGTCGAAGATCCCTGTATCGACCAGTTCATATTCCGGATCATTCCTTCCTCGCCGGCCATTCTCCTCGAGGAGTTGCTCATATGGGTATGCCGCTTGAGGATATTTGTAGAGATACTTCATGTAGGAATGAGTCGGCGTGTTGTCCAGGTAGAAGTAGTACTCCTTCACGTCCTCCCCGTGATTGCCTTCATGAGCGGTGAGTCCGAACATGCGCTCCTTGAGAATAGCGTCGCGCGTGTTCCACAGAGCAATCGCAAAACACAAATACTGATGCCGGTCGCAGATGCCCGCAATGCCGTCCTCGTTCCAGCGATAGGCGCGCGAACGCGCGTGATCGTGCGGAAAAGAGCCCCACGCGTCACCATTTGCGCTGTAGTCTTCCCGCACCGTACCCCAGGCGCGCTCCGCCACATATGGCCCCCAGCGATTCCAGTGGCCTTCGTGCTCGCGGTTCATCAGAAGTCTAACCCCTTCGCGCGTGTCGTAGATGTTCATGATGGGTCGCCGGATCTCGAGTTTACCTGTTGGAATTCATTGCAATGCGAAAGGATGCTGGAAACTGGCCGCCTGCTTGAAGAGCGCGTAGACCTTGCCCTGAAAGGAGGGAATTTGCCGGAGCGGTCATCGGTTCCAAAGCGATGAAGTTTTTTCCCTTGGGAGCAAACACCTGCGTATAGGGAAAACCTTCAAGAAATGTGACGGTAATCCTGAGCTGCCCACCCGCGAGCGAAAAGGAAGGTTGCTCGTCGATCAAAGCGAAACCATTGTCGTAACTCGCCTCGCCGAGGGGCGCATTCACCGGCGCAAATGCCTCCTCCGCCCCTGTTGGGATTCCACGCACATCGAGTTGCAGTTTTCGCATCCGCGGCAACTGCAACTGCCATTGGTCGCGCGGAAGATCCGGTATCCCCAGGTAAGGGTGGAAACCAAAGCTGATTGGGACAGACGATCCTCCATTCGCAAGGACCGTTGTCTGCACCGTCAGGGTATTCGAAGTGACCCTGGCAACGATTTCCAAATCATGAGGAAAGGGGAAAACCGCAAGCAACTCCGGCCTGTTCCAACGGAGGCGAGCACGCAAGGAGGCCTGGCCTTTGTCGAGAACATCCCACACCAATTGCCCCCAGGGTACGCCATGCATGGAAAGGCCATGATCGTCGAAATGGAGCAACGGAGAAGCCGGATCGAGTTCCACGTCCCGCCCCGCCGCCCGATAATGCGGAGCCGCAAGGCGATTCGCCCAAGGATAGAGAAGTGGAATCCCGGCGGTGCTTCCTTTTCGTTTCGAGGTTTCGAGATCATCGATGCGGCGCAACAGTTCCTCGTCACGATAGCGGAGCGAAGTGCCCAACATTCCGGCATCCGGCCAGAATTCGGCGCGAAGATCTCCTTCCGTCAGGGTGATTGTGGACTCATCTTTCATGACATCCATGCCTTAACCAGACTTTCGGTCAAAAAGCGCAGTTTAGCCTGCACGTTCCGAGCAGCGGAGCGTATAGCTTATCTATTTGAATGAGCCGGCCTTCGCAGCGCTGGCAGGGCTTGCCGTCGCCGGGTTCACCCACCCGCCGGCAGGAACAATGTGGCTTGCCCCTTGGGTGGGGCCCCATGTGCCTGGTTCGTATTCATAGACCGGCGTTGCTGCCTTCAAAACAGGATCGACAATCCGCCACGCCTCTTCCACATAGTCCTGGCGCGCAAAGAGGGTCGAATCGCCCGCCATCGCGTCGCCCAGTAGCACCTCGTACGCACCCATCTCTTCGGGCTGAGTGTGATGATGTGCCAGCATCTCCGTTCCTTCGCCAATCATTCGTTCACCGGGGGCCATGACCATCATGCCGATGGCGATATCGACGTCGGGGCTGACGCGGAATCGCATGTGATTTTGAGTCAGCCGATCGCTCGGAATTACCGTGGGTGGCAAGTGGAACTTCGCGATCACTTCTGTGCAGGTAACCGGCAAACATTTTCCCGCCCGGATGTAGAACGGAACGCCCTTCCACCGCCAGGAGTCGACCTCAGTCCGCAACGCGGCGTATGTCTCCACCTTTGAGTCCTTGGTCACACCGGGTTCGGAAAGATACCCGCGGAACTGCCCACGAATAAGGTCTGTCACTTTGATCGTGGTCATGGCTTTCAGGACTTTTGCCTTTTCGTTCCGCACGGTTTCGCTGTCCGTACAAACCGGTGGTTCCATCGCCAGATTGCAGAGAATCTGGAACAGGTGATTCTGGACTACGTCGCGAACCGCACCCGTTTGATCATAGAAGGCCCCGCGGCCTTGCACGCCGAAGTCCTCCGCCATTGTGATCTGTACACTTTCGATGAAGTTGCGATTCCAGAAAGGTTCCATGAAGGAATTGGCAAAACGGAAGACCAGCAGGTTGTTCACCGGCCGCTTTCCGAGGAAGTGGTCGATGCGGAAGATATCCGCCTCGTCGAAAGCACTCAAAAGAATCTTGTTCAATGTTCTTGCCGACTCAAGGTCGTTCCCGAAAGGCTTTTCGACAATAATGCGTCCGCCTTTCGCGCAGCCCGATTTTGTGAGTTGTTCGACGACCGTCCCGAAGAGGACGGGAGGAATCGCGAGATAGTGCGCCGGATGTTCCGCATTTCCCAGTTCCTTACGTAGAGTCTCGAAGGTCTTGGGGTCTTTGTAATCGCCGTCGACGTAGTGCAGCAGGCTGGACAGTTTTTCCCAGGCGGCTCCGTCCACCCCGCCATGTTTTTCCAGGCTGTCTTTTGCCCGGGCTTTTAGCTGATCCAGATTCCAATTGGCCTTTGCGACGCCAATGACGGGCACATTCAGACGTCCTCGCCTCACCAGTCCTTGGAGGGAAGGGAAGATCTGCTTGTAGGCGAGGTCGCCTGTCGCGCCAAAGAAGACTAATGCATCCGATTGCGGAGCACTCATTCCAGAATCCTTTCTCGGGCGGGCGTCGCCGTGCGGCACAGTTTGGCTTCTTCAGGCCGCGGGAGCGAGGGAGGAAGTGTACCAGCAAACACACTTCTGGCTCCACCGGCGCCTTTCGCTAAAGCGTCTGTTTATTTTACTTGCGCGACAGGGCTTCCACGGGTTGTCCGCTTGCGGACGGAGACAGCGTTCGATCCACCAATGCCAAAGCCTCTTCAATGATGTTCAATCCGAGGGAGAGTTCGTTCTCAGTGATGACGAGCGGAGGACAGACCCAAAGCATGTTGAAGCGGCTGAACGCGTAAAGATGCTTGCTCTTCAAGTGGCCGGCGAGATTGGCCATCTCCGGGCTGCTGCCGTTGAAAGGAGCGAGAGGTTCGCGCGTAACTTTGTCTTTCACGAGTTCCAGCACGCTGAAAAGCCCTTTGTACCGCACGTCGCCAACGCACCGGTATTTCTGTTTCATTGCTTCCAGTCGCGATGCAAGGTAGTGCCCTTGCCGCTCGACATTGGCAAAGATGTGCTCTTCTTCGTACAGATTCAGATTCGCCACAGCAGCCGCGCAGCAAACCGGGTGGCCGCTGTAGGTCAGCCCGCCCCAGAGCATGTTCGTCTCGAAATAGTCCGCAATCGGCCCGGAAACAATCACGGCGCCGAGGGGAAGGTAGCCGCTGGTCAGGCCTTTGGCGCATGTCACGATATCGGGGCGAATCCCGTAGTGTTGCGTGGCGAGCCACTTGCCCGTGCGCCCGAATCCGCTCATCACTTCGTCGTCGATCATCAAAATGCCGTATTTGTCGCAGATCACTCGCAGCTTCGGATAGTAATCATCCGGAGGAACAAGCAAGCCATTTGATCCCGTGATTCCCTCCGTCATCACGGCCGCAATCGTTCCCGGTCCCTCCATCTGGATCACTTCTTCAATATGAGAAACGCATTCGCGATGGCAGGTCTCGACCTTTTGACCGAAGGGACAGCGATAACAATACGGGTCGAAGACCCGCACAATTCCGGGAATGCCCGGTTCCACCGGCCAGCGTCGTGGGTCGCCCGAAGCGCTCATCGATCCCATCGTTGCGCCATGATAGGAACGGTAACGCGTGATGATCTTTTCACGTCCTGTGAACAGCTTCGCGATCTTCATCGCATTCTCGTTGGCCTCTGAGCCGCCCAGAGTGAAGAACGCCTTGGCCAGGCTGGTGACTTCGGCCAGTTTCTTGCCGAGTAAGCCGCGCGGTTCCGTCGCGAAACTCGGGCCGGCGAAGCAAAGTTCATCCACCTGTTTCTTGATGGCTTCCAGCATTTTGGGATGCTGGTGCCCGACGTTCAGATTGATCAGTTGCGAGCTGAAATCCAGCCAGCGATTGTCATCTCCATCCCAGAACCACACGCCCTGTCCGCGCTTCATGTGAACGGGAGTCGACGCCCCCTGCACCGACCACGAGAACATGGTGTAATCACGATTTTCCTGCACGATCTTTCGGGAATGGGAGTCCATGATCTGTGTCCTTCCTTGCGGCAAATTCTGGAGCGTCAGGGTTGCTGCTGGATCCAGGTCATCGTTTTCGAGGCCAACCGGTCGAGCGCCGCGACGGACATTTCGAGATGCTCTTCCTTGGTGTCTTCAATTTTGTTGTGGCTTATCCCCTTCAACGACTGTACGAACATCATAACAGTGGGAATTCCCGCGCGCGAGACCTCGGCCGCGTCGTGGAGCGGGCCCGAAGGCATGCGATGGGATGTGCCGGAAGTTTCGCGAATAGCCTGCTCGCACAGGTCCAACAAATGCGGGTGAAAGGCGATCGGCTCGATATTCCACAGCCGTGACCACTCGACCGTGCAGTGTTCCTCGGAGGCGAATTGTTTGCTGGCTTCTTGGGCCTCCTGATACATCCCTGCAAGGACGTTCCGGTTCAAATCACGCTGATCGAGCGTAACTTCGCAGCGGCCAACCACAGCGGTGACGATTCCCGGGAAGGTCTTCACACTTCCCATCGTACACACGGCGTCTTCGTGCTTCTTGGCGATATTGCGAATCTCGAGCGCCAGTTTCGCTGCCGCAGCCAACGCATCTCGCCGCGCGTTCATTGGCGTGGACCCGGAGTGCGCTTCCTGCCCATGGAAAGTGACGATGTGGCGCTCCACGCCCTTCGTGCCAAGTACGACGCCCAGTGGCAATCCCATTCGCTCGAGAACGGGGCCTTGTTCGATGTGCAACTCGAGGTACGCCTTCGCGTTCTTCTGTTCTTTCCGGGCTTCGGGAAATCTCGTGATGTCCACCCCACAGCGGCGTAACGCATCCTCCAGTTGCATGCCGTCGCGATCCGTCCGAAGCCGGTCGGCCTCGATGGAATGTGTTCCAGCAAACGCCGAGGAGCCCAGCAAGCTACGGCCAAACCGCGCTCCTTCTTCATCGGCCCAGTCGACCAGGCGAAGGGTGACGGGAGGCCGATCGTCAAACTCCGCAGCGATTCGCCGCAACACCTCAAGTCCCGCCAGCACGTTCAGCGCCCCATCGAGCCAGCCACCATTCGGCACGGAATCCAAATGCCCGCCAATCAGCAGCGTTTTTTCGCTTGTGCCCTTAAGGGTGACCCAATTGTTGCCTGCCGCGTCGTAGTGATGTTCAATGGGCAGTTCCTTCACTTTGGCGGCAAACCAGTCGCGTGCTTTCAGCCACGTATCGGTCCAGGCCACGCGCTGGGCGCCGTTTTCGTTGCCCGTAAGAGCGCGAAGCTCCTTCAATTCGGCTACAGTTCGTTTGGGATTCAGGCTCATGGTATTCACTCAAAAATGGCACGGTTCGCGCTTCAGCAGTTTGCCCCATCCGCGCTCACCGACGAATTTGCCATCGCGGACCTGCACTTTGCCGCGCACCGTGACAACCGACGGTCGGCCTTCGATCTCCATGCCTTCGAAACCGTTGTAATCGTTGTTCGCGTGCTGAGTCTTTACGGACACCATGCCACGGTAGTTCGGGTCATACACCACCAGGTCAGCATCGCTCCCCACGGCGATTGTGCCTTTTCGCGGGTAAAGCCCAAACAGTTTCGCAGCGCGCGTGCTTGCCGCGTCCACAAATCGATCCAAATCCAGTCGCCCCCGCTTCACCCCATACGTATAGAGAAGGTTCACGCGGTCTTCAATTCCCGGGATACCATTCGGAATGTTGACGAATGTATCTCTGCCCAGAAGCTTCTGTTCTGTATCGAAGGGGCAATGGTCCGTGCCTACCGTGTCGATCGAACCCTGTCCCAAAGCGTTCCATAAGACAGCCTGATTGTGCTTCGAACGCAACGGAGGCGACATCACGTGCTTCATCCCTTCGACGCCCGGGCGTTCGGCGTAGGTCTTATCCAGAAGGAAATGTGGCAGCACCGACTCGACGGATATCTTCACTCCGCGCGACTTCGCTCCGAGTGCGGCCCCTAGGGCCTTCTCGCACGAAAGATGCACGACGTATCCCGTCGCGCCTGTATTCTCGAGAAACGTTGCAAACCGTCCCGTACCCTCTGCCTCGACCGATTCCGGCCGGCTGGGCTCATGCCACTCCGGCCCGGTCTTGCCTTCCGCCACCAGCTTTTGTTGGAGGCGCGCCACAAGCTCGGCATTTTCGCAGTGCGCGGTCACAATTACGCCCAGGCGCTTTGCCAGTTCGAGCGTCTGGAACATCTCACCATCGTCAACGCCAAAGAAATTCTTATACGCCAGAAAGATCTTGAAGGATGCCGTTCCGTCGGCAACGATCTGCCTTAATTGCGATTCCGTCTCCTTTACGAATTTGGTGACCGACATGTGGAAGGCGTAGTCGCACGCGCTCTTCCCCTCGGCCTTGGACTTCCAGAGCTGATAACCCTCGAGCGCGTCGTCATTTCGGTTCGGGCAGCACATTTCGATGTACGTCGTCGTTCCACCGACAAGTGCGGCGATGCTCCCTGTCTCGTGCGTATCCTTGGCAAACGTCGCCATGAAGGGAAGATAGATGTGCACGTGCGGATCGATGAACCCAGGAAAAACGAGCTTCCCTGTGGCATCGATAATCTCCGTGTTCGGGGGCGCCTCGAGATGCTTGCCGATGCGCGTGATCGTTTCATTCTCAACGAAAATATCTCCCTGCGCCCGTGTGCCCGCATTGACAATTTCGCCGTTTCGAATCACCAACGCCATTCCTTGCTCCTCAAACGTCCTCAGTGAATGTGAATTCCCATCTTCTCGCGGTATTGCTTCATCTTTTCCCAATCTTCCGTCACTTCCCGCTGAGAATCGGAGATCTCTTTCCACGTAATCGGCGGCCGTCCGGAAGGCTCTTCCACCATTCCGATGCAGTCTTCCACGGGGCATACGTTGTAGCAGAGCCGGCAGCCTACGCAATCTTCTTCCCGCACGCGAACGCCAGGCCGCGAGTCGATGGCCCTATCTTTGCCGTTCGTGCGGATATCATACGAATAAGGCTGCACGACGGAACCGTCCTTCGCAATCAGATCAATGCATTGGTGAGCGGTATCATTGCAGGCCACGTAACAAAGATTGCAGCGGATGCACTTCTTCTGGTCAATGCGCGCCACCGCGCGGAAAGAAAGATCAAAACTGTTGAAATCCGAGACGCGATGCAGGCTCTTTCCGACCACTTCCGGTATCGTCGCGAATCCTTTTTCATCCATCCAGTTAGACAGGCCGTCGCACAAATCCTCGACAATCCGGAACCCGTAGTGCATCACGGCGGTGCAAACTTGAAGGCTGCGGGCACCAAGTAGCAAGAATTCCGCTGCGTCGCGCCAGTCAGAAATGCCGCCCATTCCGGAAATGGGTAGTCTCGATCCACTGACGACAGAATCCCTTCCCAGCGCGGCCAGCATATTCAACGCGATAGGCTTCACGGCGGGTCCGGCATAACCGCCATGGCCGCCCTTGCCACCAATATTCGGCGTGATTTCAAGGGTGTCCAGATCGACGCCGATGATCGAGTTAATCGTATTGATAAGCGAGATCGCGCTCGCGCCCGCGGCCACAGCCGCGCGCGCAGGCATGACGATATCGGAAATATTTGGCGTTAGCTTGACGATCACCGGAATCTTGGCTACTTCCATGACCCAGCGCGTGATCTGCTCGCAATATTCCGGCACCTGTCCGACCGCGCTGCCCATGCCGCGCTCGCTCATTCCATGTGGACATCCATAATTCAATTCGATTCCGTCTGCCCCCGTATCCTGAATCCGACGAATAATGTCATGCCAGGCTTCTGCCTTTGACTCCACCATCGCGGAAACAATGACAGCACGGTCCGGCCACGCCCGCTTCACCTCTCTAATCTCGCGCAGGTTCACCTCGAGCGGCCGGTCCGAAATCAATTCCACGTTATTGATGGCCAGCATCTTCTGCCCACCGAAGTGCCACGCGCCATAACGGTTGGAGACATTCAGCACCGGCGCGCCAATCGTCTTCCACACAGCCCCGCCCCACCCCGCCTCGAATGCTCGATGCACCTGCAGGCCCGAGTTGCTTGGCGGCGCGGAAGCCAGCCAGAACGGATTCGGCGAGCGGATGCCCGCAAAATTGATGCCGAGGTCAGCCATGCGCCACCAGCCTTTCATGAATCGCCCGAGCAGCCAGTTTACCGTCCTGCACCGCCATCACGGTCGAGGCGGCTCCGCGTGCGCGAATGCAGTCTCCCCCTGCGTATACACCCGGCAAGCTTGTTTCGAATTTCTCGCTCACTTGAATAAAACCCTTGTCCGTGCTCAGTTTCAGCAGGGAAGCAAGCCACGGCTTTTCCTGGCCCGTGGCTTTCACGACCTGATCCGCGGGAAGAGTAAATTCAGACGCCGGCACCGTTTGCGGCGCGGGGCGGCCTGACGCATCCGGGGCCCCCAGACTCATGCGTACACACTCGAGCCCCTTCACGATCCCATTTTCTACCAGCACTCGAATCGGTTGTGTCAGGAAGGAAAATCGCACGCCTTCGTGTTTGATGAAGGCGTACTCGTGCGCGTAAGCCGTCATCTCTTTTTCTGACCGGCGATACACCATAGTGACGTGCGAAGCTCCGAGACGCTTCGCAATGGTGGCGCAATCGATCGCGGTGTTTCCTGCTCCAATCACCAACACAGTTCTACCGACGACAAGCTTTTGCTCATCGAGCTTGCTCTGCTCGATATATTCGAGCCCATCAAGGATGTATTCTTCGCCGGGAATGCCCAAGGTGGTCGTCGCCCCCAGTCCCACGCTGAGATACACCGCATCAAAATTGGTTTGCAGTTCCGCGAGGGTGAGGTTCCTTCCGAGCTCTCTCGAAACCTCAATCTTGATGCCCAGATTGCCGAGCATGGCAACTTCAGCCAGCGCGACTTCTATAGGTTCCCTGAGCCCGATAATGCCGTAGGTCGAAAGCCCGCCGGCCAGGTCGCGCTTTTCAAAGAGTGTTACCCTGTGCCCGCGCTTTGCAAGTTCCCCCGCGCATGACAATCCCGCGGGACCCGCTCCGATAATCGCCACCTTGCTCCCCGTGTCTGGGCCCCGATGGAACAGCGCGAGTCCCTGCCCGTATGCGAAGTCCATCGCATAGCGCTGCAACCGGCCAATCGCGATCGGCTTGTGCTCGGCCCCGAGTACGCAAGCGCCCTCGCACAGTTCCTGCACCGGGCACACCCGCGCACAGGTGGCGCCCAAGAGATTCGACTCCAGAATCGCGCGCGCCGACCCGCGTAGGTTGCGGCTGGCGATCTTCTTAATGAAGCTCGGAATGTCAATGTGGGTAGGGCAAGCCTGCGTGCAAGGAGCGTCATAACACATCAGGCACCTCGCCG
>Ga0187782_10002614_pt1 | contig 13278 bp, 9 predicted proteins | sample 0715_SJ02_MP15_2_FD_132454 | JGI IMG/M metagenome (GOLD analysis project Ga0187782, IMG submission 132454) | Tropical peat soil microbial communities from peatlands in Department of Meta, Colombia - 0715_SJ02_MP15_20_MG | ecosystem: Environmental > Terrestrial > Soil > Wetlands > Peat | place...
GGTCTCCTTGCGGCGCCAGGGTGTAATGGGATCGCTGGTCCAGAAGACCGTCAACATCACATCCGGCAACATTGGCAGCTTCGAGATGCAGAATGATGCTCTCATGAGTTACGCGGCGAAAGGGCCATTCCCGATCGCTACCGACAACCAAACCCTTTTCCTCAACATCGACGGGCTGGCGGGGCTCCAGTCTGGCGGAGCGGCGAACCTGGGCGTAACCGGCCTGGTCTTCGACAACCCCCAGAACCTGGGTACACCGGTGGTTTGGTCCCATCGGGTTTGGGTGTTGCCGTAAGTTCCTCAGAATAGATCGCGGCGGGCGACCGGAAGATCGCCCGCTTTTTTTTGCTTTTCTGGTCTCAGGTCCCGCCGGATATGGCTCGGAACTGCGAGTTTCCGGGCTGCGGCTTCTTCCCTCCGGCAAACACCTGGCTGGCGGTGCGGCTGGGCAATCGACCCGTATAATCAGAGCTCAGATGAAGAAAGTCGTCCACGCCGCTTGCCCCCACGATTGCCCCGATGCCTGCGGAGTGCTGATTCGGGTCGACGAGGGACGCGCGGTTAAGATCCAGGGGGACCCTTCCCATCCCGTCACCCGGGGATTCCTCTGCGCCAAAGTCGCTAAGTACCTCGATCGGGTCTATTCTCCGGACCGTGTGCTCTATCCCATGCGGCGAATCGAAGCCAAGGGACCCCGGCCGCCAAAGGCGGAGAGCCGCTCCTCCGGCCGTGCTGACGCAGGGCCACCCCGTTGGTTCGAGCGCATCAGCTGGGATCAAGCTCTCGCCGAAATTGCCTCTCGGTTTCACGCGATCAGCGCCGAGTTTGGCAGTGAAGCGATTCTGCCTTACTCCTACGGCGGCACGTTAGGAGTGTTGAACAACGCTTCCATGGATCGCCGCTTTTTCCACCGTCTGGGAGCGTCGCAGCTCGAACGCACCATCTGTTCCGCTGCGGGAGAGGCGGGGTTGAAATCGGTTCTGGGCATCAAGCTGGGCACCGAACCGGAACAGTTTTCTGATTCCCGCTACATCCTGATTTGGGCAGCGAATATTCACGGCAACAACGTGCATTTGTGGCCATTCATCCAGCAGGCTCGCCGCAAGGGGGCAAAGCTGGTGGTGATCGATCCCTACCGTACTCGCACTGCGGCTTGCGCTGACTGGCACCTAGCCATTAATCCGGGCACCGACGTTGCCTTAGCGCTGGGCATGATGCATGTTCTCATCAACCAAAAGCTCTACGATGCCGACTACGTTCAGCGCTACACAACTGGATTCGAACAGCTCTGTCTTCGCGTCGCCGAGTATCCACCGGAACGGGTCTCGAGCTGGACCGGCATCTCGGCCGAGGACATCTCGAAACTAGCGCGCGAATATGCCACCCTCCGACCCGCGGTGATCCGCGTGAACGACGGTGTGCAGCGTTCGGAAAATGGCGGCATGGCCATGCGGGCCATCACCATGCTGCCTACGATCACGGGCTCGTGGAAGGAGGCGGGCGGCGGCCTGCAGTACGCCACCAGCGGGGCCTTTGGATTGAACCGCGAAGCCTTGGCGCGCTCCGATCTGATGCTCCGGGCGTTGGGCCGACCGGCTCGGGTCATCAACATGGTGGAATTAGGCAAGGCCCTCAACACGCTCGTGGATCCCCCGATCAAGGCGCTGTTTGTCTACAATTCGAATCCCGCGGCGGTCTGCCCCAACCACAATGCCGTGGTCCGGGGCCTGCTGCGGCCGGATTTGTTCACCGTCGTGCACGAGCAATTCTTCACCGATACCACCGATTACGCCGACATCGTTTTGCCCGCCACCACGTTCTTTGAACATAAGGACCTTCAGGGCGCCTACGGCCACTATTTTCTGCAAATGTCCGAGCAGGCGATCGAACCCCTGGGCGAGTGCCGTTCGAATGTGGAAGTGTTTCGCGCCCTGGCCAACAGTATGGGATTTGCCGAGGAGTGTTTCCGCGAGTCGGTGGACCAGATGATCGATACGGCTCTTCTCTCGAACAATCCCTGGCTCGCCGGGATCGACCGTCGGCGACTGGAAACCGAAGGACACATCCGGCTGAATTTTGAGCAGCAGGGCCGGGGTTCGAGTTCCCGGGCAGCAATTTTTCTTCCATTTGCCAAGGGCAATTTCCCCACGCCCAGCGGCAAAGCCGAGCTGTATAGTGGGTCGCTCGAAGCCCAAGGACGAGATCCCGTCGTCCCATTCATGCCCCCGGTCGAGTCACGGCATGGTGAACACGGCCAGGCCTTTCCCCTCGAGCTCTTAGCCCGCAAGGCGGATAATTTTTTGAATTCCACTTTTTCCAATCTGCCGAGCGTGCGAGCCATGGAGGAACCGGATCGGGTCGAGATGAACCCGGCCGACGCCCTGCGCCGCGGCATCGCTGATGGCGACACCGTACGCGTCTTCAACCAGCGGGGAGAGCTGTTTCTTAACGCCCGAGTTACGACCAGCGTGCAGCCGGGCGTGGTGAGCGCTCTGCTTTTCTGGGCCAAGCTCAGCGCCGGAGGGAAAAATATCAACGTTCTGACCTCGGAAAAACTTACAGACTTGGGCAACTCCGCCACGTTTTATTCCGTCCTTGTTGAAGTGGAGCTTTATCGGCCAGCCTCCGCGGGCAACTGAGGTTGGATGCTTGGACGCTCCGAACGGCGCTACCGTATAATGGCCGTTTTCCATACTCCCAAAGGTTGAGGTAGAGGAGATTCTTCGTTCTTATCAGGATGGCCGTGCGTCCGGCGGGCGCAGGCGCACTCAGGTACGGCCCAGGCTCGCCTCCAAGCGCGGCCGATGTTCCTCATTCCTCAGTTCTTCTGCGGAGTTGAGCGGGCTGACCCTCGGCGTCACCGTCATGCTTCTGCTCTTCTCCTCGATCGCCACCGGGCAGCAGCAGGTGCTGATCACGGGAATCGACGTGCGGGGCAATCGCCGCATTCCGGCCGATACCATTAAAGCCCGAATCTTCACTCGTGCGGGCGACGTCTATGACCCGGCTGCCTTGGAACGCGACTTCAATGCCCTGTGGAACACGGGGTATTTCGAAGATATTCGCTTCGAAGCCGAGGAGAATCCCAAGGGCGTGGTTCTGCGTATCGTCGTCAAGGAACGACCTACGATTCGGGAGATTAACTACGAGGGGCTGAGCTCGGTCTCGAAAAGCGACGTTCTCGACCGCTTTAAGGAGCGCAAGGTCGGCCTCTCGGTCGAGAGCCAGTATGATCCGACCAAGGTGAAACGAGCCGAGGTTGTCATCAAGGAACTGCTCTCCGAACACGGCCGGCAGTTCTCGACCATTCGCACCGAGATACGCCCCATCCCTCCGGCGGCAGTGAGCATCACGTTCGTGATCAAAGAAGGACCGAAGGTCAAGGTCGGCAAGATCACCTTCACCGGAGTCACGCATGTTAAACCGCGGGTTTTACGCGATGCCATGAAGAATTTGCGGCCCATTGGAATTCCGCATTCGATCTTCCTCGAGAACCTGTTTGCCCGGACCTACGATGCCACCAAGCTGGACGAGGACACCGAGCGCGTTCGCCAGGAATTCCAGAATCGCGGCTATTTCAAGGTGGTGGTAGAGCAGGCGAAGACCAACATCCACGATACCGGCCACCAAGGCTTTCACATCCCTCTGCTGCAAAAGGGCCCGGGGAAGGCCGTGGACATCACCCTGCCCGTCCAAGAAGGCGATTTGTATCATCTGGGCGGCATTACCTTCAAAGGGAACAAGGCGATCCCCAATACCGCGGCGTTGCGGTCGCTCTTTCCCATCAAAGACGGCGATGTTTTCGATCGCAGTAAGATCGGCAAGGGTCTCGACGCCCTCGGAAAGGCCTACGGGCAATACGGGTATATCAACTTCACCTCCGTTCCGGAGACCCGCTTCGAGGAAGACAAGAAGTTGATTTATATCGACATCGACGTCGATGAAGGCAAGCAGTTCTATGTGCGCCGCATCGAATTTCAGGGCAATACGACTACCCGCGATAAAGTCATCCGCCGCGAAATCTTGCTGGAGGAGGGCCAGATCTACAACCAGCGCCTTTGGGAGGCCAGTCTTCAACGCCTGAATGCGCTGGGATTCTTTGATACCTTGAAGCCCGAAGACCCCAGCGTCACCGAGCGCCACCTCGATGAACAGAATGGCACCGTCGATCTCCTCCTCAAGGTCAGGGAGAAAGGAAAGAACAGCATCGGTTTGAGCGGCGGTGTCAGCGGACTGGCGGGAACTTTTATCGGCGTCAGCTATAGCACCAACAACTTTCTGGGCAAGGGCGAAACCTTGACCATTCAGGCCAACCTCGGCAACCTCGAGCGCAGCGTCATGTTCGGATTTACCGAGCCTTATTTGTTGGACCGGCCCTTGACCTGGGGTTTCACCATTTACGGAACCAGGTTCATTTACGATCAGGCGCGGGAAGCTGCCTTGTTCAGCGGGCAGCAAATCAATTTACCTTCGGCTCTGCAGCAGAATCTGCAGAACTACACGCAATCGAGCCGAGGCTTCACCACCAGTCTCTCCTATCCCATACGCCGCACCTACAAGCGTCTGGGCATCGCCTACCAGCTTGATGTTTCCGACATCGTGGCCCTGACCTCGGCATCGAAAACCCTGTTCGACACCCTGCAGTTCAGCGGGGTCACCGGTCCGAGCGCACTGAACGGCATCGTGACCAGCAAAATCACTCCCAGCTTCAGCAAGAATTCCCTGGATCGCCCTCTGTTTCCCCACAGCGGCAGCAACCTGTTCTTTGGAGCCGAGATTGCCGGCTTAGGAGGTACAGTCCGCACCTTTCGGCCGGTTGTCCAACTTACCCACTGGTTTCCCGTACAGCACCGGCGCAACACCGTCGGAATACATTTTGTCGGTTCTTTTCTCACCGGTTATGGCGGGCTGGTGCCTCCTCCCTTCCAGCGCTTTTATGATGGCGGAGAAAACGACCTGCGCGGATTCGATATCCGATCGATTTCTCCGGTTTCCTTTCTACCGACGGTGAACTCGACTCCTCTGCGCAACCCCGACGGCACGATCGTGCCGAAGAACCCCGCCAATCCTCTGCAAGGCAATTACACGATTCCGATTCCGGTCGACCAGATTGTCTTCCCTGGCGGCGACATGAGCCTCACGGGCAACGTGGAGTACCGCATCACCATCGCCGGGCCGGTCTCCCTGGCTCCGTTCATGGATATGGGCTTTGTGCCCATCCTGAGGCCGTCCCAGCTGAAGATTTCCGACACCCAACTGAATTTGCTGAATACCACGCAGTTTGGCTGTCCGGCGCTCGACATCGCTTTCGACTGTATTGGGGGAACGTACAAAACTTTTTCTCAATATCTGCAACCCTTCCCCGGCACCAACTGGACTCCCCGCATGTCCACTGGACTCGAGCTGCAGGTCTTCCTGCCGGTAATCAACGCTCCCTTCCGGATTTATTGGGCATACAATCCCTTGCGACTGGACACGGACGCCATCTCACCGGTCCCGATCACACGCAACATGTTCCCGGTCGGTGCGGCCGGTGACTACACCTACGAAGTGACCAAGAACGCTTTTAGCCCGACTTATCAGCTGCGGGAACCGCGAAAGACCTTCCGCTTCACCGTTGCCACCACGTTCTAGCTACCCCGGACCGGCTGCGAGCAGAATCGGAATGCGGTATCCGATTTCCTGCGTAGATTCAACCTGCCTCCGCCGCGGACGGTGGCACCCATCGAGTGTCGGAAGGGCTTCTGCGGTTTGACGCTCAGGCCGCAATCTTCCTATAATGCGGTTATCCATACCCTGACAATCATTAAGAGGTATGGCGCGGGCATTGCGTTTTACGACAGTGGCTCGAGGCACTGGGTGTTTGAGTGTGCCTCCGATCTGGTCGTGTAGACGATGGCCCGGCCGAGGATTATCTCCGTGATCCAATCAAGTTCTAGGAAGTATTTTTAAGGAGTCCAAAACCAACCCATGAACAACAAGTTTTTGCAATTCCTTCTGGCCGTCGTGTTTGCCTTCCCCACGGCTGCTCTGGCCCAAACGGCTAAGGCAGATCCTTTGCCCAGCGCGCCAAGTGCGACTAACGCCAACGCAGCGACCGAGGCCAATGCGGTCGGTGGAAACAAGCTTGCCACCATCAACGTCGAGCAGGCGATCTTCGCGTGCAACGAAGGGCAACGCGATTTCGAGGTCCTTAGCAAGAAGCTGGAGCCCAAGCAAACCGAGCTGAAGAACATGAATGACGAAGTCGAGAACCTGAAGAAGCAGCTCAACACCGACGGGGGAAAGCTCAGCGAAGACGCACGCAACAACCTGGTCAAGCAGATCGAGCAGAAGCAAAAAAACCTGGAGCGCGCTGTCCAGGATGCCCGCGACGATGCCCAGTCTCAGCAGAATGAGATCGCGCAACGCATCCTGCAGAAGATGGCTCCGACTATCGTGAAATACGCCGGCGACAAAGGCTTCGGTGTAATCGTGGACACTTCGAATCCCTGGCCGCAAGGACCTGTGCTTTGGGCTGCGCCTTCGGTCGACATAACCAAGGCGATTGTCGATGCCTATAACGTCCAATCCGGAGTGGCGGCGCCAGCCCGACCCGCCGCCCAAAAGCCAACCATCCCGGGAGCAAGCGGAACCGCCAAACCTGCGGCACCCGCCACGCCAACGTCTCCCACGAAACCCAACTGATCGCGACGCTTTTTGTTGGCGAAAGGTTCCCAAGAGGCCGCAACCGCTGCGGCCTTTTTGCTTTGCGCCATCCGCTCCGAACCAACCCGTCGCGGTGTCTCTAGTTGAAGCAGGCAAGCGGGAGGACATCGTGTTTGCCGATGATCGAGACTCTCCCTGGGGCAATCGTTCCCGTCGACGCTGGACGAGCTTGGCCTCCTTTGTCGTCGAGATCGCAATTGTGGCCGGACTCCTGTTGCTGCCTCTCTCACAGCCTCAGGCATTGCCACGGCTGCGATCGATCGCATCCGTTCCCGTTCTCGCCGTCCCCTCCGGTCGACGATCGAGAGCACCCTCTGATCCGCAAGGCAGTTGCGGAAAGAACAGGGCCGGCAGCATCCTGCTGACTCCGCAGCATGTTCCCCGTGAGATCCCTCATCCTGATGAAGGCGATGTGCCACCACCCCCGGACTTTTTGGGCAGCCATGCCATCGAAGCTGGGAGGGGATCGGAGAACTTCGGCAATTCCCTGTGGAGAGGCTCGGGCACGGGTCCGGGGCCGTACCTTGCTCCTCCAAACCCGGCTCCCTCGAACCACCCGCCGCGGATCTCTCACAGTATGGAGGGGAGTCTCATTCACCGGGTACAGCCGGAATACCCTGCGCTCGCCAAGCAGGCTCGGATTCAAGGAACGGTCCTATTGCGCGCGGTTATTGATCGCGAGGGCAAGATCGAAAATCTCCAGCTTGTGAGCGGCCACCCCATGCTGGCCGCAGCGGCCATGAAAGCCGTCCAACAATGGCGCTATCGCCCCTACTACCTGAATGAGCAACCGGTCGAGGTGGAAACCTTAATTACGGTTCACTTCACCCTTTCCGGTGGATAGAGTCGGCGGCGGACCCGAGGGGCTCGCGGGCTGCAGTTTCCCGGATGGTACGCAGGTAACCTGAGTCCACGATCAGCGCTCGCTATAATCGCCACAGTGGCTACCATCGAAGTTCCGAAGCGCGTGGCGACTCGGCCCACCTGGGCGGAAGTGTCCCTGGCAGCCTTGCGACAGAACTTTCGCTTGCTCGAGCGGCATGTCGGCCGTGGCGTAACCATCTGCGCCATCGTGAAAGCCGACGCCTACGGACACGGTGCGGTCGAGTGTTCGCGTGCTCTTGAAGAGGAAGGCGCTCGTTGGTTCGGCGTTACCTCGCTCGATGAGGCCATTCCCCTGCGCGAAGCCGGTATCATGGGGAATATTCTGCTTCTGACTGGGTTCTGGCGCGGTGAAGAGGAAGAGATTGTCCGTCTGAAACTCACACCTACGGTTTGGGAAGCAGAGCAAATCGAATTGCTCGACAAGGCCGCAGGCGAGCTGGGGGTCCGGCATCCTGTTCATTTGAAGGTGGATACCGGGATGGGACGTCTCGGAGTCACGCCGCAACAGTTGCCGAGGATTGGTGCGGCGCTACGCTCTTCGCCCCGCCTGGTGGTAGAAGGTCTTTCCACGCATTTTGCTTCCTCGGAGGTTCTGGATGCTCCCTCGGTGCCGGACCAGATCAGTTGTTTTCGGGACGTATGGTGTTCCCTGAAACAGGAAGGATTCGATCCTCCAATCCTGCACATGGCCAACACAGGCGCTGTTATTTCCCGCCGCGAGTCGTGGAATACGATGGTGCGGCCGGGAATCGCGCTCTATGGCTATTACCTCCCCTTCGAGCGCGCCGGACGCGAAGTTAGCGGAAGCGGACTGCGGCTGCCAGTTCAGCCGGTCTTATCCTGGAAAACTCGCATCCTTTCTCTGCGCGAAGTGCCTCGAAATCAGGCCTTGGGTTATGGCGGCACCTACGTCACCAAGGCTCCCGCCCGAATCGCGGTGCTGCCCGTCGGATACGCCGATGGACTCCATCGCGCTCTCTCATCCCGCGGTCGCGTGATCGTTCGTGAACACTACGCGCCGATCGTAGGTCGCATCTCCATGGACCTCACGCTGGTGGACGTCACCGGGCTTCCGGGAATCGCCGTCGGGGATGAAGCCACCTTGCTCGGCGCTTCCGACGGACTCAGCGTGGATGCCCACGAACATGCCGTGCTGGCGAACACCGTAGTTTATGAAATTCTGTGCGGAATCTCGAAACGCGTACCCAGAAGGTACGTCGGGTAAGCACGCCGTGGACTTCGGGTCCCCGCGGTTCGCGCTCAATGTCTGTTCTTTACCGTTCCCTGCGCCGCACGACCGCCTGGACGCCCGTGCTATTCGTTTTCGTTGGGTCTCGTGTATGGTTAGGGATGTTTATGGCTTCCCGTTACGCGCAATGGATGTACGGTTGGGAGACACGGCTGACCTCCGTGGACAGCAATCGCGTCATCCGTCCGCTCGAGTGGGGAGTGGAATGGGCGCGCGACTGGCCTTGCCGCAACGGGTTCGCTCCGGGATATCTGCCTACCGACTGCGAAAGCTTCCTGCGCGACTACAATCGTCGCATTGTTTCCGATAGTGATGAGTTCTATGCTTACCGCAGGCCTACCGACTTCCGCCTGGAACGCCGCGAAATTCAAGTCTTCAGCACCCGCGCCGTTCCGGATCCCCGGTTAGAAAAGAAAGTTCGCGGCAGCTACGGCGATTTCCTGCGGTTCACCTCGCCCGTTCGCACGCCATTTGCGGAAAACAATCTGGTCAGCGCCCGTTGGTTTCCCGCCCGCGGCAAACGCGCGCTCGTGCTTTTGCCGCACTGGAATTCTGACGCGCTGGCCTATACCAGTCTGTGCCGAGTCCTGAATCTGCTCGGCATCTCGGTATTGCGCCTCAGCCTGCCCTATCACGAGATCCGCATGCCGGCCGAGACCCCACGCGCCGACTACGCCGTCTCCGCCAATATCAGCCGTACTCTCGACGCCTGCCGCCAGGGGGTGCTCGATGTCCGCTGCTGCCTGGATTGGCTCGAATCCGAGGGGTATCGCAGCCTGGGAATTGTGGGCACCAGCCTGGGCTCCTGTTACGCTTTCCTCGCCGCTGCCCATGACCCTCGCGTCCGGGTGATCGCCTTCAATCACATCTCCACCTACTTCGCGGACGTGGTCTGGTACGGGCAGTCCACCCGCCACATCCGTCAAGGATTGGAACCGCAAATCGACCTGGAACGCCTGCGTGCTCTCTGGAGCGCTATCAGTCCGATGTCGTACTTCGAGCAATTTGCGCGCTGGCCGCGACGGTCTCTCCTCATCTACGCCAAATACGACATGACTTTCCTGCCGGAATTATCCCGTGCCGTGGTCGAGGAGTTTGTCCGCTACCGCCTCCACCACCAGGCGGTGGCCTTGCCTTGTGGCCATTACACCACCGGCGAGACACCCTTTAAGTACATCGATGGCTGGAAAATCGCGGCCTTCCTGCGCACCGCTTTTGAAAGCTAGGCTCGGCGCTGTTTCCTGACTCTCGCGAGCCCGCTTCCGCTCGCCTCTCCCCTTGGATCTCCGCGGGGGAGGGCGCTAGGAAGGGGAAATGCCCAGTGTCAAACGGCTGCATGCTTGTTTAGAATTGAATTTCGCAGCAAGCGGTTATGATGGCGAACCGTCCATGGGAACCCGTGATCGAACTGGAGAAAGACCATTTCCTGCTCAGCACCGATCCCGAGCGCCTCGACTTGGCGGTCATTCACGCTTTCTTGGGGGAATCGTACTGGGCCAAAGGCATTCCCCGGGAAATGGTCGCTCGTTCCATCGCGAACTCGTTGTGCTTTGGGGTTTATTCGGATGGCCGGCAGGTCGCGTTTGCGCGGGTGATTTCTGACTTCGCCACGTATGCTTACGTTGCCGACGTCTTCGTGCTCATGCCGTTTCGTGGCCGGGGCCTGGGAAAATGGATGATGGAATCGATCCTCCAGCATCCCCGTCTCCAGCAGCTTCGTCGCTGGAGCCTGGTGACAGAGGACGCTCATGGGCTGTACGCACAATTCGGTTTCACACCGCCGAAGCGGCCGGAAGCATACATGGAGCGTTACGACGAAGATCTTTATCAGCGCGGCGAGACCTGACCATGGGGTTGGCGTGCTGGACCGGCCCGAGCTCAAAGAATCAGTTGCCGGGCAAGTCTCTGGGAGGTAAGGATGAAAGCTCAAAACCGCATGTCACTTCCGCTCGACGACATCGACCCTGAAGTAGCCACCGCGATTGCGAACGAGAGCGTGCGCCAGCACGAGGGTCTGGAACTGATCGCCTCAGAAAACTTCGTCAGCGAAGCCGTGCTCGAGGCTATGGGATCGGTATTCACCAACAAGTATGCGGAGGGCTATCCCGGCAAAAGGTACTACGGGGGCTGCGAGTTCGCCGACGTGGCGGAGAATCTGGCGCGCGAACGCGCCAAGAAGCTGTTCGGAGCCGAGCATGCCAACGTGCAGCCGCATGCGGGTTCCACGGCCAATATGGCAGCCTATGCCGCGGTCCTGCAGCCGGGTGATACCATCCTGGGTCTCAACCTCGCTCACGGCGGACACCTCACCCACGGTCATCATCTGAATTTCTCGGGCAAGACGTATCGAGTCGTTCCCTACGGTGTGACGAAGGAGACCGAAACCATCGATTATGACGATCTCGAAAAGCTCGCCGAGAAGGAAAAGCCCAAACTCATTATCGGAGGCGGGAGTGCCTATCCGCGAATTATCGATTTTCGACGCATGCGGCAGATCGCCGACAAAGTGGGCGCCCTGTACCTGGTCGACATGGCACACTTCGCGGGACTGGTTGCCGGTGGTGTTCATCCCTCGCCAGTGCCCCATGCGCAAATCGTAACCTCCACCACACACAAGACTCTGCGTGGCCCACGGGCGGGGATGATTCTCTCGAAACTCGAGCACGCCGCCGCCATCGACAAGATGGTGTTCCCTGGTCTGCAGGGAGGACCTCTGGTCCACATCATCGCGGCGAAGGCCGTCTGCTTCCTGGAGGCCACCGAGCCCAGTTTCCAGGACTATGCGCGGCAAATCGTCGGCAACGCCAAAGAGCTGGCCGGGACTCTGGCCGCCGAGGGTTTCCGCGTGATCTCTGGAGGTACCGACACGCATCTCATGCTGATCGATGTCTTTTCCCAGGGCATGCTGGGCAGCGAGGCCGAACGGGCGCTCGAACTGGCGGGAGTCACGGTCAATAAGAACGCCATTCCTTTCGACACGAATCCACCCTTGAAGCCGAGCGGGATCCGCATTGGCACCCCTGCCCTAACCACACGCGGGATGAAAGAGAACGAGATGAAGCAGATTGGACTCTGGATCTCCGAAGCTCTGCGTCATCGAAGTGACAATGCTATCCTGGCCAAGATTCGCAAACAGGTCCTGGCCCTGGCTGAGGCTTTTCCGCTCTACCCGGAGCGGAGGGCCAAGGCACAGGCAGATGTCCGGGTCTAGCCTCAAGAGCAGGTACGGACGCTGCCTTTCGCTCCTTGGGCTCTGCCCCGGTGGACTTCATCGGATTCCGTGAAAGTCGCGATAGACATTCGTCGAATCACAGAGTTTGGCGTGGGCACCTACACGCGCAACGTAGTACGTGCGCTCGCCAGGATTGACCGCGACAACCAGTACCTCCTGCTCGGTTCACCCCAGGAAGCAGCCGAGATTGGTGCCCTGCCCGCAAACTTCACCTGTGTTCCTCTGGTCGAGCCGAATAGCACACCCAAGGGCTACTTGGATTGTCGCGCTACCATCAAGCGATTACATTGCGATATTGCACACATCCCTCACCTTTTCTCCATACCGCGCAACCTGCCTTGTCCTTACGTGATGACGGTGCACGACGTGCTCGAACACATGTATGGAGGGGGGGAGGGATCGAGTTTGAGGCGTTCGTTGCACTTTCATTTCACCCGCCATGTCCTCAAAGGGGCAAAACGCATACTGGCCGTTTCCAAGTTCACCAAGAGCGAGATCGAAAAATTGTTTGCCATCCCCAGCCAGCGCATCGAAGTGATCTACAACGCCATCGATGAGCGATTCCTCCGCGGGCACGCCACTGAGGCCGATCGCCAAATCCTGGCCGAACGTTACTTGGTCACCTATCCCTTCGTGCTTTACGCCGGCCGCATCAGTCCGCACAAGAACTTGGTGCGAATCATCGAAGCCTTCTCCGCGCTCAAGGTGCAGCTTGAAAAGCAGTCCCAGTATGCCGACCTGAAACTGATCATCATCGGCGACGAACTGTCGAAGCATCCGGACCTTCGCCGCACGGTAATCCGCAGTGGCGTGCAGAACGATGTCCGCTTTATGGGATTCATCCCCATTGAGATGCTTCGACTGTTCTACGACGCAGCGAAAGTCTTCGTGTTCCCCTCCCTCTATGAAGGCTTCGGACTGCCACCGCTCGAAGCCATGGCCCATGGCACCCCGGTTGTCACCTCGAATATCTCGTCCCTCCCGGAAGTAGTCGGCAATGCGGCCGTGTTGGTGAACCCGGAAAATGTCTTTGAGATTATGCGGGCGCTGCAGCGCGTCCTGCTCGATCAGTCGGTGCGGGACAAGATTCGCCAGCGCGGATACGAGCAGGCTAAGAAGTTTTCCTGGGATGCTTCGGCGCAACGAATCCTTGCAGTGTATAAAGAGGTCGCAACCGGGGCGCGGACCCGAGCCGGAATTCACA
>Ga0187782_10002616_pt1 | contig 13276 bp, 12 predicted proteins | sample 0715_SJ02_MP15_2_FD_132454 | JGI IMG/M metagenome (GOLD analysis project Ga0187782, IMG submission 132454) | Tropical peat soil microbial communities from peatlands in Department of Meta, Colombia - 0715_SJ02_MP15_20_MG | ecosystem: Environmental > Terrestrial > Soil > Wetlands > Peat | place...
CCGGAGCTCCACGAGACGAAGGCGGGCGGTGGTGCGGACATTGGTGCGCAGTCTGACAAAGGCGGGGCCCGGCAGACAATCGTCTCCCCCGCCCGGGGGCTTGCGCGCATGTCAGTGGGGTAGCCGCAGCTCGCGCTCTTTTCACCGTCGGGCCGCCTGCTAGCATTCCGCGTCCGCAACTACGGAGGTTCCGCACGTGACGCTTCGATCGAGGATCGGAATTTTTCTCAGCCTTGGTGTGCTCGCCGGCGCATTCGCAGTGGCGCAGGAGCATGAGCATGGCGGTGGCGGCCGACCAACCGCGCACGGTGAGCCCTATCCCGGCCCCACGCGCTATGAGCGCGTTACCGAGCCGAACGGTTGGAACAACCGCCCTGCGACCGTCGACCGCGGTGTCTACGAGCACAACTACCAGGTGACCCGCGCTTACCACATTGGCGTCTACCATCGACCGCCAGGCTGGGTCGCGCACCGCTGGGTATACGGCGAGGTCCTGCCGCGCGCCTACTGGGCGCCGCCTTACCTGATCGCCGATTACTGGCTGTTTGCGCTCATGGTGCCGCCGGTCGGCTACGAGTGGGTGCGCGACGACACCGACGCGATTCTGGTCAACGTCGCCACGGGACAGATACTGCAGGTGCAGTACGGCGTGTTCGGCTGACGGCGCGCCAGTTGAGCGGCGACTGAGCTCGGCTTGCGCCCGACTCAGTTGACGATGGCCATTGCGGCAGGGGTCATCGTGCCGACCGCAAAGGGGCTGCCCGCGACCGCCGTCAGCGCGCCTGTGGAAACATCGATGGTGTAGGCGTAGGTACCCTGCTGGCCGACGCTGCCGGCGGCGGCTGCGACGTAGAGGAACTGCCCGCTCGGGTCGATCCGCAGCGTCTGTGCATTCACCAATGACACGGGACTCCCCACCGGGCTGAGCGCACCCGTGGAGAAGTCGATCGAATACGCGGACAGGCCTTTCGCAGTACTGACGTAGGCGTACTGTCCGGTGGCCTCGATCGCCATCGCGGACGCAGTCGCCGGCAGCGTGAAAGGGCTGCCGGCGATCGGCGTCAGCGCACCGCTCGCAGCGTCGATCTTGAAGGCATAGATCAAACTTCCCTCCGGCGCGTACGCAAACTGGCCGGTCGGATCGATGGTCACCACGGCGTTCGGGGTGTTGCCGATCATCCACGGACCGCCCGCCACCGCTGTCAGCGCGCCGCTCATGGCGTCGATGGTGAAGGCATACAGCCCGGGCGCATCGAGGGCGGTCGATGCGTAGCCGCCGAAGTAAGCGAACTCTGCGCTCGGGTCGACCGTCACCGGCGAGGAGGAGCACGCGCCGGGCGCGCTGGACCCGAGTCCGGTCGGCGCGCCGCTCACCGGGTCGAAGGTGAACGACCAGACGCCGACGTTGGTGGCGTTGCCCACCATGGCATTGGAGGCGTAGCCGAAAGCGCCCGTGGCGGAGAACGTCACTGCATCGGTGAGCCCCAGCCCACTGACGCCAGCCGGACACCCGGGCGGTGTCTCGGCAGTTCCGTTCAGCGCAAAGAATGGGTTGCCGGCAACGGGTGTCAGCAGCCCCGTGGTGGCATTCACCGTGTAGTCATAGACGCCGCCATTGTCGACCTGGGTGATGTCGCCGAAGTTGAGCGCCCACGCGAAGGATGAGCCGGGGATGAGTTGGAGCGAGATGACGCTGCTGCCCGTCGATACGGCGCTCCCCGGCACAAACTTGAGCGCCCCGGTCGAGGCGTCGATGGAGTAAACGGCGATGCTGCCGAGGACGAGCGGTGGAGTGCCGCCGGTCACTACGTACGCGAAGGTGCCGGCCGCCTGCGGGCAGAACACGCGCACCGACGTGACGTCGGCGGTATCGACCGTGCCGCTGCCGTTACTCACCACGCACGTCTGCACCGGGCTGGTCGGCTGAGTGACGATCGTAATCGTGTAAGTGGTGCCGGTCGTGACCGCAGTCGAGGCGGTGAACGCGCCGTTGCGGCTGATGGGGAGCGGTGCGCCGTTATAACTCAGCTTGAGGCCCGAGCCGGTGAGCCCCGACACGTAGCCACCGAGCGTGAAACTGGCACCGAGCGACGAGCTACCGCCGCTGCTGCAGGACATGAGGCTGCTACAGGAGATGAGCACGAGCAGCCCTGGCAGGAGCAGCCAGAGGCGAAGGTTGCGCCGTAGCGTTTGCATCCCGATGAGTCGTCCCGCGTAGTGGGGATGCTCCTTTTGCAGGACATTGTATCCGGCCATGGCGAGCCTCCATAGCGGCACACGCGGCGCGGCGTATTGTTAAGTAGGTCCGGACGCCCTTCACGCCCGTGCGGGGCGTCAGGCGGCTTCGAGTACCTGCACGGCCGATGCGGTGTTCGAGATGGGAACGTGGTAATTGCGCAGGACCTCGCGTGCCGCACCGCCGAGGATGCCTCTGCCGACGATCCAATTCAGAATCTCAACGCCCTGCGACCCGGCCAGGGCAACCAGCTCCCTTGAAGAATAAGCGGTCAGCTTCGCCGGCTCGTTGACCAGTGCGTTGAGGCACAGCGCATCGAATTCGGGGTTGATGAACCCCGCGCGTTCGCCTTCCAACTGATGCGACAGGCCACCGGTCGAGATGACGACGACCCGCAGGTCAGCCGCGTACTCCCGGACCGCCCTGCCGATCGATTGTCCGAATTTCAGACAGCGCGCGGCCGACGGCAATGGGTGCTGCACCGTATTCACCGAGATCGGCACGATACGCACCGGCGGCGGACCGTCCGGCCACAACAGCTGCAGCGGCACGCTCACGGCGTGGTCAATCAACATCTCCTGGCACGTCACGATGTCGAACTCGTCCTCGACGACGCCGTCAATGATGGCCCAGGAGAGGAGCTGATCACCCGGCACCGGCGGGATGGTCGGGATTCCCCAGCCCTCGTCAGCCGATACGTACCAAGGCGCCGCTCCGACTGCGAAGGTCGGCATCTTGTCGAGAAAGAAATTGAGGCCGTGGTCGTTGTACACGACGATGGCGGCATCGGGCCGTTGCTGCTCGAGCCATGCCCGCACGGCCACGAAGCCGTCGAAAAAAGGCTTCCAATAGGGATCGCCCTGCCGTTTCCCGGCGATTGCGCCGCCTATGGCCGGGACGTGAGAACTCGAGATGCCTCCGATCAGCTTAGCCACGCGCGGGTCCGCCTGCATTAACCTCGGTGCTGAAGCGGGCGTAGGACTGCAGATGGTCCTTGAACTGCTGCACGGTGACACCGGTCTGCTGTGCGCCGATATCCTGCATATCCAGCCCGAAGATGCCTGCGAATTTGGCCAGATAGTAAGCGTTGCCGCCGGCGGCCAGCAGCGCCAGCACGTCGCGGCTCTTGATCGCCTGACGTTGCGCTTCGTCCAACCCGTAGCGGGCGCAATAGGAATCTTCGTCGGCGAGAAATTCCTCGCGATTCTTGGCTTGGTTGAAGGAGTAACACATCTTGTTGAGCGCATAGCCGCGACGTGCCGCCCGGCCGTCAAAGATATAGGTGCCCGGAATCGGTTCGTTCTTCATCTGCTGGCCGTCAGGTGCTACGCCCACGCTCTCATATAGCCCCCGCCTCACGTGCCCGAACATCGTGGATAACCACTAGTCCTCGCCAGGACGCCGCTGCCTCACCGGCGCCTGCGCAGCCTCACTGCCTCGTGCGCGGGGTTGTTGCGATGCGTCCCGGCAGCTGTGAGAACATCTGTCTCACGTGAGCTCTGCGGTGCGCCGGCCCTCGGTCCCGCGGATCAAGATGGAATATGTTCCGTAGCGAGGCCACCGGAGTGTCCCCACCCGACTGGAAGCAGATGTACCGTGCACTGTGGCGCATCCGCTTCTTCGAAGCCCAGGTGCAGCGACTCGCGGCGGCGGGTGAGGTACCTGGATTTCCGCATCTGTCGACCGGCCAGGAAGCCGTGGCGGTTGGAGTCTGCGCGCATCTCACCCGGGAGGATTCGCTGTTCACGAGCCACAGAGGCCACGGCCACGTGCTCGCGAAGGGGTGTGACGTGCAGGCCACCTTCGCGGAGATCATCGGCAGGGCGGGCGGATTGTGCCGCGGTCGCGGCGGTTCGATGCACCTGGTGGACGCCGCACATGGGGTACTGGGCGCCACCGGGGTCGTGGCGGGAAATCTCGCTCTCGCAGCTGGCGCTGCGTGGGCCGCTCAGGCCAAAGGCCACGACAATATCAGCGTGGTGTTCTTCGGTGATGGCGCCACCGGCGCCGGCGCCTTTCACGAGACGCTCAACCTGGCGGCGCTGTGGAAGCTGCCGCTGCTTTTCGTGTGCGAGAACAACGGCTATGCCGAGTTCACCAGCCGTGACGAGCATTCGAACGTGACGCAGGTGAGCGCTTTCGCTGCCCCGTACGGCATTGCCGCAAGCACCATCGATGGCAACGACCTTCTGCTGGTGCACGCGAGGGCCGGCGACGCCATTGCCGGGGTGCGGCGCGGGGATGGGCCGTATCTTCTCGAATGCATGACGTACCGTATGGCCGGCCACTTCGTAGGAGACGCACAGCACTACCGACCGAAGGAACAGGTCGCCGCCCTGCAAGCGAGGTGTCCGATCGAGCGGCTGAAACGGCATCTGATCGAGCGCGGTGTGGCGGAGGCCGAGCTCGACGCCATCGGTGAGGAGGCAAGACACGAAGTGCTGCAAGCCGTCGAGCGCGCGCGCGCCGAGCCGCGGCCAGACCCGGCAACCGTGCTCGACTACGTCTACGGCTCACCGGGACTGGCGACGCAGGCTCCCTGATAGTCATGGCGCAGACATTCATTGAGATTGTGCGCCGCGCGCTCGATGAGGAGCTGGCGCGTGATCCGGCCGTGTACCTGCTCGGTGAGGACGTCGCCGCCGGTGGCGCGTTCGGCGTAACCAAGGGTCTCGCGCAGAAACACGGCGCCCTGCGCGTGCGCAACACGCCGATCAGCGAAGCCGCGATCGCCGGCGTGGCGACCGGCGCGGCGCTGCGCGGTTTGCGCCCGGTGCTGGAAATCATGTTCATCGATTTCGCCACGCTAGCGCTCGATTGTCTCGTCAACCAGAGCGCCAAGTACCGCTACATGTCGGGAGGACAACTGGCGGTCCCGATGGTGGTGCGCACCCAGGCGGGCGCAGCCGGTGGCGCCGCGGCGCAGCACTCGCAGAGCCTGGAAGCCTGGTTCATCCATGTGCCGGGGCTCGTCGTAGTCGCGCCCTCCTCGCCCGTAGAAGCATACGGTCTGTTGAAGAGCGCGATCCGCCTCGACGATCCGGTGCTGTTCATCGAGCACAAGCGCCTTTACGCCATGCGGGAAGTGCTGCCTGAGACCCCCGAGCTGCCAGCGATCGGCAAGGCGCGCGTGGCACGGGCCGGCAAGGATGTCACGGTCATCGCCTACTCGGCCATGGTGCGTAACGCGCTCGAGGCTGCCGCGGAGCTCGCGTCGGCGGGCATCTCCATTGAGGTGATCGATCTGCGTACCCTGCTGCCACTTGATATGGCAACTATCGGCGCGTCGATATCCAAGACCCACCGGGTGGTGATTGCACATGAGGCGGTGCGCAACGGCGGCATCGGTGCGGAGATCGCAGCGCGCATCGGCTACGAGATGTTCGATGACCTCGATGCGCCGGTCGCACGCGTCGCTTGCCCGTTCGCGCCGATTCCGTTCGCGCCGGAGCTCGAGCAGGCGCTCCTCCCCGGTACCCGGGACATCGTGGGTGCCGTCCGCGCGCTGTCTGGCTGAAATGTCAGGCGCGACAGAGACCGGGAGAGCGTGAGTGGCGTTGGTCGCGGTGGAGCTTCCGCGGATCGGCCTGGTGATGGAGAATGCCCGCCTGGTTCGCTGGCTCAAGACCGTCGGCGACCTGGTAAGACAGGGCGATCCTTTACTCGAGCTCGAGACGGAGAAGTCCGTCGTGGAAATCGAGAGTACGCAGAGTGGACGGCTCGTCGAGATCCTGTTGCAAGTGGATCAGCAGGCGCGCGTTGGCGATCGTGTCGCGTGGTTGGAAACCGATGCGCTGACAGCGGCGGACCAGGGGCGGCGCGCGAAATCCGTGCCATCCGACACCGCAGCCGAGCCGGGTCCGCCTCAATCGACCGCCGGTGAAGCGCTCCACGGCATGCCCGCCGCTGATCAAAAGCCCATCCCTGGTCGCATCAGGAGCTCACCGGCAGCGCGCCGCCTCGCCGCACGACATGGCGTGGAGCTCGCTCGGCTCGCCGGAAGCGGTCCGCACGGACGCGTGCAGTTGCGCGACGTACAGCGCGAGATCGAAACGCAAGCGGGGGGGACCGAAGCCGGCTTTGCGGCTCGCCGGCCGCGGCCCCTCTCGAGCATGCGACGGGCACTGGCGCGCTCCATGACGTTGAGCAGCAGCACGGTGCCGCAATTCGCGGTCGAGCGTGCGGTCGACTGGACTGCGCTGCAGGCGTTCCGTGCGCAGCTCATTGCGGAACTCCCAGCGGGGTCGGCGCGACCATCGGTCAGCGACTTCCTGCTGCAGGCCATCGCGCGCGCGTTGCACTCCTGCGCGTCGCTCAATGCCACGTTCTCCGGCGACGCCAGCTCGCCGGATGCGGCGCTGGTGCCGGCACAGGGCACCCACATCGGCCTGGTGGTCGCTGTTGAAGACGGCTTGCTCGTTCCGGTGTTCCACGACGTCGAGCAGTTGGGCCTTGCCGAACTGGCACGCCGGCGCCGCGAAAGCGTCGCGCGCGCACTGCAGGGCAAGCTGAGGCGAGAAGAGCTGGAGGGCGCGACGATCAGTCTCTCGAACCTCGGCGCGCACGGTCCGGATCGCTTTACCGCGCTCATCAACCCGCCGCAGGCGGCGATTCTCGCGGTCGGCCGCCAGCGGGACTGCGTCGTCGCCAGCAACGGCCACGTGCAGATCAGACCCATCTCGCAATTCACCCTGACCGTGGACCACCGGGTCGCCGACGGGCGGCTCGCTGCCGATTTCCTCGCAACCTTGACGGCGATCGTCGAAGGCGATGTCTGGCGCGTACCCTGAGGGAGAAAATAGACGTATGACAAAGCCAACTCAACTGCTCGGTTCGTACTGGACGCTGGCCGTCGGGGCTGACCCGCTGGGCGAGCAACGGTGCTTCCATGACTTCCGCGAGCGCGTGGAAACGGCTGCCAAAGCCGGATTCACCGCGATGGGCTTCTGGCACACCGATATCGTCGAGATCCGGAAGAAGTACGCCTTTGGCGAGATGAGGGAGATTCTGCACGGCAATGGCATTACGCAGATCGAAGTCGAATGGCTGCTCGACTGGTACTGCACCGACCAGCGCAGAGTGGCCTCGGATGAGACTCGCAAGTTGTTGCTCGATGCCGCCGAACGGCTCGGCGCACGCCACATCAAGGTCAGCGATCTTGGCAACGACTGCGCCGACGTCGCCCGGCTCACGGAAGAATTCTCCGTGCTGTGTCGGCAGGCCGCGGAGCGCGGCACCAAGGTGCTGTTCGAAATGCTTCCCGCAGCGTTCTCGCGTGTGCCCTCGCTCGATCAGGTGCTGGCGATCTGCCGCGGGTCCGGCGCCAAGAACGGCGGCATCATGCTCGACAACCTGCATCTGCAGCGCACCGCAACGACGCCGGAGCACATCGTCACGAAGATCGGACGCGACATCCCGCTCGGCGTTGAGATCAACGATGGAGCGCTCGCCACGCCGGTAAATCTCCTCGATTCCGTGGTCAACAGACGTCTGCTGCCCGGCGACGGAGAGTTCGACATCGCTGGCTTTCTTCATGCGCTCTGGACGCAGGGCTACGACGGGCCGATCGGGGTCGAGGTACTCAACGAGTACATGCGCAAGTGGTCGCTGGAGACTGCAGCGACGCAAGCGTTTGCCAAAACGCAGCGGGTGGTCACGGCAGCGCGCGAGAACTGGGAAGCAGCCCGGGTGGCACGCCGATGAGCGCCGCGGCCGGTCTGCGCGGTGAAATTCGCATGCGCGCGGATTGTCAGCGGCCGCGGCGCTTACGTAGGATTCGCTTTCTCGAGATGACGGCGCCACCGTAAACAGCACCGGAGGGCTCAAATGAGCGTGCACTCTCCCGAGGCCGAGCGGCAGATCTGGATGTACACCCAGATGCTGCGCATCCGCACCTTCGAGGAACGGGTCAAGCGGACCTTCATCGATCATCCAGGCGTGATCCGCGGCCACACGCATCTCGCCGACGGTGCCGAAGCCTCCATCGTCGGTTCCCTCAGTCACTTCCGCGCAGGCGATGCGGCCCTCGCCACCTATCGATGTCACGGCTACCCGCTGGTTCTCGGCAGCGATCCCAAAGCCATGATGGCCGAGGTGTACGGGCGCGCGGACGGATTGTGCAAGGGGCTGGGCGGCTCGATGCACCTCACTGACGTAAAGCACGGCTTCCTTGGCACCTCCGGAATAGTGGGCGCCGGTATCCCGCACGCGGCTGGCGCCGCCTGGGCAGCACAGCTACGCAAGAACGGCGATGTGGTTTTCTGCTTCTTCGGCGACGGCGCGGCCAAGCAGGGCGCCTTCCATGAAACGCTCAACATCGCCTCGTTGTGGAAGCTACCGGTGGTGTTCGTGATGGAAAATAACGGCTACAACGTCGTCACGACCACCGCGCAGGAGGACGCCAATGCGGCAGCGGGCGAGCCGCTTGCGGTCAAAGCCAGGGCATACGCGCTTCCGGGCGTCACGGTAGATGGCACGGATCCGCTCGCCGTGTACAAAACGGTCGGCGAGGCCATCGAGCGCGCGCGTGCCGGTCACGGACCAACATTGGTTGAGTCCAAGGTGTACCGGCTGTCGGCACACGGGAACATCATCGCCCCTCCCGGCGTGCCGCTGCACTTCCCGGACCATGAGGCCATCGCCGTATTCGGCAAGCGCGAGGAGTATGAAGCGGCATTACGTGGCGATCCGGTGCCGCGCTTCCGCGGCACACTGATAATGAACGGCGTACTCACTTCCGCGAAAGCCGACGAGCTGTCGTCACGCATCGCAAACGAGATGCAGGAGGCCGTGACCTTCGCGCTCAAGAGTCCGTTCCCGAAGCTCGAGTCCGCACTCGAGTACAACTACGCGTAACTCGCAGGAGACCCCGATGGCGCAAATGCCCTACATCGCTGCGATCGACGCCGGGATTCACCAGGAGATGCGGCGCGACTCCAAGGTACTTTATTTTGGCCAGAATCTCGCCACGACGGAGAATCACGCCTTCCTCGCCGCCTACGGCCCGGACCGCGTGCGCGTCACGCCCATCTCGGAAACCGCCGAGATCGGCATCGCCGTCGGTGCCGCCATGGCCGGACTACGGCCGGTCGTCGAGCTCTACATGGCGGAATTCATGTTGGTCGCGATGGATCAGGTCGTCAATGAGGCTCCACGGATGCGCTACATGTCCGGCGGCCAGGTCAAAGTCCCCCTGGTGCTCAAGGCCGGCTACGGATTCACTGCGGGTTGGGCAGGCCAACACACGGGGACGCTCACGGCACTCTTTATGGGTGTGCCAGGCCTCAAAGTTGCGGTGCCCGCCACGGCCGCCGATGCGAAGGGTCTCATGGCCACGGCGATCCGCGACGACAATCCGGTCGTGTTCCTGCACCACTACATGCTGACGCTGGAACATGGCGAGGTTCCGGACGATGAGTACCTGGTGCCCTTCGGCAAGGCCGAGGTCCGCCGTGCCGGGGATGACGTAACGATCATCGCCATCGGCTGGATGGTGCCACGCGCGCTGGCAGCCGCCGAGCAGCTGGCGAAGGACGGAATCGACGCAGAGGTGATCGATCCGCGCACGGTTGCACCGCTCGATCTCAACACGATCCTCAAATCGGTCGACAAGACCGGGCGGGTCGTGCTCGTGGATCAGGCGCCACGCCACGCCTCAGTAAGCGCGATCATCGCTGCCGACATCGCCGAGCAGCGCTTCAAAGCATTGAAAGCCCCGATCGTGCAGGTGACTGCTGCCGATACCACCATTCCGTACAGCGAGCCGCTCGAAGCCCACGTCATCCCCGACGAGGCGCGCATCGTGGCTGCCGTTCGCTCGGTGTTAGCTCAGTGATTTTGGTGGGTGCTGACGGACTCGAACCGCCGACATTCGCCTTGTAGGGGCAGGCGATCAAAACAACATCAATGCCTTAGCGCGCACATCCCGGACGTAAACGGGGGTCAGGTAGGGCCACCGGAGCATAAAGGGAGCAGACCATTCGGCCTGAAGGATCCAGTCCGGCAAGGAGACCTGCGGCGCGCTGCAACGTTAGCTACGACGTGCCGCGGCAGTCACCTCTCGCAGAACGGCGACGAATGTGTCGACTTCGTCGCGAGTATTGTAGAGAGCGAGCGAAGCGCGCAGCGTCGCCTCATAGCCGAAGCGTCGTACGATCGGCTGTGCGCAGTGGTGTCCGGCACGTACGGCGATACCGTACTGGTTGAGCATAGCGCCGAGCCCGGTCGTATCCACACCCTCGATCACGAGCGAGAGCACGCTGGCCTTCTCTGCGGCCGTTCCGACGATCGTGAGTCCCGGAACCGTGAGGAGCCGCTGCGTCGCGTATGTCAGGAGCTCTCGCTCATAGCGCTCGATGTTCTGCAGCCCGAGCCGCTGTACATACTCGATTGCCGTACCGAGAGCGGCTGCGTCGGCGATGCTTCCCGTACCCGCCTCGAAGCGTGCCGGCGGGACCTGGTAAGTGGTCTTCTCGAAGGTGACATCCTGGATCATGCTTCCACCCCCCTGCCAGGGAGGCATGTCTTCGAGAATGGCCCGCTTGCCGTACAACACACCGATGCCCGTCGGGGCGTATATCTTGTGGCCGGAGAACACATAAAAATCGGCGTCGAGCGCCTGCACGTCAATGGGCAGATGGGAGACCGACTGCGCGCCGTCGATGAGAACGCATGCTCCAACGCGGTGCGCCATCTCCACGATCTCGCGAACCGGAGTGATCGTGCCGAGCGCGTTCGACACGTGCGCGACACTGACGATCTTGGTGCGATCGTTCAGCAGGCGCTGCAATTCCTCGAGGCGCAGCTGCCCGCTCGAGTCGACCGGCACGACTTTTAGAAGGGCCTGACGCTCGTTGGCCAGCATCTGCCACGGCACGATATTCGCGTGATGCTCAAGGTGAGTGATGACGATCTGATCGCCTTCCCTCACATGCTGGCGACCCCAGCTCTGGGCGACGAGATTGATGGCCTCGGTCGACCCACGCACGAAGATGATCTCCTCAGGCGAGGCCGCGCCGAGCAGGTTCTGCGCCGCGCGCCGTCCGGCTTCATAGGCATCGGTCGATCGCGCCGCGAGCTCGTGCGCCGCACGATGAACGTTCGAGTTCTCGTCTCGGTAGAAGTCGTTCAGACGCTCGATCACCACCAGCGGTTTCTGCGTCGTTGCGGCGTTGTCAAACCAGATCAGCGGGCGCCCGTGCACGTGCGTCTGGAGGATCGGGAAGTCGCGACGCACGGTGTGCACATCGAAGGGTGGGTGGCGCGTGTCCGCCAGCGTATGCCCCAGTTCGTCGAGGAAGTAGAAGTACGGCTGGTCGGAGGCCCGCGGCGCGCCGAAATCGACCGGCACGGCAGGGCTGATCCGTGCGGGAACTTCCGGGAGCACCGGGCGAACGAGCGTCGCGGCGCTAAGTCTCTCGAGAGTCGCCCGGGCCAGCTTCTCTGGCTCGAGCCACGCCGGAAAACCGGCAGCAGCGGCAGCGGAAGGTGGCGACGTGCCGCCCTGCAGCCGCTCGGCCCCCTGAGGAAGCCGACGCAGGTACTCCGTCGCCCATCGCTCGAGCGTTGCTGCGTCGGGAAGGCCGCTCAACGGCTGCGCTGCATCGGCGCCCACCGCGCCGGCGCTCTCACCGGTAGACGTGGGCGTAGTCATGATACCTACCCACTTCCACCTCATCGAGGAGGCCCACGGCATCGTCCGTCAGTACGGCCAGCGAGCAGTAGAGCGAGACCAGGTAGGAGGCAATGGCGTGACGATTTATGCCCATGAAGCGCACGGAGAGCCCGGGACTTTGCTCGCCAGGCAGCCCGGGCTGAAACAGCCCGACCACGCCCTGCCGTTTCTCTCCCACGCGCACCAGCAATACTTTGGTCTTGCCGTCGCTCAAGGGCACCTTGTCCGAGGGGATGAGCGGGAATCCGCGCCAGGTGAGAAATTGTGAGCCGAAAAGGCTCACGGTGGGCGGGGGCACGCCACGCCGCGTGCACTCCCGACCGAATGCTGCGATCGCCAGCGGATGCGTCAGGAAGAAGGCCGGCTCCTTCCACACTCTGGCCAGTAGCTCGTCGAGATCATCCGGCGTGGGCGCGCCGCCAAGCGGTGTGATCCGCTGCCGCTCGCTGACGTTGGCGATGAGGCCATAGTCGCCGTTGTTGATCAGCTCGCTCTCCTGGTGCTCCTTGATGGTCTCGATGGTGAGCCGCAGCTGCTCCTTGATCTGATCGTGCGGACTGCTATAGAGATCCGACACGCGCGTGTGAATATCCAGGATGGTGGTAACCGCGTTCAGATAGTATTCCCGCGGCTGGTCCTCGTAGTCGACGAAGGTTTGCGGGAGCTCCGCCTCATCCCGCTTGGCGCAGGCGATCTTGACATCCTGCGGATTGCGCACCTTGTTGAGGCGATAGATGCCCGCCTCGACAGGAACCCATTGCAACAGCTGAACCAACCAGCGGGGTGTGATGGTCTCCAGCTGCGGTACGGTCTTGGTGGTATTCGCAAGTTGTCGCGCCGCGCTGTCGCCGAGTGCCAGCGGCTGTGGAAAAGCAGCCATCTCGTTCGCTCCCCTAGGTGAAATGCGCTCAGAACCCAGCCTCGCGCCGGGCACGCGAGCCCGACGGCCGATTGAAGCGGCGTCCTTTTAGTTTATTCCTGGATCCAGGGCAAGCCACGAAACTTCCAGCCGCCGTTAGAATTGCGTCGACACTCGGCGCTGAGCTCTCCCTCGAAGCCCTCGAGGACGTTAAACGCCTGACCGAAACCGGCTTTGGTGGCCGCCTCTGCCGCGGCCATCGAGCGTGAACCGCTGCGACAGACCATGAGCAGTATTTCGTCCTTGCGTGCCTTGGCTTCGAGCTCGCGCAGGAAGCGCGGATTACGCGTAAATGAAGTGCCCGTAGCCCAGGCAATGTGCACGCTCTGTGGCGGGTAACCAACGAACTTGCGCTCTTCCGGCGTTCGCACATCGATGAGTCGCGCCAATCCGGCGCTCACGAGCATAAGAGCCTCTTCCGGGGTGACATCACCGGCGTAGCCAAGCC